>MDTG01132284.1_pt1 | contig 16991 bp, 15 predicted proteins | sample 811421 | NCBI WGS metagenome assembly MDTG01 (sample SAMN05326645, study PRJNA326480) | marine metagenome | isolation source: seawater | place: Pacific Ocean: South East | collected 2011
AGATTTTCCAACCATCCCATTATGGCCTGCTATAAATATTTTTAAATTTTTATTTATTGTCATATTAGAAATATTTTTCAATAATCAATAATACTCATCATTCAACATTTTTTCTATTATTTTTTCAATTCTTAAAGTATTTTTCCATCTAATTTTTTTTAATGCTAAAGAAGGATTTGCTTTATATTCATTCAAATCATCTTTTCTTATTAATTTTTTTTTATTAAAAACTATGTTACCTTTATTTAATTTTAAATGCTTCAAAACTATATTTAAAAAGTTTTCAATACTATAAGCTTTCCCAGATCCAATAACTAAATCTTCAAGTTTTTTAAGCTGTAACATTCTCCAAATTGCAATGATATAATCAGGAGCCCAGCCTATATCTCTCTTTATTTTAATATTTCCAAGCTCAAGTTTTCCTCCATTTTTTTTTATTTTTTTTGTTTGTTCTATAATTTTTTTAAAAACAAAATTGTTTGAGCGCAGGGGTGACTCATGATTAAACAATATTCCAGCACAACAATTAACTCCATGATAATTTCTATAATATTTTATAAGCCAAAATCCGGCAGCTTTAGAAATGGCATATGGTGTCCGGGGTCCAATTTCAGAATTTTCATCAAATATATTTAGTTTTTTTTTTTTAAAGATTTCAGATGATGATGCATAAAATATTTTTGTTTTTAATTTTTTAATCTTTACAAATTCTAAAATGGATACCAGATTATTTACATTGCTATCAAAAGTTTGAAGTGGAGTATTAATTGAATTTAGTGGTGAAGTTTCTCCTGATAAATAATAAATTTCATCTATTTTTTTTACTCTTTTAAATAAATCTGCAATTGTTTTATAATTAGTTTTTTTAATTTTAAGTATTGAAACTTTTTTTTCTATTTTTAGTTTAGAAAGTCTATTAAGATTTTTTTTTGAGAGATTTCTTGAAATACCAATAACCTTATATTTTTTTTTAAGCAAAAAGTCAGCTAAGTATGATCCATCTTGTCCAGTTATGCCAAATATTAAAGCTAATTTATTATTCATCGATTTTTAATTATTTATATATTTATATTTATATTTATTTTTATAAAATAAATAAGTAACTAACACTATAAAATATGAAAATAAATTTAATAATCTTTATATCAGAGTTTAATCTTGGTGGAGCGGGAAACTCAATATTTAAACTATGTAAAAATCTACCTAAAGATAAATTTAATATTACAGTAATTTGTTTAAATGAATGTTATTATAAATCTGATCTTTTAAAGTGTGGAATAAAAGTTATTGAAATTAATTCAAACAAAACAATTTTAGGAATGCCAAAAGTTAAGCATTTTGTAAAAAAATTAATTAAATCTGATCAAAAAAATATTTTTTTGTCAAATATTTATTATTCAAACATATTATCAATATTTTTTTTAAGATCACTTAAAATAAAAATTATACTAGTTGAAAGAACACCATTTCAAGAGTTATTTATCTACTATAATTTCTTAGATTTTTTTAAAAAACAAATAATCAAAATTTTGATTAGATTTACCTTCAGAAAAGCTGATGCATGTGTTGCTAATTCAAAATACATATCAAAAAATTATAATAAATGTTATAATCTTAATTTTCAAACTATAAACCCTCCATCATTTAAAAAATTATTTCCATTTATTAAAAAGAAAAAAAATCAAGTTTGTTTTGGAGTTGTAAGTAGGCTGAGTAGAGAAAAAAAAATAGAGGATTTAATTAAAATATTACCAGAATTAAAAGGTAAACCCATCTTAAAAATTATTGGCGATGGGCCAGAAGAAAAAAAACTTAAACAACTGGTTAAAAATCTTAATTTAAAAAGTAGAATAATTTTTTGTGGTCCATTTAATCCAAACAATATTTGGAAAGCTATAAAAGAATTTGATTACTTAATTAATACCTCAGATTTTGAAGGATTCCCAAATAGTGTCGTTGAAGCTTTGAGTTCCGGGGTACCTGTGATTGCATCTCAGAGTTTCGGCGGAATTAATGATATAATTAAAAACAAAAAATTTGGTATCATTTATAATAAAAAAAGTGACTTAAGAAAAACTTTAGACAAAGTTTTATTAAAAAAAATTACTTTTAAAATAAGTAAGAATGTTGTTTATAAGCATTTAAATAATTTTAGTGAAAAAAAAAGTACTGAGAAATACCAAAAACTATTTATTAATGTTTAATTATATTAAATATTATCGACTCTACAAAAAAGGAAATTTGGTTGATTAAAAGCTCAATATAGAGAGTGATAAATTAATTTATAATAATGAAAAAAATTCTAATTTTTACTGCAACATACAATGAAAAAAATAACATTCACAAAGTTATCAAAAGAATTAGGAAAAAATGTAAAGAAGGCCATATATTGGTGGTAGATGATAGCAGTCCTGATGGAACCGCAGATGAAATCAAGAGAATTATTAAAAAAAATAAAAAAAATAAAATAAAATTAATAGTTAGAAATAAAAAAAGTGGTTTAGATACGGCTCATAAATTTGCATATAAATACGCTGTAAATAATAGATATGACTATTTAATTACTATGGATGCAGATTTATCTCATGATCCGGCTGAAATTCCAAATTTTTTAAAATACCTAAATAACTATGATTTTGTTTTAGGATCTAGATATATGAAAGGTGGTAAAAATGAACTTGCATTTTTTAGATTTATGTTAAGTTTTATTGGTAATAAATTTATTAAATTTATTTTAAATTTAAACTTTACAGAATTTACATCAGCTTACAGGGGATTTAATATAAAAAAAATGAAGAAATTTGATTTAAAAATGATTAATTCAAAAGGTTATAGTTTTTTTATGGAAACAATTTACCAAATAAATAAGATGAAATATAGAACTTATGAAATTCCAATTATTTTTGCCAACAGAAAACAAGGTAAATCGAAAATACCTAAAATAGAAATAATAAGAACTTTGTTCAATGTTTTAAGATTAAATTTTAATAAATAAAAACAACTATTTTAAATACAAATTAAATAAATTTTTGTAATGCAAATTTAATTTATCTTAGAGTTTACTATATATATTATAAGTTTCATCTGAGCACTTCTTCCAGCTAAAATCTTTTGAAATATTCAAGGCTAATTCTTTTTTTGAAAATAATTGACTGTCTGAATATAATAAATAAGTTAACTTCTCTGATAGATCATTAAAATCATTATTTTTAAAATAATTTACTCCATTTTTACAAATCTCACGAAAGACATCTATATCACTTGCTAACACTGGACAACCCATGGCCATTGCTTCTAATAAAGGAATTCCAAATCCCTCATATTGGGATGGAAAAACAAACAATTTTGCGTTTTTATATAAGTAAGACAGTAAAGTATCGTCACCTGAAAAATAGTATATTCTATTTTTAATATTTAGATCATTAAAATTTTTTACTTCTTCTTTAGAAAACTTATCTCCTCCAAAACAAACAATATTATAATCTTTTTTGATATTTTGATTTGAACAATAAGCTTCAAGTAATAATCTAAAATTTTTATATTTATACCTTGATCCAACAAATAAAATAAAATTTTTTGGGATGTTTAATTGATCAGTTTTGAATGATGAATAATCTTTAATGATATGATCATATCCTAAGTGAGTCACAAAAATTTTTTTTTCATCAATTTTATAGTACTCTGTAAGATCCTTTTTAGTATTTTCGGAAATACATATAATTGTGTCTGAACCTTGAATTATTTTTTTTTTTAATTCTAAGTTTTTATTACTATATAGTTGATTAAACTTTTCATGTATTAAATCATAAACAGTAATTATTTTTTTCTTATTCTTATATTCTAAAATATTTTTAGAGTAGTATGTGTCGTGGACTATATCGTAATTAGAATTATTTATTTGAAAGTAAGAAATATTCTCAACCAGATTTTTTAATAAATAATGTATTGGATATCTTGATAAGTAAAAACCTTTTCTAATATCTTTTGGTAAATCTAATAAGTAATTATTTTTAAAAATTGGGGAAAAAACTTTTATATTCTTTTTATCTTTTATAAATTCGTTTATTATAGAACAAAAATATCTTGATATACCTCCATGTTTTTGTAAAAAAAAAATACCACTATTATATGCAATTTTCATAATTTTATTCTCTATAAAATAAATAAATTAAATATCTAAGTTCTATCTTTATATCGTTAAATCTTTTATTTTTGTTTTTTTGTTGTTATTAGATAAATCTATTACATCACACTCATCAATTTTTTTAAGTCTATCTTTTCCACTTATAAAACTGAGACTCCCATTTTGATCTCTACTTTCACGAAAATTTGAATTTGTATGAACTAAAAGATTTTTTGGATCAGGTATATTGATTTTAACTTTATCAGCATATTTTTCTGATATAAAAAATGCATTACATCTTGTTAAGTTCGTGCCCATAAACTTGAATTTTTTATCAATCATTAAATTAACAACAGCTTTTAACGAAGCTCCAAAACATAAATTTGAATAATGGTAATTTGTCCTATCAAAATTTTCTAAATTAGGAACTGTAATTTTCAAATCTGGACCAAAAACTGAATTATATTCGATAACAGCAACCTTACAAAATTCTTTAGGCATCTCATTTAAAACCCAATAATCCACTCCATCTATGTCTAAACTAAAAAAATCCAAATCATTCAAAAAAGAATTCTCTTTTAAAATTTTTAAAATATTATTTGAGGTAATTTTGGTTTCAATTATTTTTAAATCACCTTTCCAAAGTTTAATATTTTTTGATACTTTCGATTCTAGACTTTCTAAACAATCGATAACCAGTCCATTTGGAGATGTTCTTTGATAAATAAATCTAGAATTACATTCAGAATAGTCTCCAATTCCTATTTCAACAAATTTAGGCTTGTCTATATCTAAACAATAAAGCAGATAATCAATAATCCCATCTTCACCGTTTTGAGAAAAAACTTTATAATCTAAATCGTTTAAATTTTGAATTTTAGAATAATTTGCTCGATAATTTAATATATGACTTAAGCCTAAAGAATAATTTAGTTTTGAGTTTAACTTACCTAAAATTTTATGAAATATTTTCACAATGAGTTTTTTTCTTTTAAAAAGTTATTCCTGTTCATCACATCCTCAAAGCTGCCACTATCAACTATTTCTCCGTTTTCAATTACATAGATGACGTCACACCATTTTACTGTATTGTTTCTGTGAGATATAATTATCTTAGTTTTATCATATAAGTGTTCTTTCATTTCTTTTAAAATTTTATTTTCGTTATCTATATCTAGTGCGCTAGTAGCTTCATCTAAAATTAAAATATCTGGACTATTATAAATTGCTCTAGCTATTGCAATTCTTTGCCTTTCTCCCCCAGATAATTTCACTCCTCTATTTCCAACAATAGTATTTTCTTTCTCTGGAAGTAAGGAAACAAATTCGTTTAATTGTGACATTCTTAAGGCTTTATTAATTAAGTTTTCATCTATTTTATCTTCATCAGTTCCAAAGGAAATATTATTTCTTATAGATTCGTCTAATATATAAATATCTTGAGGTATATAACCTATTTTTTTTTGCCAACTTTTAGTATTTTCACTCAAATTAGAATCATCAACGAATATAGTGCCTTTTTGAGGTTTTAATAATCCAAGAATTAAGTCTACAAAAGTACTTTTACCTGCACCTGATCTACCAATAATACCAACCTGAGAACCTTTGTTAATTTTCAAATTAATGTTCTTCAAAACCGTCCTGTCTGTCCTAAAGTAATTAAAGTGAACATCCCTAAAAACAATTTCTTTCTCAAATTTAATTTCTGTCTGTTCATTTTTATTTTCTAAATTCTTATAATTTAATTGTTTTTTTTCCTCTTTAGCTTCTTGTAATTCTTCAATTATTAGATCAAATGAAGGCTTTCGAAATCGCATTGTAGTTAAAGATGAGGTGATTGTATTCAAGGAAGGAACTAGCCTCACTGCAGTGACTGCTAATAGTGAAATAAGAGGAATTATAGATCCAGAGTTATTTTCAGATAAAAAGAGAATGACGGATATAATTGCAATTGAAAACAAGGCTGTAACCTCTAAAAAAAGTCTTGGAGTAGATGATATTAAATAACTAAATAAGCTCAGTTTTTCAGTTTCATGATTTATTTTTAAAAAATTTTTTTCAAAAAATTTTTCCCTACTCATTAACTTTAGTTCTTTAAAAGATCCTAATGCTTGATTTATTGTTTTAAATTTTTTACCAAAAAGAAGTCTAAGTTGTTTTCCTCTAAATTTAAGTTTATTTCTATAAAAATAATAAAACGAAGATATAGGCAAGCCAAGAGATAAAATTGCTATGGATGATATGAAATAATTTGAAAAGAATAATAATAGTAGAATAGATATTAAAATTAAAATCTCTCTACCTAAAGTTAAAAAAGCTTGTACATAAATAAATGCGTTACTTACATCGCTATGAACTGCATTGATTATAGTAGCCGGATTTTTATTTATTAATTTTTCATATTTCATATAGAGGTAATGTGAAAAAAGTTTATTAGAAATATGATAACGTAAATTTGCAGTAGTTTTTCCTTGATAAAAAATTATAAAGAATAAAAATAAATTTTTTATTACAAAAGTAACTATTAAAAATATTGAAGAGGTAATTAATATTCTGGTGGGACTGTAACTTGTAAAAAATTTTAAAAAGTCTATTTCAGAAATTTTCGATAGAAGTAAGTTCAGGTCTGTGATAACCATAACAAAAACTGGGATTAAGCCTAAACTAAAAATTTCTAATACAGTGCTTATTAAACTTAAAAAAAAAAGTATAAATAACTTATATACATCTTTTGAAAAAAGTAATTTTATATTTTTGTAACTTTCAATCATTTACTAGCAAAAAAATGCTTTTGTCATACTATCACTTTAATTTTGATTATGTGGTTTATAACAAATTCTATTTATATTAAAGTTTAATTTCTTTAAATTTACAAACTTTTAATGTTAGATTTAATATAACTATTTAACTTTTAATATCTTCTTTGCAAGACTATTATAATATTTTAAAAATTTTATATTTTAAAAGGAGTTTTTTTTAAATATTAGAATATTGATTTAACTATTATTAAGATAATTTAAAATTTAAAATAATGAAAAAAACTTACTTAGCCTGGATTTATACTCGAACTAATGATTATCATTTTATAATACCTCATTATTTTCTTATCAATAAATTATCCGAGAACTTTGAAAAAATTTATCTAATAAATTTAGAAAAATTGAAACTTTACAAAGATTACGGTAGTTTTCCACATCAATCCAAAATTAGTGGAAAAGTTAAAGAAAAATATCCACTTAAAAAAAACGTTGAATTTATCAACCCTTCGAACAAATATGAGTTCAATAATTTTATGAAAGATAAAAATATTATAGCAATAAGTAATATTACAAGAAGGTTTCCAAATTTACCAATTCATTTTATTTTATCTAAACATAAAATTAGGTTGATTCAATGTTCTTACATCGGGAACGTGCAATTTAATTTATTTGATTTTAAGATAAACTATAGAAGTTTTGAGTTTTTTTTTAATAAACATTTATCATATAAAATAGTTACTTTGTTAAAAAATTTAGGTCTAGTGCCAAAAATTGATATTAAATTTACAAGCTTTAAATATCATTTTAAAAAAAATTTTTTCAAAAAAATCTTAGAATTTTTTAATTTTTATTACATTAAAGAATATATTTTAATTAACAGTAGATCTTATGATTTAGCTTTGATTGAAAAAAATAAATCATCTGAGGAACAAATTACTTATTTAGATCCAAATCTAAATGATGAATTTAATAGAGCACTGGCTGGAAAACTTTCAAAAGAAAATTTTGATAGACATTATAACAGTTTAATTAATTTCTTAAAAAAATTTCAAAAAATATTTCAAAAAAAAATAATGATTTGTATTCATCCAAGAGATAATCTTGAAGAAAAAAAAAAAATATTTCAAGATTTTGAGGTAGTTCAATTTAAAACAAGAGAGAATGTTATAAAATCTTCTATTGTTTTATTTTTTGATACCAGTGCAATTATTGACGCTATAATTTTAAAAAAAAAAGTATTAACTCTTTATTCAGATCATTTAGATAAAAATTTACAAAAAGGGAGTACACAATACAAAAATAAGCTAGGTATACTTCAATTAAATATAAAAGATATTAATAAATTAGTAGAAAAAGAAAATTTGATCAAGATTATGAATTATAACATAAAAAATTATGAAAATTATATTAATCAAAATATTAAACCTGATACAGATGAATTGGGTTATTCTAAAATAGTAAGAATTATCAAAGAAAGATACTTTAACTAGAGATTATTTAATAACCAAGAAAAATAAAAGATTAATTTTTTTTTCTAATTTAATCATATGAAAATTTTTTTAATTCTAGAAATAATCAATTGGTAACTTAACATTTTTTTCTAATTCTTTGTTGCTTCTCAAATAGAATTTCTTTATAAATTTTTTATCTAGATTATTTCTTCTATAAAATAAAATTTTAATCAAGATTTCTTTTAAAAATACATATAAATACAAAAAAATTGAGTATATAAAAACTAGGCATTTCTTCTCCGGGGATCTTGAAAATTTTACTTTTAATTTAATATTTTCAATATATTTTGAAATGATTGAGCTATTTTTTCTTTGTATTGCACCTGTTTTCTTTAAATTTAAAAATTTAAATAATTCACCAAAATAGCTATTTTCATAAATAAAAAATCTAAAATTAATTTTTTCTTTTTTAAGAAATTTGTACAATTTATTGTAATCAAAAGAGTTAACAATTCTTTTATATTTTTTATCTTTATAGAGTTTACTTAGCTTATATATTTTTTTTTTAAAAAAATAAGAAATATAGAAATAATTGAAAATTGATTTCACTAAATCTTTTTGATTTCTAATTATTATTACAAATTCATATTTGATTTTTAAAGTTTTTAATATTTTTGAAAATATTTTCAAATTTTTGTAAATATCATTAGAATTGTACCAATATTCTTGACATAAAATTCCTTCTTCAGAAATAAAATTTATTTTCTTATCAAAATTGATTTTTTTGAATTTTTGTATTAATTCCTTTTTTTTATTTAAGTAATTTTTAGTATTCATCAAAGAATACAAAAAATTATAAAATTCTTTGATATTTTCATCTGAATTTCTTGAAAAAAGTTTTAGATTTTTATGTTTTTTTTTTAATGCATACTGTAAGGCGGTTGAACCAGTTCTCGGATAGCCGACATGTATAATGATTTTATTTTTCATAATTAATTATTATCTAACTAAATTAAGCATCTTGAATGCAATTCGAAAGCTCTTTAATGATAATGTTTTTTTTTATAGAATTTTTTTCAAGCAAATCTTTTACCTCTTTATCATAGCCAAACTTCATAGGTTTATTAAATTTTAAATTTTTTTTAAAAACTTTTAAAAAGTGATAATCTCCAAAGTTAGCATTTTTATTTAAAAAAAATTTCTTTGTTATTTTAAATAAATCTCTCTGGTTCGGATATTCAATTTTATTAAAATTATATTTCAAAAGTCTTAAGTAATTTTCTCTAGAACTAAAAATATTTGAAATTTTAAATTCATCACCGTACCACATAGAACTTGAAGTTATACATTTAAATCCATAATAAGCGCACTGTAAAGTTGAAGTGGAGGTATAAAGTAATATGATATGTTTTTTTTTGTTTAATTTTTTTAAAAATTTATGATTTTTATAAGGTTCATTTAAAAAAGTAATGTTATAAAATTTAGAATATTTATCTTTTATTTTTTTGTAAAGTAATGCATCAGTTCTTGGTTTGTATGAGTACTCATTATCTAGGTTTTTTATTTTTGAATTCTTTATATCAAAGAAATTTGGATGTGGTTTAACTAAAATTTTTTTTTTTGATTCTGCGAAAAATTTTAATGTAAATTCTAGCCAATCATAACTAGTTGAAAAACCAGTATAACCATATACTAATTGTGCATCTACGAAACCTTGAGCATACAAAACATAATCATAATCTTCATAATTAAGGGTGGAGTCAACTTTTTTATATTTAACAACTTTTAAAAAGTCTGTTGCTTTACTTTGATTTAGCTTTTTATTGATGAACGATTTACGATTTGAAATGGTTGATAAATTAACATTAATCTTATCTGAAATTTTAATAAAATTCTCATACTTATAATTTTTAAATTTTTTTTTTGATAAATCATGACAAATCAAACCTACTGGACGGTTATTTGTATAAACTATTTTTTTCTTTTTTTGAGAGAAAACTTCCAAGTAAAGTCCATTTAGGTAAGCCCCATGATCAAAATAGCCTACTTGGGTGAAGTTTGAAATATAGTTAGCTGTTTCGATAATCGAACCTCCAATAAATAAACCTTTAAATTTAAAAAACAATTTAACAAATATATTTGTATAAGAATTTTCTTTTCTCATAGCGTATGAAAAAGCATGCCTACCTAAGCTACATTTGTTATACTTAATAATTATGAATTTATGATCAAAAAATAAGTTTAAATTTAAAATATTGTAAAGAAAAAAAGTTATGAATTTTAAAGAAGGAAATTTTTTTTTTATATAATAAATCTCAAGTTTTCGATTAAGTTTTTTTTCTGCATGTAATTTTAATCCTTGATTTATGATTTTATAAATTGGACTTAACCTAGTTGTGCCAAAATATTTTTTGTAAGTCATATAAATTTATTAGTATTAAAAAATTTATTAAATTAAAATCAATAAATTTGTTAATTTATTAGTTTTAATTGAATAATTAATTTATTAATAGACATTCAATTAATTTTCAATAAAAGATGAGCAAATATAATCATTAATATTATGATAAAAGATTTAAATAAAAAAATCATAAAAGATAAAAAATACATAGCTAGTTCAGTAGTAAGTCCTAAAAAAGTCCTTCAAAAACTAAATACTTTACCAGAAAAAATTATTTATATAATTAAAAATAAAAAATTAATTGGAAGTATAACTGATGGTGATATTAGAAGAAAATTTATAGAAGGTATATCAACTAGTGAAGAATTAAGTAAATTTTATAATAAAAAACCTCTATATCTTAAAATAGACGAAATAAACAAAAAAAAATTAAATATTTTCTTAACAAAAAAAAGTTTCATAAAGATTATACCAATCGTATCTAAAAAGAAAAATTATTTAGGAGTTGTAAGGTTAGAGGACATAGCACAAGAAAAAAAAAAAATTAGCAAAAATTATGATGTTGTTATTATGGCTGGAGGATTTGGTAAAAGACTTCTTCCTATTACAAAGAAAATCCCAAAGCCTTTAGTAAAAATTGGAAAAAAATCAGTAATAGATAATTTAATCGAGAGATGTAAAAAAAATAATATCAATAAGATTTATATTATACTTCATTATAAAGCAAAATTAATAAAAAAACATGTTATTAAAAAATTTCCAGATCTAAAAAATAAATTTGAGTTTATAATAGAAAAAAGTCCTCTGGATACTGCCGGAGGGTTAAAGTTAATAAATTCAAAAAAATCGAGTAAAAACTATTTATTAATTAATTCGGATGTTGTTACAAACATTAATTTTGATGATTTTTATAATTTTTTTAAAAATAACAAAGCAGATTTAATTGTATGTACTACTAAAAATGAAATTACAATACCCTATGGAGTATTAAAAATAAACAAGAAAAGAATAAAAAAGATTACAGAAAAACCAATTATGAATTTTTATATTAATTCAGGAATTTACTTTTTAAACCAAAGTATAATTAATCTTATTAAAAATGGTGAAAAAATAAGTGCTGTTGAATTGATGAAAAGATCAATCAAAAAAAACAAAAAAATTTTTTATTATCCAATTTATGAAAATTGGATAGATATTGGTAATCATTCGGACTTAATAAAAGCTAAGAATTTAAATAATTAATAAAATATTGATTGGATTTATTTAAAATCTTTCAATTTTAAGATTTTACCAATATCAATATTTTTTTTTGCTTTTCTACCAATAATACGGTTAATATTTTCTGGAGATAGACCAATTCCAGGCCTTTGAAAATCAATTTCTTTCAAAGTTATTTTTTTTTCCTTAAATATTTTTTTTTTTGAAGTAATGCTCCTTCTCATAATTTTAGAATTTTTTAATTCACTTTTAGATAAATTTCTTTCAAATTTACCTGGCAACTTAAATACTCTTTTTGCACTTAAAACTAATTCCTTCATCTCTTTGAAGTCTGCAGAGACTGAATGATCCCAACCTTTAGCTTTTTTATTTAATGTAAAATGCTTTTCTATCACTACTGCACCTAACGCTGAGGCAGCCAGCGGTGTTTCCTTCCAAATTGTATGATCAGAAAATCCACTTTCATAGCCTGTTGATTTCTTTAGCATCTTAATATTGTTTAAATTTATATGGTTTTCGTTTGGCGGAGGATACAAACCAATACAGTGAAGAAAAATTACGTTTTTTTTTTTATTTTTTTTCAAAATTTTACAAACTTTTAGAATTTCTTTTGAAGACGAAAAACCAGTTGAAATAATTACATTTTTCTTTAATTTCGAAATTTTTTCAATAAATGGATAATTATTTAGATCCATCGAGGCTATTTTAATAAAATCGCAATTTAATTTTATCGCATCTTTGATTTGTTTGAATGTAAAAGGGCTTGTTCCAAAATCAATATTTATTTTTTTTGAAAATGTTCTTAATTTTCTCAATTGTATAAAATCTAATTTATATTTTAAAAAATCTTTTAAAATATTTGGATTTTTGTCGTAATATTCTTTGCAATTTAACTTTTCATCCCAAGATTGAAATTTTACTGCATCACATCCTGCTAATTTTGCTTTCTTAATCAATTGAATAGCTTTTTTAAAATTACCATTGTGATTTGCTCCTATTTCGGCAACTATGTAAGGCTTTGCTTTGAGTATTTTTTTCAACATTTTTAAATTGTAGACCACCAGTATTGGTTATTTTTCATAAATTTTTTTTTTAAATTTTTTAAGAAATTTTTATTATTTAACATTTTTTTTTTATTTTCTAAATCTTTTATCTTATTCTTATATTTTAACCTAACTGTTAAAAAATATTTAAGATTTTCTAGTTTACATTTAATATCTTTTGAAATTTTTTGTTTTGAAAATTTAATTAAGCTAGAATTATTATTATTGTACTGTCTATAATAAGTTAATGGTGAGTCAATATAAACTCCCTTAAATTTATTTAAGAGCAACAACTTTGCCATACACCAATCAAAAGCAATTAATCTGATATCTATTAAATCAATTATTTTTTTAATAGCTGATCCTTTTACAATTGTATTCGAACATCCTACAAAATTTTTATAGTCTATTTGATTTAAAGTAATTTTTTTTTCTTTCCTTTTTAACCATTTTTTTTTATTTTTAAGATTTTTTTGAAATAAATATAAGTTATTTACTATAAAGTCATTTGCTCCAATTTTTTCAATACAAATTTTTATTCTATCTTTATCTAAAACATCATCACTATCAGCAAAAATAATAAGATTTGGTTTTTTTTTTAAAAGTTGTTTAAGACCTTCTACCCTTGATTTTTGCCATATACTATTAATCCTAAAAATTTTATACTCATTATTAATTTTATTTTTTTGTTTTCTAGATAAACTTGTTCCATTTAATACTAAAAAGATTTTAAAATTTTTATATGATTGAGCATTTATAGAATTAATAAATTCATCAAAATATTTTTTTGAATTTGGGTAAATAGTTGAAAAAATATAATTCATTTTTATTTAGTCAATTTTTTGACAATACTAAAGTCTATATTATCATCAATATCTTGAGAAAAATACTTGTTCATTTCAAAACAATAAGTTTTATCGCTCATAAAGGTTTTTTCTTTTTTAAATTCTTTAGTATTAAAAATATAAATACTTCCATTAGGTGAAAAAATTTCAGTTAATTTTTGTCTGTTTTTAGCAACAGTTTTGATTTTACTTATTTTTTTCATAAAATTTTTTTTATTTACCTTAAAATGGAATTCTAAAGGTTTTGTCTTTACAACAGAGATTAAAAACTTAATTTTTTTTTTTTTAAAAATATTTATAGCTTCATCGATTTGTTTAACATTTCTAATAGGGCAAGTTGGTAAGAGAACACAAAACTCTTTAATATTTACTCTTTTTTCAAGAAAATTTACCATATGTAGATAAACATCAAACGATTCTGTGGAGTCAGTACTTAAATATTTTGGTCTTTTAAACGGAATCTCAACAGATTTATCTTTTCTAAAAATTTTTATTATTCTTTGATCATCAGTTGAAATATAAATTTTTTTTATATTCTTAGATTTTTTTGCAATGTTAACTGTGTGATTAATTAAAGGTAAGCTATTTAACTTTTTAATATTTTTATCTTTTAACCCTTTTGATTTTTTTCTCGCTGGAATAATACAAATCATCTTATTTAACTACTGTATTAGCTTTAATAAATGACTTAGAGGCAATAATTATTTTTTCTTTTGTTGTTGCATTACTGCCTATAAAACTTTGTGATCCAACTTTTACTCCACCATTTATTGTTGCACCGGTTGATACGTGGCAATGATTTTCTATTAATGCATCATGCTCGATTAGAGATTTACTATTTATTATACAATTATCACCAATTTTTGCATCTGCGTTAACAGTTGCATTATTCATAATAATTGTACCTTTACCTATTTTAGCATACTTGGAGACATATGCGTTCGGAGAGATTAAACAAGGCAATTTATAACCAAATTTAATTAATTGATTGAATAATTTTACTTTTGTTTTTGTGTTATAAATTTGTCCAACTCCTAAAAAAGCATACTTATATTTTTTTTGGAGTTTTTCTAAATCTCTATCAAAACCAATGATTGGATAACCTAATATATTTTTTGTTTTTGTTTTTTTTTGATCAACAATACCAATAATTTTCCATTTTCCAATTTGCTCTATTACATCAATACATACCTTACAGTGTCCACCTGCCCCAATTATTATAATCTTTTTCATATCCTTGCACTACTCGGTATACTTACTAAATGATCTACAAGCCATTGAGCATTTTTTTGTTGCATAGCAAAACAATGTTTAAACATTGTTAGTTGATTTAGCAATGTCCAAAGAGGCCTGGTCATTACACCATTTTCATTACTGTATTCTAAAAAAGCTTGTTGCTCATCTTTATTTGTTAATAAAATTGCATTTAGCCAATAATTTGACTTAGCATACTCAGGCTCTTTAAAAAAATTAATGTTGTTTTTTTTGCACCATTGATTGTATAATTCAGCTGTTTTACGTTTAACTTCTAAAAAACTTTCCAATTTATCAAATTGAGCGCAGAGTAATGCGGCATTAAGATTGGGCATGCGATAGTTAAAACCAATTTGATCATGATTAAATTCAAATTTATGGGGTATTTTTGCAGTAGTCGTAATATGTTTTGCTTTTTTTGCCAATTTTTCATCGTTAGTTAAGATAGCTCCTCCACCGCCGGATGTGATAATTTTATTACCATTAAAACTGATAGCAGCAAGTATGCCAAAATTTCCAGTGTGTTTATTTTTATAAAAACTTCCTAACGACTCTGCAGCGTCTTCAACTAATGGAATATGCCATTGTTCACATAATTCTTGAATTTTATCAATTTTACAAGGATGTCCAAAAGTATGTGTTGGAAGACAAGCAGCAATTCTTTTTTGAGTTTTCTTATTGTAGCATTTTTGATTTTTAATTTCTGTATATTGTTTGAGAAAAGTCTCAAGTGATTCTGGCGATAAACCAAGTGTCTGTTTATCGACATCTACGTATACTGGTTCTGATCCACAATAAGTAATTGCATTTGATGTTGCAACAAAACTTAAAGCCTGAGTGATAACTTCAGTGCCTTTTTCGACGCCTGCGAGTAAAAGAGCAATATGTAAAGCTGATGTACCGTTGACAACTGCAACTACATGCTTAGCTCCTGTATATTTTGCAATCTTATCCTCAACATTGTTTACAAATTTTCCAACTGATGACACATATGTTGAGTCTATACTCTCTGTCAAATTTTTTTTTTCATCTCCAATAAATTTTGGCTCATGCAATGGTATAAAAGAGTCAGAATTATATAATGATCTTATAAATTTTATTAAAGCTAGGTTTTGTTTATACTTATGTTCGGTCATATGGAATATTATAATATTTTTGATTATCCGGGTCCTGAATTATTCCTTCCTCAATCATTCGTTTTACCTCTATAATTCCATCTGGAACTCTTCTGCTAATCTTAAAACCAAGTTCTTTATTTATTTTATCAAAATTAACACGGTAATCTCTAGGGTCATTTTCTTTCGCCACATATCTAATTTTTGAATTAGGTAAAACTTTTTTAATTTCGTCAATAAGCATTTGTTTTGTATAATTTTCTTTTGTGTCACCAACATTAAAAACATTGTATGCAATTTTTTTATTATCTGCCTTTAGGACCGTTACAAATGCTTTAGAAAAATCTTTTACATGGCAGTATGGCCTCCAAAACTGTTCCCCAAATACTACAAGCTCTTTACCAAGAGCAAGATCTTTAGTAAATTCATTTACAGTGAGATCAAATCTCATTCTTGGCGATAGACCATAAACTGTAGAAAAGCGTAAAGATACTGGTGAAAAATTTTGAACTTTTTTCATTTCATCAAGCATATATTTTTCAAATTTAACTTTTAATTGAGCGTACAAAGAAATTGGAGCTAACCTAGAATTTTCGTCTACATATTTGTTTGAATTTTCCATTTTCCCATAATTACTGCAAGTAGATGCAAACAAAAATTTAGATACTCCAATTTGTTTACATTTTTCTATTAACCATTTTGCAGTATCCCAGTTAGTTTTCTCTGCTAGTTTTGAATATAATTTGCAGGCAGGATCTCCTACAATTGCTGCAAGGTGAATA
>MDTG01000550.1_pt1 | contig 16990 bp, 15 predicted proteins | sample 811421 | NCBI WGS metagenome assembly MDTG01 (sample SAMN05326645, study PRJNA326480) | marine metagenome | isolation source: seawater | place: Pacific Ocean: South East | collected 2011
TTAAAACAAATATAATTAAATAAAATGTAATTATCACTACCCTTTCCCATCTTTGATATTATAAATAATTCGTACCATTGAAAAAAAAGAGGCAAAAAAATTTCCAATAAATTTTAAACTCAAATTGTTTTTTTTTTGACTAATAAATTTATCTTTTCTTAATTCTCTTATTCTTTTTAAAAAGATTTTATTTGGTTCAAGATCTTTGCGAATTAATTTTTTTGGACAGGGTTTGTTATTTTTATTTTCATAATTTCTAATTATCGTTAATATTTTTAATGATGGAATGTTATTATAATCAAGTCCAGGGTATATTATTATGAATGTAAAATTAATTATCAGGTAAGTGAACAATACTTCAATTTCAAATAAATTTAGTAGTAAAGAAAATAAAGAAATACAGAATGGTATAATTAGAAATAATAAAATAATTAAAATTAATTTACTAAATTTAACTTTCAAAAAAAATAAAGTTTGCGAGAGAATTATTAGGAAAAATATATTTATAAAAAATAAAAATAAAGACTCAAATAAAAAAAAATAATACATAATTTATTCTTATAATTTATAGTTTATAAGAAAACAATTTACATCTATGATTTATGTTTTTTTAAAGTAAAATTTATACATAAATATTAAATACTCTTTTATTAAAGAGATTACTAATTCATATCTTAAAGCCTCTGATCTGTATCTTCTTGGTTTTAAATACTGGATACAAATTTCTTTATAGATAAATTTTTTATTCAATTTAAGTTGAGATAAAATTTCAGCAAAAAAGAAAAAGCTTTTTGACTTAAAATTTAATTTTTTTAACTCAGCAGCATTATAAAAAACTGGTCCATTTACATATTTAAATGACATATTAAATGAAAAATTAATAATTTTTGTATATAGAAAGGACAAAAATTTCCTTAAAAATTTTCTTTTTTGATTTTTCCATGAAAAAACCAAAATTTCATTTGGATTACTTAATTTTTTAAACTCATTAAATATCATTTTTGGATTTGTTTCCCCATCTCCTGGCAAAACAATTATATAATTTTTTTTACTTATCTTTACGCCTTCTTTAAATGATCCACCAAAACCTAGATTTTTTTTATTATTAATAATTTTAATTTTCTTATTTTTTTTTGAAAATAATTTACTTATTTCAAGTGTCTTATCTTTACTAAAATCGTTAACAATAATAATTTCATAATCTAAATTTTTTAAATACTTAACAAGTTTTTTTAAGAAGAAAGAAATATTATGTTCTTCGTTATATGCGGGTAATACAATACTTACAGATTTTTTAAAACTCTTAATTTGAAACATTAATAATTATTATTTTTTATAAAACGATTTTACAGTTTTTATTACGTAATCTAATTCTTTTTTTGTTTTATGTTGATCACAAGGAAAAGTAATTATTTTTTTTGTGTGTATATCAGAAACAGGAAAATCACCTTTTTTGTGTCCTAAAAAATTTAAAGCTTGTTGTCTATAAATTGGTATAGGATAGTGCACTTTTGCTTCAATACCTTTTGAGATACAAAACTTTAACAAAGCATCTCTATTTTTTGCAAATATAATATATAAGTGATAAACAATTTTATTGTTTTTTATTCTTGGTGGAATTGATATCTCTTTTATTTTTGAGAATTCTTTATCATAGTAATTTGCGTTTTTGATCCTTTGATTTGCAATTTGTTTTGCTTTGGGCAGCAACCAATTGCCCACTACTGCTTGGAAAGTATCTAATCTTGAATTGTATCCACAAATTTTAACTGTATCTCTATCGATTAAACCATGATTTCTAAGCAATCTTAATTGATTATAAAATTTATAATTATTTGTTGTAATTATACCTCCATCTGACCAAACATTAATATTTTTAAGAGGATGCAAAGAAAAGGCTCCAAAATCTCCCCATGTGCCCGCATTTTTATTATTTATCGATGCAAGAATGGACTGACACGCATCCTCAACAATTGGTAAATCATATTTTTTTGCAATTTTCTTTAATTCAACCATGTCAGTCATATAGCCTGTAAAATGTACTGGTACTATGGCTTTAGTTTTTTTTGTTATTTTTTTTTCAACTAAATTGACATTCATGCAAAAAGTGTCATCACAATCTACAAAGACTGGTTTTGCGCCAATCTCTGTTATAGCACCAACAGTAGCAACGAAAGTATTTGCAGCTGTGATAACCTCATCATTTTTTTTTACACCTAATACTTTTAAAGCTAATTTTATCGCATCTGTTCCAGAATTTACTCCTACAGCATATTTTGTTCCAATTAATTTAGAAAAATTTTTTTCAAATTTATTAAGTTCTTTTCCTAAAGTAAAATCACCTGTATCAACAAATTTTTTCAATTTTTTCCAAAGATCACTTGAGTTTGAGAATTGTCTTTTTAAATAAGAATATTTTACAAGCATTTTTAAAATTATATTATTTTATTTCATTTAATAGAAATAAGTTTATTTGGAAAGTAATTTTTTTTTCTCGTATAATGTGGCCTTAAGATCGTTCCTAAAGTGAAACTTTTTTATATAATATTCGTTATCAAGAATATTGAGTTTTCCATAACAATTTTTTAGTTTGTTTTGATCTGTTTTTTCCCTAAAGGATGGATTTTCAATACAAATTGTCCAAAAACTATCATAATTACTAAACTCATTGTTGATTAAAATTTTAAAATTATTTTTTTTAAATGAATTAGAGTAGATAAAAAGTAACTCATTGTAATTACAACAATTTAATTCATCAATTACATTTAGGTCTTTAATTTCAGGAATATATATATTTTTTATTTGTGAATTATTCATCATCTTATTTACAAAGTCAGGATTTGGTTTGCTTGGCAAAAATGGTTTTGTAGCCTTCATATTCACATAAACGCTTGCAAAAATAAACAAACTAATAATAAAAATTTTTAATTTAGCATTTTTGATTTCTAGAATTAGAGTTGAAATTACAAATATAATAAATGGCACAACAAAAATAAAATGTCTTGGGAAAAAAACATCGCTAAATATAAATTTATAACTAATAAATCCTAGATATGTTGTAAAAATTATTAAATAACTGAGAAATAATTTATGATTAAATAAAATTTTTTTTTTAAAATAGATAATTGAGAATAAAAATAATAATAGATTAATAGCACCAAATACTTTATCACCAAAAAAAATATTGAAAAAATAACCAAGAAAAAATTTTAAGTTTAAATTTCCACCACTTTCTCCAAACTGGTTAATATATTTTTCCGAAGATAAAAATAAATAATCTTTACTCAATGCAAAGAAAAATATTAAAACTAAAATTAAAACTAAAAAAATGAGTTTATTTTTTTTATTAATAAAATTAAAAACGAAATATGAAAATAATAGAAAAATTGTATAAATATTAATTAGCATAGATAATAAAATAAAAATAAAAAATAAAACTAATCGATAAAATTTTACCTGCTCTTGAAGTTTTATAAATGAAATGAAGCTTAAAATGCTAAAAAGTGTTGAAATTGTATAAAATCTTAACTCTCCTGAAAAATAAATTAAAAAAGGATTTAGTGATAATAAGAAAAGATAAAATAATTTAGATTTTTTATTTTCATATAGTTGAGTTGAGACAATTAAAAAGATCATTGATGACAAAAGATACACAGCCTCAACATTCTGATAACTATAACCAAGTAATTTTATAATTAATACTTTTATAAATAAATTAATTGGACTAGCTCCCTCAAGTGCTATGTGTAAATTATATTTCTCAAATAAATTTAAATTTGAGTTAGCTATATAGAATGAAATCCATTCATCTGACCATAATCCATCATTGAAATAACTTAATCTAAAATAAAAACCTATTAATAAAAAAATAGTAAAAAATAAAAAAAAATATTTTTTTCGATCAATAAAATTTAGAGTTAACATGAGAAAAATAAAAAATTTACTTTAAATTAATTTCCTGCATTTTTTTTATATTAAAATAAATAGAGTCTGTTAATGAATTTGGTAATTTATTTTTCTCAAAAGCTTCTTTCAAATCTTTTACTGCATCTTCTATTGTATAGTTTGGCTCAAATTTAAGTATATTTTTAATTTTTTCTGAGGATATATGATAAGATCTATTGTCATTGGATATTTCTTTTTCAATCTCTACATCTTCACCAACGACTCTTTTAACAGTATTTGCAATTTCATTTACTGTCATATTATCATAACCTGCATTAAAAATTTGACCATTAACAAGTTCTCTTTTTGACTCAATTAATTTTATGTAAATCCTTGACATATCTTTTATATGAATGTTGGGTCTCAATTGATTGCCACCTAAAACTTTAATTCTTCTTTTATTAAATGCTAAATTTGTCAAAATATTCACAACTACGTCTAATCTCTGTCTGCCAGCATACCCACAAACAGTAGCTGGTCTGACTATAACGGTTTCAAAATTATCATCCTTATATTCAAATAATATTTTTTCACATTCGACTTTAAATTTTGAATAATCAGTTAAGGGTTCTAAAGTTAAATCTTCACTAACATTTTTCTCCGATTTTATTCCATAAACAGACGATGATGAAGCGTAAATAAATCTCTTTACATTTTTTTTTTTTGATATTTCAACTAAAGGTCTAAAACAATCTAGATTAATTGATTTTCCTAATTTTGGATTTAGTTCAAAACTTGGGTCGTTCGAAATACAGGCTAAATGAATTAATATTTCATGATTGTTAATAACTTTATTTATATTTTCTATATCTCTTACATCTCCCTGGATTAGATTTAATTTATCATTTTCACTAAAAAATTTTTTTCCATAAATAAACAAATCATAAACATCAACTTTATAATTTAATTTCAATAAATCTGGAACAAGTTGAGATCCTACATAACCTCCACCTCCGATTACAAGTATTTTTTTCATTTTAAAATATATTCTATTTTCCTTAATAAATTTTTCTTATCTAATGTTTGGCTGTTAGCAATGCTCTCAACTGAATTAGCGCCAGCTAAAGAACCTATCAATAACGATAACTCACCTGGTATTTTTAACTTCAAACATAAAGATATTATTGAAAGCATTGTATCTCCCGCTCCTACTTTATCAATAACCTTCTCTGTGAAAGCAGGACATTGTATTATTTTATTGTTTTTGTTACCTATCAGTAAAGCTCCATTTCTACCTCTTGTCACAATCAAATTATTAATCTTATTTTTTTTTTTAAGAAGATTAGAAAGTGTATAAACATCAGTGCGTTTATCTCTAACTTCATGTCTCAGCTCTGTTTCGTTAATTATAAGTGAGTCAATTTTTTGATATTTATTTAAAGAATGATAACCGTAATTAGATGCATTTACTTGTGCATTTAATGCAGTAAATTTATTCAATTTAGAAATATCTTTAGCCAGTTTATCTGAAATGAAACCATGCCCATAATCTGAAATTATAAGTAAATCAGAGCTCAAAAATTTATTTTTAATATTACTATATATAGTTTGAGTTGTTTTTGAGTCTACTAATTGATCATTCATACTGTAAACACCAAAAAGTTTATTTCTTGAGACAATGTCTAAAAATCTTTTTTTTAAAATAGTTGGACTATTTTTTTTTATAATAATTTTTGAATTGATATTTTTTTTAATACTTTTTTTAATAAAACTTATATGATTATTTTGATCTCCAATACATGTAAGAAAATTAATTTTTTTACAAAAGGATGACAAATGATTTGCTATAGCTCCTGCACCTCCTAAATAACTTTCCACAAATTCATCTTTTATTACTAAATGTGGTTCTTTTCCTGACTTTCCAAGAACATCACAAAAAATATACTCATCAATAATTGTTTCACCAATAATCAGTGGTTTTAAGGAATTAAATCTTTCAAATGTTTTTAAAATATAATCAAAAGAGTATTTTTTTTTTATTGAATTCAAAAATTTTTTTTGATCATCATTATATAAAATTCCACTATTATTTATTAAATTACTTGAACTATAAGTTTCATCATTTGAATAAATTATCCTTCCATTATATTTTTTAACAGCTTTAATTTCTTTATAAATATTTTTGGATAAATCTTTTTTATTATTTTTATAATCAGGGCCTTTAAAATAAATATCTGGTTTTATTATTTTAATTATTTCCTCTGAAGTTTCAAAATTGCTAATAATTACTGCATCAACAATGCTTAAGGCACTAATAGTATTTGCCCTTATATCTTTATTAAATAAAGGTCTACCCGGACCTTTATTAACATATTTGTCAGTTGTAATTGATACAATTAAAAAATCTCCTTTTGTTTTAGCACTTTCAAAATGCTTTATATGGCCTAAATGTAATAAATCAAAAACTCCATGACATAAAACTATAGTTTTTTTTTTTGATTTTTGTTTTTTTATCTCTTTTTTTATGGATTTTTGAGTGAAAATTTTATTTCTCATGCCCTAATTCTTTTTTTTATCTAAATATAAAAACCATTTTCTTGTAGCTTTTTCAATTTTTTTTACTGTCCATAGTGGTGCATCCTTCCAATTTGAAATATCTTTTAACAAATAACTAATGCCTTTCTCTATATTAACCTTTGGGCGCCATCCTATTTTATTTCTTATTTTTCTTATATCTGCAAAAGTTTTATCAGGTTCACCTGGTCTTTTGGGAATAAATATTTTTTTTCCACCTAAAATATCAACAATTCTATTTACACTCACTGTTTTACCACTTCCAACATTAAAAATTTCACCAGATATATTTTTTTTCTTACAAACCTTGATGATAGAGTCAACTACATCAGATACGTAAGTAAAATCTCTAGTTTGCGTACCATTTCCAACTACAGTATATGGTTTGTTTGCAATCTTTTGAGCTAAAAATACCCCAAACACAGCTCCATATGTCCCTGAAGTTCGTGCTCTAGGCCCATAAACATTAAAAAATCTTAATGATGTTGAATTTAAATTGTATATTTTAGAATAATGAAGAACTAATTCTTCTCCAAGACGTTTGGTTAAAGCATAAGGGTATTGAGGATCTATTTTTGAATTTTCTGGTGTAGGATATTTTTTTGGGATTCCATAACTTGAGGATGATGCAATATAAATAAATCTCTTTATGTTATTTTTTACAGAGTGATTTAAAACACTCAAAGTTCCTTTAACATTTACATCAAAGTATAAATTTGGGTTTTCAATACTTGGTACAATATCAGCCTTAGCAGCAAGATGAAAAACATTATCAACATTTTTGAAATATTTACTAATTTTTTTTTTATTCAAAATACTTGAATTAATAATTTTAATTTTATTTTTAATTTGTGAAAGATTTTTTATTCTACCTACAGAAAAGTCATCAATAACAATTACTTTATGATTAAGACTTACTAATTTCTCAGCAAGATGGCTTCCAATAAAGCCTCCTCCACCTGTTATTAAAGAGATCATGGAATGGTATTATATAATTTTTATAAAAAAAAAAGAAAAAAATTTTAATACTAAAAGTTCTTATTCAATAGGATTAAAACTACAAAATCTGATTTTTACTATAATTAGAATATTTAAATCTTATCCATTGTGAAATCAAATGCATAAATGAGGAAAACATATCCTCAGTAACTCCATAATTTTGACAACTCAAATCATAATGAAATTTAACTTTTGTATTTAATTTTTTCTTTAGAAAACCTGAAATAAATATTATGTCTAATTTCATAGAATTTGCTTTTTTCATTAAATTTAATATATTTTTTGAGTTTCCTGAGCAACTAAAAGCAAAAATTACATCTCCTTTGTTAGCATAATTTTCTAGTTGAAAGTCAAATATATTTTCATATTTTATATCATTCGAAATTGCAGTTATTAATTCAATTGAATTTGTTAAAGAATAAACTTTTGGTATCATTTTATATTTTGAGGATAATTTTATACCTTTATTAAAATCACATAAAAAATGATTTGATACCGAGGCAGATCCACCATTTCCTGCTACAAAAATTTTCTTTTTAGTCTTAATTTTATTTTCAATAAAATCAGATATTCTCATTAATTTTTTATAATCCATTTGATTTAATAAATTTTGAATTAATAAAAAATAATCTTTAAAAAACTTTTCTTGCTTTATTTTATTATTCATTTTTAAAACTTATAAAGCTTAAATATTATTATGTATATATTTTATCTTGAAAAACACCCTTTAAATCTACATCCATAATAGCTTATTCATACTAATTATAAAAAAATTAAATTAAATTAAATTAAATTATTTTTTTTTAAACATTTATGTAATCATTGGAATTCAATTAAAATTTTTTCTTAATATCTCCATATTTTTAATTTCATATATCTCATCACATTTGTTAATTATGTCTCTATTATGTGAAACTAGAACAATTGTTACCTTGCCTTTCAAATTCATGATAGTTCTTAGAATTTCTTGCTCAGAATTTGTATCAAGAGCACTTGTAGGTTCATCCAATACTAATATTTCTGAATTTTTATACAAAGCTCTAGCAATACCAATTCTTTGTTTTTGACCACCAGAGACAAGAGACCCATATTCTCCTAAATTAGTATTTTCTTTATCTTTCATTTCTTCGATGGTTTGGATAAGATTAGATAGTTTAATTACTTTAGAAAATTTATCAGGGTCAAAGGTTTGATCACCAAGTACAATATTTTTTTTCATAGAATCTTCTATTAAAAATATATTTTGAGAAACATAACCCACTAGATCATAGTAGGACTCTTTATCATTTTTAATATTTTTAGAATTATATGTTATTTCTCCAATTGTAGGATCTAGAAGACCACATATTAAATTTAGAAATGTTGATTTACCACTTCCACTTTCTCCATAAACACCAATTAATTTTCCAGAGTTAAGTTCTAAATTCACTCTACTTAAAATATTTTTTTCTTGTCTGTAACCAAATGAGACGTTGTTTAATTTTATAGAACCTTTTCCATAAATAATTTTTTTAGTTTCTAATTTTTTATTTATTTTATTATTTAATATTTCAGAATGAATAATATCTATAGAAGAATAATGATATTTGATTGAATTTAACGAATGATAAATTCTATTTGCTGAGGGCAAAAGTCTAAATAAAGCTATAACAAATATACCACTCATTGATAAAATTTCTTTTTTTTCATAATTAAGAAAAAAAAATGAATAATATAAAAGCATAAAAATGAACAACAAAGATATGAGCTCAATTATAGCTTTAGGCAGATCAGTAAAAAATGTCAAAGTAAACATGCTTTGAGAAGATTTTTCTGTATTTGAATAAAAATTTTTTTTAAAAAAGTTTTCAAGTTTTCCGATTTTTATTTCATTAATTATGTAAAAACTTTTTTGTAAATCATCTATTTTTCTTGAGTCTGACTCTGTTTTTTTTTTACCTAAACTTTGAATTTTAATTATATAAGTTTTATAAAATATAAAATAAAATACAAAAATTAACAAAGTCATTAGAAGGGTTTCTTGAAAATAACTAAATGATAAAAATAGGAAGATCCCCAAAATAATAAAAACCTCTGCTAAAAAATATATTAAAGGATCAATTGTTCGATAAGCAAATTTTTCTACTTCAAGTATAATATTTGATATTAATTTTGAAGAATTCGTATTTATAAAAAAATTAAAATCTCTATTTAAATAATTAGAAAAAACTTTTTTTGAAATATCATTATTTACACTTTGAACTAATTTATTCCTCACATAAGACAAGCAAACATATACAAAACTTCTAAGTGTAAAGATTACAAAAAAAGTTACTAATAAAAATTTAAAACTAGTTCCATCTAAAAAAGTAAATATGTTTGATATTTTATTATTTATATTTGTATCATTAAAATAGTTCAGAATTTCTTGTAAAAGAGAAAAAATTAATAATTCAAAAAAAGTTAAGGATAATAAAAATCCAAGAGAAAAAAATAATAGATATTTGTGTTTTCTAGAAAATAAAGTAAAAATTTTGAACATATTAATTTTTAGTAAAATATTTTATATACATAACAAAATTTTTCATTAAAAAACTATAAATTATGAATAAAGTATTATGCATAGGTTTGGGGAAACTAGGTTTAATTTTTTCTTTTATTTTGGCAAGTAAAAATAATTTTGTGTATGGCTATGATGTTAATAAAAAAATAAAAAGGAATATAGACAAAAACATAAAAAATGCTGAACCAAGGTTAAACAGTTTAATTAAAAAATATTATAATAAATTTAAATTTGAAGAAGATTTTAAAACATCTGTATCAAATACCACATGTAGTTTTGTTATTGTGCCAACACCATCAAAAAAAAATAAAGAATTTGATAATAAATATATTTACAAATCATTAAATGAAATAGGAAAATATTTAAAAAATAAAAAGAAATATATAATCAATATCACATCTACAGTAAATCCAGGCTCATGTGATAAATTTATAAAACATTTAGAAAATAAATTTAATTTAGCTCACGGAAAAGAGTTTATTATTACATACAATCCTCATCTGATTGCTTTAGGATCTATCTATAATGATGTTTTAAATAGTGATGTTGTCTTAATTGGGAGTAAAGTAAAATATGGACATAATTTTTTAAAAAAAATTTATGCACCTCTTTATAAAAAGAAAATTTCAAAACTAAAATTTTTAAACCTTGAAGAGGCTGAAATTTCTAAAATAGCAATCAATACCTTTATTACTATGAAAATATCTTTTACAAATACAATTTCACAAATATCCGATAAAATAAAAAATATTAATTCATCTAATATTTTAGACGCAGTTGGGCACGATACAAGAATAGGAAAAAAATATCTTTCTCTAGGAGCTTTATTTTCAGGACCATGTTTTCCACGTGATAATTTGAACTTTTCAAAATATCTCAGCAATAAAAAGCTTAATAGTAGTTTACCTAAAGCAATTGATAACGTAAATGATGTTCAATTAAAAAGGTATATAAAAGCTTTTCAAAAATTTAATAACTTAAAAAAACCAACTATTGGAATTTGTGGTTTGTCCTATAAACAAAATACTAATATTACGACTCGTTCACCAGGAATTCTTCTTTATAATTATTTTAAAAAAAAATATAAGACAATTGCTTATGATGAATATAAGCCTGATACAAATATTACTAATCTAGAAAAAAATTTAAACAATTTTGCAAAAAAATCTGATGTTATATTTGTATGCTATCAAAATAATAAGTTTAAAAAATTAGAAAAAATTAAATATTCGAAAAAAGTTTTGATTATAGATTTATGGAAATTTTTAAATTTTAAAAATAAAGAAGTAATTTTAAAAACTATTGGTGTAAGTTAATTTTAAATAATATAAATATTTATTAGAAAATAAAATTTTTATAAGGAATTTATTATTCTTTGAACAAATTCAATTTCTTTTTCTAGATCAGGCTTTTTAAGAATTAACGGTTCCTTAACAAATTTTTTCAAAAAATTATCATCTTTTAAATAATTAATAATTTCAGAAAAATTCTCATACTGATAATCAATCAAATTAATAAATGCTTTTTTATTAAAGTCATTATCAATATTTTTATCTGCCCAAGTTATAGGTAAACTTCCTGATAAAAATGCATCACTAACATCGCTACTATATAAACCAGGTGTTGAAAATGTATGAGGGCATAAATTAAACATATAATTTTTTAAAATATCCTTTTTTTTAATAATTCCAGAATTGTGACTAACATTTTTTTTATCAAAATAAGGACCATAACCATCAACTGTGAAATTATTTTTGAAAACTTCATATATTTGTTTTCTCGGATACATCATGTGTGAAGTAAAAATACAAAATTTTCTATTCTTGGTTAAAAAAGAGTTACCAAACTCTTGCGTCAATCTATTTGTATCGTAAGCTTCACCATAACGGTGTATTACATTGTCAGAATTATCATTAAAGTAAATATCGTACTCTGGCCAATTTGCACAATTTTTCCAATAAGGTATTCTAAAATGATTATGGTCAGTAACGCCTAACAAACTTGTAAAATAAAAATCTGCTTTAATATCTTTAAATTTAATTGAATTTTCAAATGATAAGAAAATTTCTTTAGAGTTTTTTTTTTTATTTTTCGAAAAATTCAATATCCTCGGCTCAAAATATTGAGATGGATATATCCTTTTTTTTAATTTATTAGCTATTTTTTCATAAAAATTGTAATAAGGTCCATAGAAAATTAAATCTGCACTTGAAAAATTTGAAAATTTAATAGAACTTTTTGATAATTTTTCAAAAAGTTTGTAAAGAAGAGTTCCTTTTAAATTTTCCTCATTAATACCTCCTCCAACCGCAACTTTTAATATTCTCATACTCATTTGATAACATACATTATAATTTTTCTGTTATAAAGATTTATGAAGAAAATAGACCTTGTAATACTAGCCGGTGGTTTAGGATCCAGGCTAGGTTCTTTTACTCAAAAAAAACCCAAACCTTTAATTAAAATTAATAATAAAACTTTTCTAGAAATACTGATAAGAAGTTTTGCAAAATATAATTTTGACAATATTTATATTTTATCTGGATACAAAGGTAATTTAATTTACAAATCTTTTCATAACCAGTCTTATAACTTTATCAAAGTTAAATGTTTTATTGAAAAGAAGCAAATGGGAACTTGGGGTGCAGTAAAAAATATTAAAAAGTTCATTAAAAATGATTTTATACTAAGTAATGGAGATTCAATTATTGACACAAATTTTCATGATCTAATATTTAAAAAAAAAAATAAAAAAACCGATATAGACATGATTTTAATTAAAAACTTAAATTATAAGTCTAATTTAACTTTAAATGGATTGAAATTAATAAAGTCTAAAATTTATCTTTCAAAAAAATCAAAATTAATGAATGGTGGTGTTTATTTTATTAAGAGAAAACTTCTAAATAATATTAATTTTAAATTTTCGAAATCTATTGAAAATGATGTTCTGCCAAATTTAATTAAAAATAAAAAAGTAGGTGGAATTGAAACTAACAATTTTTTTCTAGATATAGGTACACCTAAAAATTTAATTTTTGCCAAAAAAAAACTTTCAAAATATCTAAAGAAACCAGCAATTTTCTTAGATAGAGATGGTGTAATAAATTATGATAGTGGTTACACTTATAAATGGAAAAATTTTAAATTTAAACAATTTGTTTTAAAAGGTCTTTCGTATTTAAATAGAAACAATTATTTAATTTTTTTTATTACTAATCAAGCTGGTATAGCTAAAGGTTACTTTAGAGAGGATGATTTTTTTTTATTACATAAAAAAATAAAAGAGTACTTATCGAAAAAAAAAATATACATAAATGACGTCAAATATTGTCCATTTCACCCTAATGCAATTATTAAAAAATATAAAAAAAAATCACTTTTTAGAAAACCAGGAAATCTTATGATCAAACAGGTAATAAAGGAGTGGGACATTGATCTTAAAAAAAGTTTAATGATAGGTGATAAAATGAGTGACAAACTTGCTGCTGAAAAAACTAAGTTAAATTTTAAATTTGATGAAAATAACTTATATAGACAGATAAAAGATTTTGTAGATAAAACTTAATTTATTCTCCAATCATATAATAATTTTGTTCCTTCTTTGTCAATTTTGAATTGTAAATATTTTTTTTTAGAAAAAATTTTTTTAAATTTTGTTATTTTTTCATCTGGAACAACAAACAACAAAAAACCTCCACCACCAGCACCAAGTAACTTTGCCCCATATGAACCATTTGAAATTCCTAAATCATACAATTCTTCAATTGATTTATTGGTTATTCCCTTAGCTAATTTTTTTTTTTCTATCCCATTGCGAAGTCATAAGTTCTCCGAATAATTTTAAATCTAAATGTTTGGATTGAAATAATTTTGATGCCTCTTGTGTGGATTTATAAATTTCACCTAAATGTATATCATTTTTTGAAGAGATTGTTTTTTTAGATAAATTATTTGTTATATTTTTTGAAAATCTTTGTAATCCTGTATAAACGATAAAAAAATTATTTTCGAGTTGATGAGTAATTTGATTATTTATATTTAAATTTTTTGATTTAAATTCCTTATTCTTTAAAAATTCAGTTAATCTTAACCCCCCGTAAGAGCAAATTATTTGATCTTGATAACCAACTTTTTCTTTAATTAAATTTCTTTCTAAATGAATAGCTTGCTTTGCAAGAGATTTTTTGTCAAATTTTTTTAATTTCAAATTATTTAAAGCATTTAAAAGACCAACTGCAAACGCAGAACTTCCCCCCAGGCCTGACATGCCGGGAAGATCTGCATGGTGAACTAATTCAATCTTATCATTTTGAAACTTAAGATAATTAAGAGACTCCCTCACAACTGGATTTCTAATACTCTTAATTATTTTTACTTTTTGTTCATCAAAGAATCTGATTCTATAATTATATTTAAAATATGGTGGCAAATACCTAGCGGTAACATGACAATATTTATTAATCGCAAGTGAAATGACTTGGCCTTTATTTTTACTAAACCATTCAGGATAATCTGTTCCTCCACCAAATAAAGATATTCTGAAAGGTGTTCTTGTAATTATCATAAATTATTATTTTTTTTATACCAATTCACAGTATTCTTAAGACCTTGTTTAATTGTTGTGGTTACACTAAATTTATACTTCTTTTTAATTTTTGATATATCTATCATTCTTTTTGGTATCATTGATGGTTTTGATTTATCATAAAAAATTTTTCTGTCTTTCTTGTTTTCAATATTTAATAACAAATGAATAATTTCTTTAATTGTAATTGATTTTCCACTTGCAATATTAAGAATTTCTGATTTTTTTGAATTTTTTATAATTTTCACAAGTACATCACAAAAATCTTGAATATATAAAAAATCTTTAAGATCTTTTCCATCGCCCCATACCTCAATTAATTTTTTTTTAGATGTTACTTTTCTGATCAATGACGGAATTACTTTAGATTTTTGAGGATCAAATTTATCATGTGGTCCATATAAATTACCAGGTCTCACAATAATTGTTGTCATCTTTTTTTTAATTTTGTTTGAGTAAATATCACAAACAATTTCGGAAAATCTCTTCATCCATCCCACAATGTGATATTTCTCAAAAAAATCGAATTTAGCATCTTTTTCCCTCATCGCACGATTACTCAAAGGATAAACTGTGTTACTGCTAATAAATATAAATTTTTTTACAAGTCTTTGATGTGCTGCTTCAAGCATATTTAAATTCATCCTAATATTTGGTGTTAAATGAACTAAGGGGGTTTTTTCCATTATTGCAGCTCCTGAAGAGTTTGCTGCACACATAACAACAATATCAATTCCTTTTGTTATTTTAATACATTGTTTTGGATTTTCTAAATTAACTTTAAAATACTTTACTCCTTTTACCTTAAAAAAATTTTTTGATTTATAATATGTAGATACTATTTTGTATTTTTTAGTTTTATTTAATGTTTTAATTAAATTAATTCCTATAAAGCCTGACCCTCCAGTAATAAGTATTTTTTTTTTCATTTAAGTTACTCTATTTGTCTCTTAATGATAATATTGGATTATCATTTTTCCATTTAAATCCATATGACGGATCATTCCATTTAATTGTGAATTGAGAATCTCTATCATATTGGGTGTTTTGTTTATAATGAAAGATAGCAAAATCACTTAAAACTAAATGACCGTTTCCAAATTTTGGAGGAATTAATATTTGATTTCTGTTGTCAGAAGATAAATCAAAACTTTCCCATTTTTTAAATTGATCAGAAGCTGGATCATTATTTACAACAATTAATTGAAAACTACCATATAAACAACTTACAAATTTAGATGTTTTTTTATCTCCATGAAGACCTCTGAGCACATTTTTGTGAGATACTGAGATATCGTCTTGTAAAAAATCGATTTCTATTTTGTTTTCAATCATGAACTCTTTATTATAAGTTTCTGTGTAAGACCCTCTATGATCTTGGAAAGTTGAAGGAATTATTTTTTTAACTCCTTTTAGAGAGGTCTCTTCTATTTTCCAATCAGAATATGATTTCATTTATTTAAAATAATTATGTCTTTTTTCACTTTGTAAGCTATTATTAATGTACCATGACCATGTCTCTTCTAGACCTTTTTTTAGGGAATATTTTGGATTGAAGCCTAAAATTTTTTTAGCATTATCTATATTCATAATACGTCTTGGAAAACCAGAGTCTTTACTTGTATCAAATTTATAATTAAATTTGTGAATTTCGCAAAGTGTTTCCACAAGCTTTTTTATAGAGTAACCATTTCCACTACCAAGGTTTAAAAAATCAAATTTTCCAGTTCCTTTTATAAGTGTCAAAATAATACCATCAGCTACGTCCTCTGCGTAAGCAAAATCTCTTATAGCCGAACCGTCTCCCCAAATAACAACAGGATCTTCTTTTTTAAAAATCCTGTTCATAAGTGTAGGTATAACCATTGCGTTTTCTGGGTCAAAATTGTCTCCAGGTCCATATACATTACAGGGTCTTACTGCAAAAAAATTATTTAAATTATATTGTTTTTTGTAAGCAAGGATTTGCATTTCCGCCATTCTTTTGGCCCAACCCGGGTACATATCCATCGGAGGTTTACTATTATCCTCTTCATCTTCTATAAAAATTTCTCTACTAGAGTAAGCGCCTATAGAACTTGTATAAACTAATCTTTTGACCTTATTTAGTCTACATGCCTCTAAAAAGTTTGTATTCATCATAATTAAGGGCACAAAAAAACTTGATGGTTTTTCAATAGTAACTTTTACTGATCCTTTAACACCTGAAATGTGAAATGCATAATCTATATTTTTTGAAATTTTTTTACAAAATTCAAAATCGGTAAGATCGCCTTTAATATATATTGCCTTATTGTTTAATTTTAATTCATCTAAAGAAACAACTGTAACATCAGCATTAAGTTCGCATAATTTATTTACAACAAATCTTCCAATTAATCCTGTTCCACCTGTAACTAAAA
>MDTG01432083.1_pt1 | contig 16989 bp, 23 predicted proteins | sample 811421 | NCBI WGS metagenome assembly MDTG01 (sample SAMN05326645, study PRJNA326480) | marine metagenome | isolation source: seawater | place: Pacific Ocean: South East | collected 2011
AATAATTCTATGCATATCAGAAATACAAGTCCCAATAACATTAAATAACTTATTATCCAAATTTACTAGTAATGGTGATTTTGCATATTTTGTTAAAAAGTCCAATATATCATTATTGTTTAGTAATAATTTAAACCAATTCGGAGTCAAATCTTTAAGAAGAGATAAAAACCTAGTAATAGAGTTAATAGAATGATAAGGAATTAGTCCACCACACAAAACATCGCCAGGATTTCTCGGCGCATCACCATTTTGCAAAAGTCCATTATTACGCATATAATTATAATAATGTGGATTATGAATATTTTGGCTCAAAATAATTTTACCTGTATTCCAGCTGAAAGCAACTTTACATTCAGTGCACCACATTTGGTCACATCCGGAAATTTTAAAAATCCGAACACCACATTTAGGACATCCTTTAGTTTCTTTTTTAATTAACTGAGTACTTTGAATGCTTTCTTCTTTGCAAACATGCTGATCTTCTTTTGAATATCCAATAATTTCAAAACAATCAGGGCATGTATATAATTTACATACTTCACATTTATATTGAGTAGACAAATATCCTTTGCAGTTATCACCGGGACAAGGCATAATAAATTTCTTACGTTCAACTCCACCATCTTCGCCTTCCCTAATTCTTGTAATTTCAAATTTTTTGTCTCCAATTTGACTTCCCAATTCAGTTAAACGCATTCGAATTTTATTATATTCTTCTGTTAAATCTTTGAGTTCATCTTGTTTTTCTTCAATATGTTTAGTTTGTTCAACAAGATTCATAAGTTCAGGGGTTCTGCTAATTTCTCTCTCAACTAGAAGCTGTTTGCGATGTTTTTTATAATCATTATCAACAAAACTTCTATTCAAATTATCAACAATAAATTTATTATCCCAAGGATTTTTACAGCTCATGCAATGAGGGTCATTAGTTGTATTAAGTAAATATGTACGAATACATGTTTTACAGGCTTCAAAGTTACAATAACTAAAGCAGCATGTAATTTTTGCATTCAATGATTTATTATACTTCTCATAGCAAATACCACAATCCATATTAATTATTATTTATACTTTATTATTTATAGTTTATTAAAAAAAATAATAAAATATCAATTTTTTTTTACTTAGTTAAACTCGATTTAACTTGATTTAACTTGATTTTTATTCCTTAACAATATTAAAATGAATTAAGTCAGCATTATCAGAATTTTTTATTTGGGAAATAATAAATTTTTCATTTTTAATAATAGAAGAAACAATTGGCATATAATGTGGTCGAATAATATTTTTATCTTTAATTTTAAAGGACTTTACATCAAACCATTGAACTTGACATTTTTCAAAAAGACCATTATGATGATTATCAATCTTGTCTTTTAAATATTTTTCACTAAAAGAATTTAGATTATTAAAATAATCAGGAAATTGTTTATCATATTTAATCTGAAATAAATAAGAGGTATATTTATCATAAGACATTGAAGTAATCATATTATTTGTAACACATTCTTTCAGGTTATCTTCTAAACCAAATAAACCATTCAGTTCCTCTCCGCCTTCTCTAATTGCTGTATCAAATGGTTTTTCATTTTTATTACGACTTCCACCAAAATCTGACCATAACTTATTGTTTCGCTCTTGACCTAAAAGAATAAATAAACTGCCTCGATATAATGCAATTGGTAGAATTCCTGCTCCCATATTATTAAATTTATTTTATATATTACAAGTAATATAAAATAAATATCAATTTTATTTATTTTTTTTTACCATTATCATTACCATTATTTTTACCATTATTTTTACCATTATTTTTACCATTACCATTACCATTATCATTACCATTACCATTATCATTACCATTATTCAATTTGGATAATAACAACGCTTCTTTGTTTCTTATATGCTTTGAACTATATATATTATTTGCACTATTTTTTTTTGAAGAGGCTTTTTTTCTTTCACGCGAATAGTTATTTGCTTTATCTGGCATATTAAATATTTAAATTAAACTATAAAAATATTTAATATTATAAAAAAAATAATATTTTTCAATTTTAAGTATAAATAATATAAAACAACATTCTAATTTTTAGATTTTTTACATACATTTGCATAACTCTTTGGATCATTCTTATTATTCTTATTCTTATTATTAGTTTGAGTATTTAAAGACTCTTTATATGCAATAAGCATTTCAGACTTTTTAAGAACTTCATAATTAGGATTATTAGAACGTTTATGAGGATTTTTATTTACCAAAATAGGCCAAAACTTTCCACTATCATTATACTTAAATTGTGTTTTAGTGTCAGGATTTAATACATCATTCTTAAATTTTTTAGAATCATCATTATCAAACCATTCATCAAAATGAACGAATGCTTCCCTGCGATTTTTAACTTTATTTTTAACAAAGTCAACTTTCAAAATATTACCAATATTTTTATTTTTAAACATTTTCTTGACATACACTTCACTAATAACGTCAGAAATAATTGGAATATAAAGAGAAAGAACAGACATTTATTACTTTAATTAATATTATTTACTATTTTTTTAAATAATAAAATTTAAATCAATTTTTTTTTTACTTACTTTATAAAAATTGATTTTATAATATAATATAAATAATATTAGCAAGTTATAGTATAACTACTACATTTTAAAAACTAAATGAGTTTACTACATTCAAATAATATAAATAAACGCAAAAATGCATACAATCATTATTCATATAATACAAATTCATTAAATTCTAAAAATTTACTAGTCAATAAAGATGAAATAAATTATAAAATAAAATCTGATTATATTAATAATACAAATAATAATACAATATATTTGCGTAATAATCATATATATTTTAATTCAATAGTAGATGAAGATTCAATAAAAACACTTATACTGTTTATTAATAATGTAATAGGAAATAAGAATTTATTTGATATGAATAATATAAATAAGATATTTTTACATATAAATTGTAAAGGTGGATATATATATTATTTATTTCCTTACATTGAATTGCTAGAAGTAATGAAAAAAAAAATAGAATTTATTTCTATTATAGAAAACGAATGTAATAATTGTGGAATAATTTTAGCTGCTTTATGTAATTTCAGAATAATTAATAAAAATGCAACTTGCAAGTTAAGTTCATATAATATTGAAGACAATAATAGTAAATTATATTTTTGGGAGTATTTTAAACAATGCAATGATTCGACAGATGAAATAAATAATATAAGATTTATTATTTATAATATATTTTGTAATGTTATACAATGTAATTTAACAGAAGAAAAATTAAAAATTTACTTGAAAAAAGATAATATTTTAACTTCAAAAAAATATAAAAAATTAGGATTAGCAGATGAAATAATATAATAATATAATATAATATAGCCTATACCGAGTATAATATTTATTTTTTTATTAACTCTTTTAGATAGTAACAAATAGAATTTTAATTATAAAAAACAATAAATAAAAATTGATAATAATTATATATATTATAAAAAATAATATATATACTAAAATAAGTATAACAATAGTAATTTGTTAAGAATGAATACAGAAATGGAAGATTTTATCAACACAAAAAATAGACTAGGACCAGATGATTATAATAATTTTGACCCATCAATATGGAATATTGATGCTTGTAAAAAACTATTTGAAAATTTACTAATTTGGATTTCTAATAACACAGAATATTTAAATGTAAGTAATAATAATGAATTAAATAAAAAATTTGAGGCACAATTCAATAAACAAATTCGTATTTCTAAAATTCCAGGAATAAAAAAATCTATATTACTTAATATATTAAATTATCTTATTAATATTAATGATTTTGAACCATCTATTCAAAAATACTATGATATATTGAAATTGCTTTTACGCAAACGACCAATGCGTAATATTTCGGGAATTACAAGTATTACAGTTATCACTGCACCTTTTCCTGATGGGCAAAAATTTAGTTGTAAACATAATTGTTATTATTGTCCTAATGAACCTGCACACGAAGGAAATAATTGGCAAGCTCAGCCACGAAGCTATTTATTTCATGAACCAGCTGTTCTTCGTGCAAACCAACACAGTTTTCATGCAATTGGTCAAATGTTAAATCGAATGGATACATATTTTAGTAATGGACATGTTATTGATAAACTGGAGATTATTGTAGAAGGTGGAACATTTACAGAGTATCCTATTGATTATTTAGAGCGTTATCATCGTGACATATTTTATTCGGCAAATATATATTTTGATTTGCGTAGAATTTATGCTAATTATGATAATTGTTTAAATGAAAAATTAGACTTAACACTACTTGAAAACATACGGCAACCATTATCAATTGAGGAAGAAATTAAAATTAATAAAACTGCAAAAGTTCATATTATTGGAATTTGCATTGAAACTAGGCCAGATGCGTTAGATGATGATTGGTTATATAGATTTCGTAAATGGGGAATTACAAGAATTCAATTAGGAGCACAACATGTAGATAACAAGATTTTAAAAAAAATTAATCGAGGTCATACTATAGAACAACTACTTTGGGCAATGCATTATTTAAAAGACAATTGCTTTAAAATAGATATTCATATTATGCCCGATTTACCAGATGCATCTCCTGAAATAGATAAAGCAATGTTTGATTATGTTTATAGTATTGTTTGTCCCGATCAAATGAAAGTATATCCATGTCAAACTGTTCCTTGGACTATTATTGAGAAATGGTACAAACAAGGAAAATATGTTCCTTATTTTGATAAAGATCCAAAATTATTAATTGATGTAGTTCGCTATTCAATGGAAACTTGTCCAAAATGGGTTCGGTTACCTCGGGTAATTAGAGATATTCCTTGTTCTGTATATGTAGAAGGAGGAAATAATATTGGAAATATGAGACAAATGGTAGATAATTTGTTAAATGGTGATAATGTTTATTCAAAAGATATTAGAGCACGTGAAATTGGACGACATTGTAAATATTATGATAAACCAGCTAAATATTGTAGTATGTATTATTATGGAAATGAAGGTCATGATTATTTTATTAGCTATGAAAGTTATGATGAACGTGCTATTTTTGGATTTATTCGACTCAGAATTGTAGAAAAAAATAATAAAACTATATTTAATGTTTTAAAAGACAGAGGTTTAATCAGAGAATTACATGTTTACGGAGATACGACAGCTGTAAATACATATGATAAACGCGGTTGTCAACACACAGGAATTGGTAAAGGATTATTAGAACATGCTGAAATCAAAACAATGGAAAATGGTCTTTATGGTATTGTAGTTATTAGTGGTGAAGGAGTTAAAGAATATTATGAAAAAAGAGGATATAGAGAGGTAGATACATTTATGATAAAAGATTTTTGGACACCACTAGTTTGGTTTTATTATTTAAAGGCAAATTATTATTACCGATTTTGTATTTCAATTTTAAGTTTTAATATATTATTTGTTGCTCTTTCTTTACAATTTATGTTTAAGAAATATTACCAAATCTAGAATGCAATTTACCAATGATTTCTTTAAAATCACTATTATGATATACATGTGTAGTATTTTTTAATTTTGGTATATTTGATTTGTTTTTGTATGCCCAATTATTTTTTAAAGTTGCAATATAAGATGTTGTTCTATGAACATGTGCTGATATTACATAACCTCCATTAGATTCAATAATAAAAGATCCATAATTAGAATAGTTTGACAATATATTTTTTATTTTTATTGAATAAATTAAAAAATATAAGAATATCAATTTTAGTTTTTAGTTTTTATAAAATTGGACTTGGTGGATGTAGAGAAGGAGGTAACATTTCATTCTTTTTTTTATTTGAATCTTCATCTAAAAGCATAATAGCCATTGCAGAATAATTATGTAAATCAATTAATGTATCGCGCAATGATTCCGTATTAACCAGTGTAACAGATTTTGTAGTAATAGATTGCAAACGTGAAATTTTATCTCCCATGCGAACTAAAACACCTACAACACCATAATTTGCAAATGCATCACCATAATCTGTGTTTTTTTTTTTTAAATAATTCTAGCCCCTCTGTTTGTACTTTTTTCATTTGTTCAGTTCTATCAACTTTTTCAATAGCTAAAACTTTTAGGATTTCTGTTAAATCCATTTTTTGTTAATAATATTATTATAACATTAAATAGTTTTATTTAAATATTTTCAATTTTATAAAAAATAAAAAATAAAAAATTATCTCTGCCCACATGATGAACAACGTTTATTACCCTGAACCATTAGAGCTGCACAATTTCTATTAATTTTACTTGTCATATTCATGCGCACAACTTGTGGATTTAAATTATTAATTATTACATTTTGATTTATTTGTTTTTGAATATTAGATGGAGTAAACATATTAAGATTCATTTTAATTGAAGACATATGGAATAATTATATAAAATAACAATATTTATATTTTACAAAAATAACAATAAATATTCATCATTATCTGGACTCACCAATACATTAATTTTTTTACCTTTTTCATTAAATTCTGGATATTTAATTTGTTTTTTATTATTTGGAGAATAATATTTTTCCAAATAATATGGGACAACATATATTTCAAAACTTAAAACAATACCATCATCTCCCGCGTAAAATTTTGCCGTATCATAATTTGGAGTAAAATAAATACCTTTACCATATGTTTTGCCCCAATTAGAACCACATTTAGAAAAATCAAAACCATTTTTCAAAATTCCTAAAGCATTTGTAAGAGAAGTTCCATGATAAAGAAGCATATTAATTTAAAATACGTTGGCAAATTTTAAATTATATAATAAATCAAAAATAAAAACTAAAATTTACAATCAATTTTTTTTTATTTACAGTTAGAAACACAGTTAATAAGACCAAATTTCATAGTTTTGTTGCCAAACAATGGTTTAACAGAACTAGAATATGTTTCACTTTTTAAATATTGTGATTTTTTTCTGGCTAAATATCTGTCATAAGAATTATGTTTTACATCAACTCCTTTATTCTTATTATTACTATTTTTATAATCATAAATACGGTCACTGGAATTATTCCATAAACCCAACCCACCACTATCATTATGTATATCTTTTGAAACATTTAATGATGATAAATTCGAAGTATATAAAGAACTTGAAACTCTGCTTTGATTTTGAATATTTTTTTGTATAGAATTTTGACTAAATGAAGATGATGCATCTATTGGTACACGCGCGGGTATTTTTATATTAAATAGACTATTATTATTATTAAAATTATTTTGGCAATTTGAAGCTTGTGAAAACCGATGAATTAAAAAACTGGCTTTAGACCCTAAATAAATTTTATATCCTTCATCTTGTAAATATGGATCTGTGATTTTAGTATCACTAACATCACAAGTAAAAATATGATTAGAACCTAAAGTGGTATATGAGTTATTTGATAAATCTATATGTAATTTATTAACATAATTATATTTTGTATTATTAACAGGCATATTAATATAATTAAATATTTAAAAAAAATTGAAATTTTATTTACTAGAAAGCAATATTTATAAATAATACAAAAATTTAATAGTGTTAATAAATAATGTCATATACATGCAATTTTTGTCATAAACATTATGTGCGTAAATCTGCGTTTAATAATCACTTACTAAAGTGTCGGTTTAATAATATATGTAAAATATCATCCACAGAAGATATTAGCATAAATGCCCAAGACATATGTAAATTAGAACAAAATAATGAAAATATAATGAAGATTTTAATGCATTTACATAATAAAATTGAGAAATTAGAAAGTGATAATGAAGAATTAAAGAAATTTGTAAATATTAGTAAAAATAAGATAAATATTTTAGATCATTTAAATGCCAATTCAATTAATTTAGAATTTGATTTTACTGATTATATGAATAGTGTTAATATTACAGAAGCTGAATTAGAAATAATTTTTAAAAAAGATTATGTAGATGGTATTTTAGATATAATTACAAATTATATAATTAATATTAAAGATTTAAAAAATAAAAATATAAATAATAATTTTGTTTTTCCAATCAAAGCATTTAGTCATAAAGATAATACGTTATTTATTTATAGTAAAATAAAAAATAGCTGGGAAGTAATGTCCAATGATGATTTTAATAATTTAATAAAATATTTTGACAAAAAAATAATGACTAAATTTTTAGAATGGAAATCATTAAACAATGATAAGTTAGTAGATGATAGTTTTTCAAAAACATATGTTTTTAATATGAAAAAAGTTATTGGATGTAATTTTGAAAATAAAAATAAACAATTACTGATTAAAAATAAGCTATATAAATATTTAAAAGTTAATATAAAGAATATTTCCACTTATGAGTTTACATAAATATTGTGACATCAATAAAAAATTGATAATATAATATCAAGTTAATGTTACATTAAATTTATAATATTACACTAAACAAAATACCATTAATATGTCATTGAGTGACAATAATCACTTATTGTTTACAATACTTACCGATTATTGTATTTTTAATAACGATTTTAAAACAATTAATAGTTTAAATAAATTAGATAAAACAATTAATTTATTAATAGCAACAAATGAGCTATTTATTAAAAAAAAATCATCACGTTTATTGATTAATATTTTCCTAAAAAATGGATATGATTATCAAGAGGTAATTGATATCATAACACCAACAAACACAATATTTAATACAAATAAAAAAGATAATGATAATATTAAGGATTTTAATTCTATATTAAGATCATTTTATGATACTTATTATAACGAGAATTATCATTTTACTCATTATATAAAAACATTTAATGAATATAAAAAAGATAAACTTAATCCTATGAAACGTTTACCGGGTATTATATATAAAAGAATAGAAATAGAAAAAACCAAGTCAATAAATTTAAATATGGCATTAGATCATGCAGAAAAAAAATATTCATTAAACAAAGCACGAGAAATAGGAGAACATTATGAATTTAATCATTATAATAAATTAATTAATGGAAAAATATCATTAATATATTAATATATTAATATGGAAGGAGCATGTGTATTTATTGACAAAAATAATTTATCAAATATAGTATGCTATAAAGAAATATATAATAAACAAATTTTTTTTGTTAACTATACTAAATTTTCAATGCATTATAGCATAATTTCAATGTTTGATTATTATAAAATAATACCAACTAATAATGTACATATTTTATATAATTTACCATTATTAAATTCAATAAACGATACATTAGATTTGTGGAAAAATATGGTTCTTAATAAATTAGTAATTTTAAATAAAATTTCATAAGCAAACCAAGCAAACCAAGCAAACAAATAAAAAATTGATATATTATATATATAATATCAATACATACAAAGTTACAAACATTTATATTTTATTATTGAAATGAATTTATTTCCTTTGCTTATAGTACTTCCTTCTGATATTGTATATTATATATATAAAATTTTAAAAGAAGAAAAAGCAGTAAATATTATTGTTAATTTTTATAAATACAAAAAAAAACGTATAAATGTTTTATTGGATATAATAAATCGTAGCTTTTCAGATGAAGATAGCATTTTTATTAAAAATAGTAATGTAAATAATTTAAATTTTATATTAAATAATAATTATCCAAAAACATATAATTTAACATTTTGGCAACACATATTAAATATTATGTCTACAAAAATAATGACAACATACATAAGATTAATTGTTAATAGATTAAATTATAATAAAAATACTTATTATTTAAATTTTAAAAAAATATATAATTTATGGTTTAAAATTTGTGGCAAATTTAAAGTAAAATTGTATACAACAATTCGTTTAAAAAATACAACAATAAACACAATAACATATTCACATCATATAAAAAAAATACACGACTATTCAAAATATTTATATACTCCAAGGATTTTTGTCATGAATGAGATAGTTACTGATATCGAAAGTAAAACATTTATTAATAACACTATTAATAACACTGTGTAAAATAATTTAACAAAACACAAACAATAAATTAATATGTTAAAAACTATAATATTATATATTACTATTTTTTAATGACAGAAATAGTAATAAATAATGAAGATAGAAATAATTATGGTATAGTTTATACTCCAAATAACTTAATAAATAATATTTTAAATTTAATCCCGAATCATTTTTTTTCTGATCCAAATTTAAAATGGCTAGATATAGGAGCAGGAACAGGTTCTTTTAGTATAAATTTATATAATAGATTATACAATGAATTATCAAGTAATATAATAGATAATATTGAGAGAAAAAAGCATATAATAGAAAATATGTTATATATGGTAGAAATATACCCACCTCACATAACAATATTAGAAGAATATTTTACAAAAGAGGCAAACATTATAAATATGGATTTTTTAGCATTTAATATTGAAAACTATTGTAAGACAAAATTTGATTTTGTAATAGGAAATCCACCATATAATATAAATGGACAATTAAAAACACCAACAAACAAGAAAATAAAGAAAACTGATGATGGAAAGCAAATATATGTAGAATTTATTAAAAAAAGTTTAGAAATTTTAAACCCTAATGGTTATTTAAATATTATTATACCATCTTTATGGTTAAAACCTGATAAATCAGGATTATATAATATTTTGACAAATAAAAAAATACATAAATTAGTATGTCTCTCAACAAATGAAACCCAAAAAGCTTTTAATTATAAAGCTCAAACACCAACATGTTATTTTTTAATAGAAAATATGAATAAAAGCACTTCTAATTTTAATATTTTTGATAATTTTAATTATAAATTTATAAATTACAATTTATATTCAAATTATCCAATACCTACAAGTGGTATTAATATAATAAATAATTTGTTATTTTATGTAAACAATGTGGGATATTTAAAAATATATAAATCATCAACTCCATCTAAATATTCGATTTTTGAAAATGATGGAGAGAATTACAAGTATAAAAATATAAAAACCACACTTTTATCAAACAATATTCCAAATTTAGTAATAAATTATTCAAACATTATTCAACAATATTATAATAAACCCAAACTGATATTAGCAAATAAAATGTATGGTTTTCCATATTATGATATATCAGGTATTTATGGAATTTCTAGTCGTGACAATTACATAATACTAGAAGAAGATTATAGTAAAAATGAATTAGAAATAATTCAATCGTTTCTCTCAACAAAAACAGCATTATTTATTTTTTCAACAACAAATTATAGAATGCGGTATTTGGAAAAATATGCATTCCAATTTATACCAAATATAAGCAAAATAATAGATTTTCCAAATTTATTAAATAAAAAAACAAATGAAAAAGACGAATTACTAGCTAATTTTTTTGGTTTCTCTCAAATAGAACGAGAGACAATACAAAATAATTTTAAGGATTATAATTTTTTTATTTAATTTCCATGTCTTCAATTTGTTCTTGGATTAATTGAATAATAATTGCATTACCCCATTCAATGTAAGATTTATCTAATAAGTTACCATAGTCTTTTATCGCATTTTTAATATAATTGACATCTCCCGTGGCAATAGAAGAATCTATTGCATACAAAAACACGTCTTGAATACTATCATTACTGTTTGATAAATCACATTGACTCTGGCACTGACAAAGATAACAAATTTTATGCTCATTAGTTGTATCAACTTCCATTATAAAATAAGCTTATTGTTAAAGTATATTCACAAAAAAATTATATCAATTTTATTAAAAATGATTCAAAAAAAATTGATATAATTTAACATTATATTGTATAATGTTATAAACTATAATTATAGATTATAATGTTGAATCATATTAATAGAAATTCAATTTCAGTTTTACATAATAAAATAATTAGAAATTCAAAATGTAATTTATCCAACACATCATTATTACATGATATAGAAAATATAACATATAATAATGATTATAGATATAATAGAAAATTAAATTACTTTTATGAAGATAACGAAATTATTATAAATAATAAAAAGAAAGCATTAGCAACATCAATTAAATGTCATGTTTGTAAAGGAAGTGGTTGGACGTTAAAACCTTTAAATATGATTAGAACTATTGAAAAAAATAATTATACATATTATTCTGGTTATAATAATTATTATGATCTTTGTTTAAGATGTTGTGGAACTGGTATGCTGTAATTTATATATCAATAGAATTACATGTATTATCACTTTTTTCAATTATAAAATCATCTAATATTTTTTCAAAATATTTATTTTCGTATTTATATTGTTCTTTAAATAAATCATTTTCAATATGCGAGGTTTTGATTTCTTCAATTAGTTCTGGAAAGATATTATATTTTTCCATAAAATTAATATAAATCAAATTTATTTTAATTGTATCATTTGGATTAGTATAACCTAACTTTGGAAAAACATATGCTGTCAATTGATTTTTTATTAAAATAGTAGAAATTATTAATTCTAAAATATAAGAGTTTACTTGTAATTTTTTATAAAACAAAAAATTATATACAATTCTTACTATATCAATTTTCTGTTTTTTATAATAATTTACATAATCATTAAATTCATCTGAAAATATATTAATATCATTAATTTTTTCATTATTAAAATAATAAACATGTTCTGAAAGAAGTTTTCCAAGACTTTTAAAATCATTCAAATCTTGATAAAATGTAATTTTTTTAAATACATTATGGTTATTATTAACGCCTACATAACCAAAATCATATATAATTATTTTATAAAAATCTTTATATTTTTGTACTTTCCAATTTCCATTATGTAAATCACAGTGATATTTATCAGAAATAAAGAAATTGTATTTGATAAAAAGATTCAATAAAATTACAATTTTTTGTTTTGTTAATTCGGTTTCATCCAAATTATCAAAATCTTCACCGTCTATAAATTCCATAATTAAAATATTTTTACTACAACAAATAGGTTTCGGTATTAAAACATAATCATTATCTATAAAAGTATTATAAAAATAATTAATGTTATTATATTCATTATTCATATTAAATTGATTAAGTAAGTTTTTTAAAAACAAATCCAAATCAATATACGGTATATATTTATATATGAAATATATATATTTTGTTAGAAAACTATATATTTTTATAAAAATCATGGGCATAATTTTTTGATATTTCAATTCAGGATGAACAATTTTAATAGCAATATTATTGGAAATATCAAAATTACCGAAATTATTTAAATGTAAATTGGTGCTATTATTTTTTAATTTTGCTTTATATACTTGAGCAACCGACGCAGATTTAATTGAATAACTTTCATCTAAGTCAAAAACATCATCCATATCAATATTAAAATCTTGCTTAAATATTTTTTTTGTATACTCAATACTATGTTTTGGACAATTTTCACTAAACTTACCTAGTAAAATATGTAAATAATCAAAATTTTCAACATTATTAATAGTTAATATATTAATATTAGTATAAATCCATTGAAAAAATTTAATTAAAATACAACCATTCAAATTGATGGAATAATGTAATTGATTTAATAATCTAATATTTAATTTATGAGTAAATTTATAATAAATATAATTAATAAAAAATAAAGTAGAAAAATAATTAAAATATGCAAAATATTTTAAATGCAAAAAAATATCTTTACAACAATTGAGCGAACTATTTATTGTTAATAACGAGTATTTTAAAAGCATTATTTATTAAAGTAATAATATATTATCATTAATATATTTTTAACATAAATATATTAAGTAAGTAATATAAATATATAAATAAGATAGATGATTTTATCGGATGAAATTAAAATAATTATTCATGATTATATAGAATGTAAATATGAAGAATATTTGCATAACAATAAGATATTATTATTAAAAGAAAATATAATAACTAATAATGTTAAAGATTTTTACATTAATAATAAAAAGGAAATTAAATCAAAAATTAGATCAAGCTTAAAAGATAAATACAAAGAAGAATATAATTCATTAACTACGGAAAATATTATTTATGAAATTTTTCAAGATGATGAATTTAACATAAAAAAAATTGTAAAAGAATTACAATTTATACAAGATAAGAATATAAAAAAAATAAATATACCAATAATAAATAATAGTTTGAACTTAAACATTAGCATAATAAGTAATTTTATTCTTATTAATTCCAGTAATATAAAAAATATAGATAATTATAAAGATATATATAATATAGTAGACAATTATAAATTTATATACTCAATTGACAATTTAATATTAGAAGAAATAGATAATAATGAAAAAATAGATAAAATTAAAGAAAAAATAAAAAATAAAACTGAAGTGTCAGTAGAATTATATTATTCAAAAAAGAATACAGAAAATAATGAGAACCAATAAGAACCAATAAGAACCAATAAGAACCAATAAGAACCAATAAGAACCAATAAGAATAATAAAAATAATTTATTTTATAAAAATTGAATTCATTAATAAGATTAACAAGTTATGTTATTAATGAATGATTATTTGTGTAACACGTTTTGATACCAAGACTTATAATGAAAATAAAATTTACAAAGATAAATATAATATAACTGGCTGTATTTATGGTAGTCCAATAAAAATTAGTGAAAAAATATTACCAGACACTGAAATACTAGTTTTAGAAATGAATAATTCAAAAAATATTGTAGAAGGAATTGGTGTAATAAAAAATAATATATTACACAAAAAACACAAAATTTATAGTGACAATAATTATAATAGATTCATTTATAAATCAGATTTGCATATATGTAGGTCACAATTAAATGAGTTTGAGAAAAGTATATTATTTTATTTAGAAAAATTATTATTTAAAAGCCAAAATCATTGTAAAAGAGGACACGGAATCCAAAAGCTACCAGAGTTTATTAAAGAAATAAAGTTATTTGATTTTATAGACTTTATTATAAAAATATATCGTTCAAAATTAATTAATAATTAAAGATTAAATAAACTTATAAATTATATAAGTAAAATCTATAATGATAAATAACTTAGATACAAATATAAATAATTATAGTGATGATGAACTATTAAATTTACTTGAATTAGATAATATAGATTATTACAATATAACAAATAAAATAGATTTTTTAATTAATAATCATTTTAAAACAAATGCCAATATTCGAGATTTTTTTTTTAATGTTAAAGCACGTCTATTAAGTAATATAGAAAATTTTAATAATATTGAAATAGAAAACGAAATAGATAATGAAACACAAAATGAAACAGATAATGAAATAGAAAATGAAACAGATAATGAAACAGATAATGAAAGAGATAATGAAATAGAAAGTTTTCAAAATTTAAATGAAGAAACAAATATAGACACAAGTGCAAATACAAATTTAAACAATAATTTAGATACAAATATAATTCCAATAATAAATTCAAATATAGAACATTATACAATTTTAAATTACTTACATTTTAATACATTATTTAGAGCAAAGACTAATCCACAAATATTTGTTTCACCTACAAATAGTAATTTTATACTTTCTAATCCTATTAATAATATAAGTCAAATAAAATTAGCTTCAATAAATATAAAAAAACCATTTTTAATAAGTGATTCTAAGTCAAATAATAAATTTATAATTAAAAAATTTAATATTTCAAACATTTGTGATTTTTCTAATAGAATAACAATAACTAATGGTTATTATGACGATAAAAATGAATTAGAAGTTTTTATAAATAATTATTTTAAAAATTTTACTAATGTAAATGTAGATCCATCTAATGAAGCATTTATGAATGCTATTAGTTTTTCAATAGATTCAAATAGTTATAAAATTAAATTTGATTTATGTTATAATAGTATTACTACTAATAATATAGATTTTTTATATTATGTTATAGATTTTAAAACAAATTATGTGCCAAATTATAGCTTAGCAAATATTTTGGGGTTTGATTATTTTTATCAAAAAGATTATTATAATTCAATATTTAATATTGACTTAAGTTTAAGTGATATTTCAACAAACAATATTTCAGTAACATCACCATATACATTTTCAAATATTGGTAACAGTGAATTATTTTTTTGTTTTGATGAATATCAATCAAATATTATAGAAACTCATAAATTATTTTTAAATAATAATATGGCTACACAAAAAATATTAGCAAAAATAGACGCAACATTGGGCAATAAAGATAATAACTATTATATTAATCAAACATTTTCAAAAAATAATGATAGAAATGATATAATTAGAAAATATGATGGAACAATAAATTTATTAAATTTTAATATAAAAATAATAGATTATTATGGTAATATAATTAATACTAATAATAATGAAAATTATACTTTTACAATAGAAACAATATTAAATTTATCACGAATAAAAACTAATTAATATATTTATAATATATATATGAATAAAACAAAAAAAAAATTTAATAAATCAGTAATACTCTCATCAAATTGTACAATTAATAAAAAATTACCAATAGAGTTAAATAAATTAATTGATAACAAATTTAAAAAAAAAGAATAAATAAAAATTTCAGTATTAATAACATCAAAACTAAACTTTAAAAAAACATATCAAAATATGCGAAATAAAGCAATAAAACTTTTTAAACAACAAGAAAAAAAATTAAAAATAAATAAAGATTATAAAGTTGAATTTATTGATTGTTCTCATAAAAATAATTTGGACAAATGTATCAATAGTATAAAAAATTGTGACATTATTTGGGTCATGGGTGGAGATACATTTTATTTGTGGTATCATATAAAAAAATCAAATATTGACAAATTAATTTGTAGTAAAATAAAGAGCAATAAAACAATTTATGTTGGTTGTTGTGCCGGTGCAATTATTGCTGGTGAAACAATAAACCCAACATATATTGCGCGTTTTTATAAAA
>MDTG01075174.1_pt1 | contig 16988 bp, 11 predicted proteins | sample 811421 | NCBI WGS metagenome assembly MDTG01 (sample SAMN05326645, study PRJNA326480) | marine metagenome | isolation source: seawater | place: Pacific Ocean: South East | collected 2011
GCCGGTCAGCTTGCCGTCGCCGTCCTTGTCGAACTTCTTGATCGCCTCGGCGCGGCGCTGCTTCATGCGCTCCTTCAGCGCGGCCCGGGCCGCCTCGCGCTCGGTGTCGTCCAGCTTGCCGTCGCCGTTGCTGTCGAACTGCTTGGTCATGCGCTTCAGCCGCTTGGCGCGGCGGGCCTTCATGGCCTCCTTGGCGGCCGCGCGCTCGGCCTCGCTCAGCTTGCCGTCGCCGTCCTTGTCGAAGCGCTCGAGCGCGCCCTTGCGGGCCTTGCCAGCGCGACGCGCGCGCTTGCGCTCCCGCTTGCCCAGCTTGCCGTCGTCGTTCTTGTCGAAGCGCTCGAGGCGCTTCTGGCGGCGCTCGCCCGTCTTGGGCTGATCGCCCTCGGGGGTGCCCTGAGCAAAGGAGGCGGTCGAGAGGCCGAGGAAGGCGGCGAAGCCGATCAGGAACGAGGCGGGGCGGTTCATTGGGTGTCTCCTCTGCTGGATAACCCTTCAACGCCACCCCTCCGACCTGGTTTCGCGGCCGGAGAAACTTTCTTAAGTGCCTATTCCCCAGGTCCTTCGGCGATCAGGGTCGCCAGGCCGTCCTCGTCGACCACGTTCACGCCCAGGGACTCGGCCTTCTTCAGCTTGCTGCCGGCCTTCTCGCCCGCGACCAGGTAGTCGGTCTTGCTCGAGACCGAGCCGGTGACCTTGCCGCCGGCGGCCTCGATCTCGGCCTTCACCTCGTCGCGGCCCCGCGAGAGCGTGCCCGTGATCACGAAGGTCAGGCCCTCGAGCGTCGCGGCCTGCGCCGCCCCCGCCCCGGCGGCCACCAGGCCCTCGGCGATCAGGATCTCGAGGCCCTCCTCGTCGAGGACCTCGACCCCGAGGTCCTCGGCCTTCTTCAGCTTGCTGCCCGCCTTCTCGCCCGCGACCAGGTAGTCGGTCTTGCTCGAGACCGAGCCGCTGACCTTGCCCCCGTGGGACTCGATCTCGGCCTTCACCTCGTCGCGGCCCCGCGAGAGCGTGCCCGTGATCACGAAGGTCTTGCCGGCCAGGGCCGCCCCGCCGCTGGCCGCCGCGGGGGCCGCCGCCACGGCCTGCGCCAGGAGCGCGTCCAGGGCGTCCTCGTCGAGGATCTCGACCCCGAGGTCCTGCGCCTTCTTGAGCTTGCTGCCGGCCTTCTCGCCGGCGACCAGGTAGTCGGTCTTGCCCGAGACCGAGCCCGTGACCTTGCCGCCCATCGCCTCGATCGCCTGCTTGGTCGCGTCGCGCGAGCGGCGCGGGAGCGTGCCCGTGATCACGAACACCTTGCCGCTCAGGCCCCCGCCGCCGGTCTGCTGCTGTTTGGAGGAGAAGGACACGCCCAGCTCGCGCAGCCGCTCGATCAGGGCCCGGTTGTCGTCGTCGGCCAGCCAGGCCGCGATGTCCCCGCTGACCACGGGGCCGAGCTTGTAGGTCCGCTCCAGCCCCGCCGCGTCGAGGTCGAGCAGCTCGTCGAGGGAGGCCGCCTTGCGGGCCAGGTCGCGGCCCATGGTCTCGCCGCAGTGCGGGATCGGCAGCGCGTGGAGCAGCTTGGCCAGGCCGCGCTGCTTGCTGTCCTCGATCCCCTGGAGCAGGTTCTCGCTCGACTTCTTGCCCATCCGCTCGAGCTTGAGCACCGCGCTCTGCTCGAGGGTGTAGAGGTCGGCGATCGAGCGGACCAGGCCGGCGTCGACGAGCTGGTCGACGAGCTTCTCGCCCAGGCCCTCGATGTCCATCGCGCGGCGCGAGGCGAAGTGGCGCACGACGCTGCGCAGGATGTCGGGGCAGGCTCGGTTGGGGCAGTAGATCGCGACCTCGCCCTCGCGCTTGAGCGAGGCCGTGCCGCAGGTCGGGCACTCGCTCGGCGGCTCGACGACCTCCTCCTCGCCGGTCCGCTCCTCGGCGAGCGAGCGGACGACGTAGGGAATGATCTCGCCGGCCTTCTCGACGATCACCTTGTCGCCCTTGCGAATGTCCTTGCGGGCGACCTCCTCGAAGTTGTGCAGGCTGGCGCGGGTCACGGTCGTGCCCGCCAGGCGCACGGGCGAGAGCACGGCGACCGGCGTCAGGGCGCCCGTCTTGCCCACGTTGACGAGCACGTCCTCGACGGTCGAGACGCCCTGCTCGGCCTTGTACTTGTAGGCGATCATGCCGCGCGGGTGGTGGCTGGTCGTGCCGAGCTGCTCCATTAGCTGCTCGTCGTCGACCTTGATCACCATGCCGTCGATCTCGTAGGGCAGCTCGTAGCGCTGCGGCTCGAACTCCTCGATGAACTCGAGCACCAGGTCGATGTTGGCGCACTCGCGCCCGTGCTCGTTGACGCTGAAGCCGTAGGACTCGCAGAGGGCGAGGAACTTCGAGTAGCTCTCGACCTCGACCCCCTCCAGCACGCCGATCCCGTGGGGCAAGAAGCGCAGCCCGCGGGCCGCGACCACGCGCGAGTCGAGCAGCTTGAGGGTCCCCGCCGTCGTGTTGCGCGGGTTCTGGTAGGGCTCCTCGCCCTCGGCCACCCGCTTCTCGTTCAGCTGCTCGAAGGTCTCCTTGGGCATGTAGACCTCGCCGCGGACCTCGAACACGGCGGGGGGGTCGTCGCCGGCCAGGGCGAGAGGCACGTTGCGGATCGTGCGCACGTTGTTGGTGATGTCGTCGCCCTGGATCCCGTCGCCGCGGGTGGCGGCCAGGACGAGCTTGCCCTCCTCGTAGCGGATCTGGCAGGCGCAGCCGTCGATCTTGGGGTCGACGAAGTAGCGGTATTCGGCCCCGGGGATCCCCTTGCGCACCCGGCCGTCGAACTCGCGCAGGTCCTCGGCGCTGTAGGTGTTGTCGAGCGAGAGCATCCGCTTGGCGTGCGTGACCGCGTTGAAGCGGTCGAGGGGCGCGCCGCCGACGCGAGCCGTCGGCGAGTTGGAGTCGACCAGGTCGGGGTGGGCCGCCTCGAGCTCCTTGAGCCGCTTGAAGAGCCGGTCGTACTCGAAGTCGGAGATCTTGGGCGTGGCCAGCACGTAGTAGAGGTGGTCGTGACGGGCGATCTCGCGGCTGAGGCGGGCGATCTCGTCAGCGGGGGACTCGGCCATGGGGCACCTCCGGGCGGGAAAACTACCACCGGGCGGGCCCCATCGGGGACGAGCCGACTCCGCAGGCAAGACAGCGCCCCGCGGCCGCAAGTGGGGGGAGACGACGACGTCGGCCGCGGGGCGCTTTGCTTGCTGCACACTCATCGTCGGGATGGACGGCCCCGTATCCACAGGATGGATTTGGGCCTGCGGGCGAAGGACTTAGCGCCAGCGGAGCGACTATTCGCTGGCGCGCTTGGCCTGCGCCTGGCGCCAGGCGTCCATCAGCCGCTCGGGGTGGAGCAGGCGGCGGAAGCGGCGCTTGTGGGGCGGCACCTTGAACACCCGCCCGTCGCGGGTGGTCAGGGTCCCCTCGTGCTCGCCGAAGTCCACGCTGCCCAGCGCCGAGCCGAAGAGGTCCGGCCGCAGGCGCGGCGGGGCCTCGATCGGGAAGGAGAGGGTGTAGCGCCCCTCCTCGCTCAGCTGGGCCCGGGTGGCCGTGATCCGGTAGCGCAGGCCCGAGCTCTGGCGGAAGCGAGCGGCCAGGTAGGCGCTCAGGGCGCCGACCAGGGTCATGGGGCAGGCCAGGGTCATGCCGCGCTGCTGGGTGTAGGCGCTGGCGGCGGCGACCACGGCCCAGAAGGCGCACACCAAGGTCGCGCGCCGGCTGGCCCCCGCGATCCGGGCGATCAGCACGATCAGCCCCGCGATCGCCCCGTAGACCGCCCCGAGGGGCGCGGTCGCGGCCAGGTTCCAGTCCAGGCGCGCCCCGAGGCCCACGGTCAGGACCCCGCCCGTGGTCAGGCCCGCGGCGCCCGCGGCGAAGAGGTCCGGCCCGCGCGGGCGGACCTCCGGACGGCCGCTCCAGAGGACCTCCTCGGGGGGCTCTTCGGGCGGCGGATCTGCCTCCTCCAGGATCAGCACCTCTGCACTCTGTAAGCCCCCGAGGGCCCTGTCAATGACTGCGGCGGGTGGCTGCCCGTCGAGGGCCTGCTAGGGTGCGCGCCCGGAGGAGGCAGCGTGACGCCCACGATCGCGGCGGCCCTGAGCGTGGCCCTGACCTACCTGCTGGGGGCGATCCCTTTCGCCCTCCTGGCGGGCAAGCTCGAGGGGATCGACCTGCGCGAGCACGGGAGCGGGAACGTGGGGGCGACCAACGCCCTGCGCGTCCTCGGCAAGGGACCGGGCCTCGTCGTCCTGCTCTGCGACATCGGCAAGGGCGTCGTCCCCGTGCTGCTCCTGCCCTGGCTGCTGGCGCGCCTCGAGCTCGCCCCGCCCGGCTGGCTGGCCCCCGCCCTGGCCGGAGCCGCGATCCTCGGCCACGTGTTCCCGGTCTACCTCCGCTTCAAGGGGGGCAAGGGCGTGGCCACCTCGGCCGGCGCCTTCCTGGCCCTGCACCCGCCCGCCCTCGGGCTGGCGGCCCTGGCCTTCTTCCTGACCCTCGGCGCCAGCAAGATCGTGAGCCTCAGCTCCCTGATCGCGGCGGCGACCCTGCCCGTGGCGGCGGTCCTGATCGACGGCTGGGACCTCGCCAGCGGCGCCCAGGCCCCCCGAACCGGGCTGCTGGTCGCGATGGCGGCCCTGGTCTGGATCCGGCATCGGGCCAACCTGGGGCGCCTCCTGCGGGGCGAGGAGCCTCGTCTGGGCCAGAAGAAGGCCGCCTCGGGTCCGCCCCCAGAAGAGGAACAGGAACCTGCTCCCTCGCACTAGCGGGCTCGACCAGCTTGGGTATACTTCGGTCCTTCCAACGGGGCGTGGCCTAGTCTGGTAGGGCGCCTGACTGGGGGTCAGGAGATCGAAGGTTCAAATCCTTTCGCCCCGATTGGATAAGGGCCCGTCGCAACGAGAGTTGTGACGGGCCCTTCCCCTTGGTTGAGCTAGAGCAGCCCAGAGCCAGCCGCACGGGTTCTCAGAGCGCGCGCCCCAAGAGGTAGCTCCAGCGGATCGCGAGCGAGCCCAGGCCGACCAGCGCGGGCGAGACCAGGCTCCGGCACGCGCTCTGGTCCAGGACGAAGAGGAGCGGGGTCGCGCAGAGAGCCGCCAACAAGAGCAGCCCGAGCTCCGAGGCGACCTGACGCGCTGCGTCTTCACTGGCTGAGTCCAGCGCGAACGCCTCCGCCGTGCCGCCCCCAGCCGGCGTCGGCGTCAGGAAGTAGCGCTTGGCCGGCGCGAGCTCCAGCTGGACGTCCGGGGCGAGCTGCATCACCGTCTTGCAGCGCCGACAGCGAATCCGCCGCTCGCGGAACTCGGAGGGGAGGGAGCGGACTCGGCCGCAGCCGCGGCACTCGACGGGGCGGGTGGTGTGCATGCCCGCCCCGGAACAAGCGACGTGCCCCGCCCCAAGTCCAGCAACCAGCGCGGGCTACGTGCCAGTCTCGGCCACGTTTCCGCCAGCCACCTGCGCGGCGTTCACGCCTCGCTCTGAGCGACCCGAGCGACGAGGCACGAGAGCGCCGCGCACAAGCCCCAGGCGCCGGCCTCGAGCCCCCACCCCGACCAGGCGCAGAGGCCCGCGGCGCTGAAGGACACCGCTGCGAGGGCCGCGGCGCCCACCACGATCCCCTCGGGCGAGGTCTGAACCGGCGCGGGCAGGACCACCTCGTCCTCGCTGGTCAGCCAGTCGGCGGAGGACACGGTCAAGGCGACGGCGCCTCCCGCGGAGGGGAGCACGGAGACGCGCTGGCGCTGGCGGCGGGCAACTGGAGGACGGCTTGGTCGCTTCACGCCCGGAGAGCTGCAAGCCCCGTTCCACGACGCGTGAACCGCTGGCCGGTCACGACTTCACGTGCCGCCCGACGAGGCGACGTCCGATCCGGACGCCGCGTCGACGGAGCTGTCTCCTGCTCCGCTCGTCGTGTCGCCAGGTGGCGCCGCTGCCCGGGTTCGTGTCAGCCCGAGTGAAGCGAGGAGCACCAGCGCCCAGAGCAAGAGCTGGGCGCCGGGGGCCGTCTGCTGGACCTCGTAGGCGAAGGGCGGCCGACAGGGCGCGACCACCCGGATCGGCCGCCGCGCGGGGTCGATCAGGAGGAACTGCGCGTCGAAGTGGGTCACGACGTCCGAGCCGACCCGGGCGATCGGGAGGCGCATTCGCTCGAGGGGAGCCCCCGGCGGGATCGGCGCGCGCGCGGGCGAGAGCGGCTGGCCCGCTTCGCTGGCGACCCGCGGGTAGCGCGCCACCGAGCGCGGGGGGCGCCCAGGGACCAGCCGGTAGTGGACGTAGTCCTCGCCCTCGGCCGCGAGAGCGTCCGCGGCGTAGGGGGCCTGCCAGGCCGGCACGCAGAGCTCAGCCCTCCCGCCCGGGGTCGCGCCCGCCCCCCAACTCGAGAGCGCGTGGGTCCCGGCCAGGAGCAGCCCCAGGCCGACCAGCCCTCCCCGCGCGAAGCGACGTCCGCGTCGGGCGGCGCCCCCGGCCAGGAGCAGGGTCAGCAGAATCATCCAGGGCGCGACGATCGGCAGCCCGTCGGTGGCCGCCATGAAGGACGAGAAGGGCCACAGCAAGGCCGTGCCGAAGGGGGTCGCCACGTCGAGCACGAGGTGCGTCGCGAGCGCGGCGGCCGCGACGGCCACGCGCAGGCGGCGCGCCTGGGCGCTGCCTGGCCAGGCGGCGGCGAGGGCCAGGACCGCGACGCCGAGGAGCGAGTGGCTCGCCGTGCGGTGATAGACGAGGTAGAGCTCGGGCGAGAGGACCTCGAGCACGTGATCGGCGTCGGGGAGGAGGGCTGCGACCGCGCCCAGGCGGACCAGCCCGCGCACCTCGGCCTCGTCGGCCTCAGCCGGGCTGAGCGCCCGCCCCGCCAGGGCGCCGACGCAAGCGTGGGTGACGAAGTCCACCGCCCGCTCGGCTCCGGCCTACTGCTTCTTCCCCTCGAACTTGATCAGGCTGCCCTCGGTGCGGATCACGTGCAGCGGGGTCTTGACCTCGCTGACTTCCTTGACGATCCCCACGTCCTTGACCAGCCAGCGGGTCATGGTGCCGGTGTCGGCCTCGCCCTCGTACTTGGTCTCGAGCACGAGCGCCTTGAACTTGCCGGCGCGGGTCTCGACCTCCTCCTCGCGGAGGACCTTCCAGGTCTGCTTGCCCTCTTCGGGGCCGTTCTTGCCCTCCCACTTCCACTCGGCGCCGGCGGCCAGCTCGAAGGGGCACACGGGCTGAGCCGGCTCGAAGCCGAACTCCTTCACGTTCTCGGCCCGGGCCTGCAGGCGGCGCAGGCAGCGCAGCACGCCCTCCTCCACGCGGTAGTAGGCCCGCTGGGCCAGCTCCTGGTCGAGCTTCCACTCGAGCACCGCGACCTTCTTGCCGCCGAGCTCCTGCGGCGGGGCCACGTAGGCGTCGAGGCGGTGCTCGGCCTTGGGCGCCTCGGGCGGCTTCTCGGCGCCGCCCTCGTGGATCGTCTGGATCGAGTAGGTCAGCCGATAGACCCAGCGCCGCCCCTCGTCGAGGGGGAAGTAGGGCACGCCGCGCAGGGCGTAGCCCGGGCCCTTGTCGGTCGGGGCCGGCGTCGGCGCCGCGGGCGGGGTCGAGTCGGGCGCGGGGTCCTGCGCCAGGGCAGCCGCGCCGCCCAGGAGGAGCGCCGCGGCGGTGGTCAACAGGCCGGTCGTGGGGAGGCTGCGCATGGGGGGATCCTCAGGCCTCGTGGTGCTTGAGCACGGCTTCGGTCTTCATCACCGTCGTGCCGTCGGGCTTCTTGATCGTCATGACCTCCTTGACGAGGCCGATTCCGGGCGCGAAGTAGAGCCGCCGCTCCTGCTTGCGCACGACCTTGCCCTCCTTGAAGGAGTAGGTCCCCTCGTCGATCACGACCAGGCACTCGAGGCGGCCGTACTTGCGCAGCCGGATCGTCTCGCGCCCGGCGACGTGCAGGGTGCCCTTGGCCTTGGCCGAGGCGCTCGCCCACTCGCGCGGGGTGGCCTTCTTGCCCTTGGCCAGGGCCGCGAGGTCCGCCTTGGTGAGCAACACCCGGCCCTTGAAGGTCGCCATGGCCTGGTCGTCCTGGCGCTTGGGGTTGATCAGCCCCCGCTCCGGGTCGAGCCGAAACCACTCGCTGTTGAGCAGGCGGTCGTTGCTGCGCGACTCGAGCACCGCGCACTCGCCGAGGCCCTCGACCTTCTCGCGGCGGGCGATCCGGGTCACGTATTCGATCGTCTTGGACTGCTCGCCGACGGTGATCGTGAGCAGGTAGATCCAGCGCCGCTCGCCCTCGAGGGGGAAGAGCTCGGCCAGATCGCCCTTGGCCTCCTGCGCCCCGGCGAGGGGCGCGAGGAGCAGGAGCAGGGCACAGGTCAAGACGGCGACGCTTCGACTCATAGGGTCCCTCCGCGCGCCCGAGGACGCGCGAGGGGCAAATCCTACTCGAATCCGTCTGGAGCCGACGCCGCGCCGCAGGAATCGAGCTGACCGAGGATCCCCCGGACGCGACAGCTCCGAAACACAAAGGAGCTGTCGCACGAGCGACAGCTCCCTCCAGTGCGAGTGTTGAACGGAGAAAACTAGAGAACTCGAGAGCAGCAGCTCCGCTGAGCGCTCACCGCGCTTTCTAGTCTTCCAGTTTTCTTCGTTCAATCTCCGAAACGCGAAGGAGCTGGCGCGCAGCGAGACAGCTCCTGCGTGCCTTCTATCCGGGGACGGGTACGAGCGCGGGCACGACTGGGAGTTTCCAACCCGGACCTACCCCTCCGACGGAGGGGCCTCGGGGTCCTCCCCCAGCTCGGGCGGCGTGGGGCGACGGTATCCCCCGCCGGGCTCGGTCTTGGGCCCCGCCAGGCCCCGCAGCCGGGGTGCGCTGGTCGGACCGGCCACGGCCCGCAGCAGCGCTGGGCACACGAAGACCGCCGAGAGCAGGCAGCCCAGGACGCCCAGGCACACCGTCCAGCCGATCGAGGCCACCCCGTTGTGGCGGGAGAGGGTCAGGGCGCCGAAGCCCACGATCGTGGTCAGCGAGCTGAGCCACACCGCTCGCCCGCTGCTGGTCGCGAGCACGGCGGGAGGCGCGAGCGAGACCGGCAGCCGCCGCACCTCGCGCTCGCGGTGGATCACGTGGATCGCGTAGTCGATCCCGATCCCACAGGTCAGCGGAAGCGCGAGCAGGTTGGCCGGGTTGAGCGGCAGGTCGAAGAGGGCCAGCAACCCCGCGCCCCAGGTCGCGCCCACCAGGAGGGTCGTCGCGGCGGCGAGGGGGTGGAGCACTGAGCGGAAGTGCACGACCAGGTAGCAGAGCACGAAGAGCAGCGCGATCTGAGCGGCGCGCAGGTAGCCGCTCCGGATCAGGCGATCCGACTCATAGAAGGAGATCGGCACGCCCCCCGCGTTGGGGACGACGCCTTGGACCTCGGTCACGAAGCGAGCCAGGGGCTCCTGCTTCCACACGCTCTCGGCCGGGTAGATCCGGAGCAGGAACTTGCCGCTGCGCCCGATCAGCCGCTCGCGCAGGGCCGGCGGCAGCTCCTCGAGCGTGATCGGGGCCTCCGCGCACTCCGAGAGGAGCCCCGCCAGGGCGGCGTCGAGCTGCGCCTGGAGCGCGTCGGTGTGCGCGGCCAAGCGCTGGCGCTGAGCGGGCGTGGGCGAGCTCAGGCGCGCGACCAGGGCCTCGGCCCGCTCCTGGAGCGCGACGACCTCGCCGGCGTCCGCCGCTCGCCCCGCCCGCAGCGCCGCGCTCCCCGCGACCTCCAGCGCGTCGGCGAAGGCGCTCAGGCCGCTGGCGACCGCCGCCGCGTCGGCGCCGCCCCCGGCGTGGGAGGTGACCGCGGCCGCGCGCGCTCGCAGGCGCCCGAGGGCGGCCAGCTTCTCGGGCTGCTGGCGCGGGAGCACGTCGAGGACCGAGGCCGTGTCCCCCACGCTGGGGAGGGCGCGCAGCTCGGCCTCGACCCGGCGCAGGGTCTCGAGGTCGTCCACGAGCGCCGCGGCGAACATGTTCGCCAAGGCCGGGTCGTGGAGCATCTCGCTCGCCAGCCGGACCGAGTCCAGCTGGTGGTCCTGCAGCGCGAGCAGGTCGCTGTCGTAGCGCAGGCGCCCCGTGCCGAGCGCCAGCCCGAGCGCCAGCGCGGTCGCCAGCGCGGCGCCGACCAGCACTCGAGCGGGGTGGCGCTCCACGAGCCGATCGAGGCCCAGTGCCAGCCGGCTCCTCGGCCAGGCGGAGTAGGGCTTGTGGGGCCGCCCACCCGGCCCGCGGTCGGCCAGGATCACGAGCGCGGGCAGGAGCACCAGGTTGGCGACCAGCGAGAGCAGCACGCCGACGGCCGCGATCACGCCGAACTCGCGGATCCCCGCCACCTCGGTGAAGAGCGTCGCCAGGAAGGCCAAGGCCGTCGTGAGGCTGCCGGCGGCGATCGCGCGCCCGCCCCGGCGCAAGGCGGCCTCGACGGCGGCCTCGCCGCTCAGCCCACGGATCCGCTCCTCGTCGTAGCGGCTGATCCAGTGGATCGCGTAGTCGATCCCGAGCCCGATCATGAGCGCGCAGAGCGCCAGCGAGATCAGGTTCAGCCGACCCGGCCAGATCGTGGCCACCCCCAAGGTGCAGGCCACCGCGCTCGAGACGGCCAGGACCGCCAGCAGCGGCCCCAGCCAGCGCTTCATCGCGATCAGCATCAGCAGCACCACGCCCAGGAGCGAGACGAGCGTCGCGCGCGCGGCGTCCGCGCGGTAGGTGCGCAGCTCGTCGGCCTCCAGCACCGGCTCGCCGGTGAGCTGGATCGTGACCTCGGGGAACTCGCTCCCGAGCCGGGTCAGCTCGGCGCGCAGGGCGGCGACCGAGGCCTCGACCAGGTCCTCGCCCTCCGAGCGCCAGGGCTGGACCAGCACGACCAGGCGCCCGTCCCCCGTCCAGGTCGAGCCGTCGCGTCCGGCCAAGGCGTCGGGCGGGACCCAGGCCGCCCAGGGCGGCGGCCCCGCCGCCTCGCCCGCCAGGGCCCGCTCCAACCCGCCCACGAAGGCCGGCAGGAAGGAGAGCCCGCGCGCGTCCCCCGCGTCGGGCTCCTCGACCAGCTCACGCACCAGCGCGCCTGACTCGGCGTAGAAGGCGCCCAGGCCGCGCTGGCGCAGGGCGGCCAGCGGCCGCTCGCCCGCCCGCAGGCGGCGCTCGATCGCGGTCAGGGTGTGGAGGGGCAGGAAGAGGAGCTGCTTGCCGTGGAAGGCGTCGAGGGGGACGCGGTGGAACACGGGGAAGGGCCGCGGCGCCGCGCTCAGTCGCCCCGCGAGGGCCTCCGCGCACTCCAGGGTCCGGGCGCGCTCGGGCGCCTGGAGCAGCACGACCATGGCGTCGAGGTCGCCGGCCTCGTCGCGCAGCTGGCGGAAGATCCGGTTGTAGTGGTGCCGCTCGCCGATCAGGGCCAGGCGATCGGTGCTGATCCCGAGCCGACCCCAGGCCAGCAGGCCCATCAGCGCGCTCACGATCAGGCCGACGGCGACGACCCGACCGGGGCGTTGCACGATCCAGCGCGCGAGGAGCTTGCTCAGGGACCCAGCCATGGGCGGACCATTGGATCACGGCGCGGGGCGGGAGGCAGCGCGAGGAGCGGCGAGAGCTTCGCTTCCGCTCAGCGCCAGCCGTGGCCCCGCCAGGCACGCCGCGCGGCGCATGAGTCCTCCAGCGGGAGGAGGCTAAGCGACGCCGCCAGCGCGTTCCCTCTAGCCCCCGCCGGAGGAGGGAGCTAGCGAGGGATCGCTCGCTCCAGCCGGCTGGCGGCGCCCTCGCCCGAGATCAGGCGCTGATCGGCGCGCGAGAGGCGGAGGTTGAACTCGCTCGCCTCGGCGAGCAGCGCCCGCTTGGCCGCGTCGCTGGCCAGGGGGCTCAGCGCCGCGAAGAGCGCGCGCTCGTCCTCGTAGGCCTGGAGGCGGTTCTCGCTCACGGCCCGGAGGGCGCGCTCGCGCCCGAGGCGGCGGAAGACCGAGCCGCCGAGCAGGTCCGTATCCGCGAGGTAGTCCTCCTCGCGCCGGCCCGCCGAGTAGGCCTCCTCGAGGGCCGCGGCCCGAGCCTGCTCCAGCTGCTCCATGGCCTGGGCCAGGTCGGCCTCGATCTTGGCTGCGTCCTCGCGCGTCTGGGCCTCGGCCCAGGCCTCGAGCGAGCCGTGCCGCTCGAGCAGGCGCCGCGCGATGTTGGGGTGCTTGGCCAGGCGAGCGTTCTGGGCCCGCTGCTCGGCCAGGAGCTTGGCCTCGCGCGCGATCGCTTGCAGCCGCGCCTGGTAGCGCGCCTCGGCCGCGGCGACGGACTGGAGCAGGAAGCCGCGCCAGCTCTCGTGGGCGGCCTGCAGCGCCTCGAGCCTGAGCTGGGTCTCGGCGGCGCTGACCGCGGGGGAGCGCACGGCGTCGAGCAGCTCCTGGCTGGCCTCGGCCACAGCACCGCGCGCGCTCCGCTCGTCCACGGCGTGCGTCAGCGCGGCGCTGACCTCGTCGGCCACGTAGAGCACGACCGCGGTCTCGGCCACCGTGTAGAACCAGCCGCCGAGCTTGGCGAGGCGCGTCAGGCGGGTCCCGGCGCGGGCCAGGCGCGCGGCGGCGTCCCCGCGGCGCAGGTCCACGACCCAGCGGATCCCGGCCACGCCGCCCTGGACGGCCGTCGCCGAGAGGCCGAGGGAGGCCAGGTCGATCGCGAAGGCCTTGCCGTCGAAGTGCCCGCCGACGAGCTCTGGCAAGAGCAGGCCGGTGGCGAGGACGACGTTGGTCCGCAGCACGTTGCTGACGAAGCGCGGCTTGACGTGGCGAGCCAGGAAGCGCGAGTAGGCCACGTTGCCGGCCTGGGCGCCGGCGGAGAAGAGCCCGTAGTGGACGTAGAAGTCCGTCGTCGCCAGGCCGTCGAAGAACTCCTCGATCCGGCTCCGGTCGCCGGTCTTCATCACGACGGCCAGCTCCTTGAGGAAGAGCGCGAGCGCGAAGTGGGCCACGCCCGCGCCCTGCTGCAGCGCCTTGTCGCGGGTCAGGCGCGACCACTCCAGCGTCCCATCGGCGCGCCGATAGCGGCCGAGCGCGTCGGCCCGGCCAGCGAGCGCGTCGAGCATCGCGGCCCGCCGCCCGCCCGGGGTCCCGTAGCGGGGCAGCTCGCGGAGCGTCGTGAGGGCGTCGCGCAGGCTGCGCCCGCCGAAGAGCCCGAGCGTGCTCTTGACGTCGCTCGCGGCGAGGGGGAAGCGCTGCCCCTCGACCGTGCCCAGGCGCTGGGCGCGCTCGACGGTCCGCACGGCCTCGCGGTCGGCCATGCGCTCGCTGACCAGGCCCCCCGCGTGGCCCAGCTCGTGGGCGAAGAGGAGCCCCAGCGCCTTGTTGCGCGCGGCGCGCCCCTCGGGCGTGTTGCCGCCGATGCGCTCGATCTCGTTCAGGAGCCCCGTGCTGATCCGGACCGCGTTGCGCTCGGGCACGTATTCGAGCAGGAGCCCGTTGCTGCGCGTGACCTCGAGCGCGGCCTCGCTGATCGCGTTGGCGCGGGCGCGCAGGCGCTCGCCCTCGCTGCCGCTCAGCTCCGCGGTCCGCTCCAGCGCGCGCTCGCGGGCCAGGTCGCGGACCTCGCTGAACACGTCCCGCAGGGCACCCTCGGAGCCCTGCCAGGGGACGAGGGGACCCTCGGCGCCGCTGCGCTGGCCGGCGAAGCCCTGCGAGGGCGCGAGGCGCTGGGCCTCGTTGACGAAGGTCGACTTGTCCACGGCGTTGAGCCCGGGCAGGCCGGCCAGGGTCTCGGCGGCGGCCTTGCGGGCGGCGCGGACGGTGCGCTCGGCCTCGGCGTTGCCGGCGCGCGCCTGCTCGACGAGCTGCTGCGCCTCGCTGAGGGGCCGCCCGCGCTGGAGCGCCGCGAGGGTCTTGGCCTCGAGCAGGGCGCCCAGGACCTCGGCTCGCGTCGGCAACACGTAGCGCGCCTCCGGGCCGGGCTCGAGCATCACGTTGGTGCCGACCTGGAAGCCCTGGAGGTTCATCCGCTTCTGGAACTCGGCGGGGCCCGCGTAGACCATCGCGGCGACGTGGCGGCCCCAGCTCTCGCTCACGGCGTCGAAGGCGGGGCGGAGCGAGGGGAGCGGGTCGGGCGCGGTGCGCTTGCCCGTGTTCTTGCCGCGCACGGCGCGCGGCTTCTCGCTCGCGACCTTGTTGAAGAGCTCCTCGCTGATCAGCGCGCCGTCGTAGTCGGAGGTCCGCGGCCCCTTGCGGTCGAAGGTCCGCACCTGGCCGTTGGGGTCGGTGAAGGGGATCCCCGTCGAGCTGCCCGCGATCGCGATCCGCTCGACCTCGATCCCCGTCGCGTTGCGGACGGCGGTCCGCATCTCGGCGACCAGGCGGCGGAACTCGCTCAGGCTGAGGCGCTCGGTGGGGGACTTGAGCGGCGTGCGGATCCCGCCAGGCCCGCTGGGCAGGTAGACCTCGACCTGACCCTGGCCCCCGACGCCGACCGTGACGCGCCCCTCGCGCAGGCGAGGGTCGTTGGGCTGGACCTCGACGACCTTGGCGCCCGCGTCCCGCAGGCGGGTCAGGAGGTCGCTGATGTCGTCGGCCCAGGCCGCGGGGGCCAGGGCGACGAGGAGCAGCAGGAGAGCGGCCAGCCAGGAGCGGAGCCAGGTCATAGCGGTGTTCTCCCAAGCCGAGGACCGACTCGCAAGCAGTTCTGAGAGTTGACCTTAAAGATCCTTTCCCGAGCTCGAGGAAACCGCCGCCGGCCGCTGCCCGTAGGAGTCCATGACCGGGCACGAGCGAGGCGAGCGACGATGAAGCGACGAGGTTGGATCCTGGCGGGCACCTATCTGGGCGCGGGGGCCCTGGCCCTCTCGCTCTCGAGCGGGAGCGCGGCCGCGGCGGACGTCCCCCCCCAGGTGCAGCAGAAGCTGCGCGAGCTGGACGCCAACGGCGACGGCAAGCTCCAGCCGAGCGAGGTCCCCTTCCCCGCCGAGGCCTTCGCCCGGGGAGACAAGGACGGGGACGGAGCGCTCAGCTACCGCGAGGCCTATCTGCTGCACCTCTTCGAGGAGGCCAAGAAGAAGGTCAAGCGGCCGGTCGAAGCCATGAAGCGCTTCCGCCAGGCAGACAAGGACCAGGACGGCAAGGTCTCCCGCGCCGAGTTCCCGGGCCCCGAGCAGCTCTGGGTTCGCATGGACAAGGACGGCGACGGCTACGTGACCCACGACGAGGGCCTGCGCTACTCGATCGAGGAGGAGCTGGCCGAGGCCTTCGCCAAGCACGACCGCGACCTGAGCGGCAGCCTGAGCAAGGAGGAGCTGCCCAAGGACGCGCAGGCCTTCTTCGCGGCGGCGGACGCGGACGAGGACGGCGAGCTGAGCGGGGAGGAGGCCTTCGCCTTCGTCTACTCGGTGCGCAAGGCGGCCTTCGCGCAGAACGCGACGCCCTCCGCCGCGCCCAAGGCCCAGCCCGCGACCAAGGCGCCCGCGGCGGGCAAGCTGGGCGTGCTGGCGCCCCTGCTCACGCACTTCGCCCAGCTCGACGCCGACCACGACGGCAAGCTCTCCCCCGCCGAGGCCTACCTGAGCCCGGAGCTCTTCGAGCGCCTCGACGCCGACCGTGACGGCTCCGTCGACCCCGACGAGGTCCAGCTGCGCCTCGGCTACGCCAAGCGGATCGGCGCGCGCGGCGAGCAGCTCAAGCAGCGGGTGAAGGCGGCCGGGCTCGAGCAGGCCCTGCGGGCCTACGCGACCGAGCTCGCCGGCTTGTTCGCGGCGGGTCGCTACGAGGAGGTCAGCAAGCGCGTCGACCTGCTCGAGCTGCGCCTGCGTCGCCTCGAGGCCAAGCGGACCCAGTAAGTAGCTCCCCTCTTTCAGATCACCGCACCGCGCGCGGCGCCTTGGCGTCGCGGAGGGGTCCCTGCATGAATCGCCTCTGCCTGCTCCAGGGAGCGTGCGCGCTCGCCGGCGCGGCCTTGATCGGCCTGACGCTGGCCGGGCAGGCGCGCTCCGCCCCGCGCTCCAGCCACGTCTCCTCGGCCACGATCGACGCCGCCCTGCGCCAGACCTGGAGCGCGGCCAAGGTCACGCCGCTCGAGCGCTGCGACGACGCGACCTTCCTCCGGCGAGCGCGGCTGGACCTCACCGGCTCCCTCCCCGCCCCCGCCGAGGTCGAGGCCTTCCTGGCCGACTCCCAGCCCGGCAAGCGCGGCCGCCTGGTGGAGCGCCTGCTGCACGAGCCGCGCCGCGCCAGGCACCTCGCGCGCTGGACGAGCGAGTTCCTGCTCGGCGCGCTGGAGGACACCCCCGAGGTGCGCCCCTTCCTGGCGAGCTTCCGCGCCTGGCTGGAGGAGGCCTTCCAGCAGGACCGCTCCTGGGCGGCGATCGCGGCGCGCCTGGTCGCCGTCGAGGGGACGACCAACGAGGACCCGAGCCTGCTCTACGCCGTCCGCTACGGGCGGGCGGGCAACGAGGACCTCGCGGGCGCGGTGGCCAAGCACTTCCTCGGCCTGAGCCTCGAGTGCGCCCGCTGCCACGACCACCCCTTCAGCGCCTGGAAGCAGGCCGACTTCCAGGCCCTGGCGGCGGTGTTCGTGCGCGCTCGGCTGCGCCCCCTCCGCCCGGGGGTCCTCCGCCTGAGCGAGGCCCCCCTCGGCGAGCACCGCTACCAGACTCCGGCGGGCGAGTCGCGCGCAGCCCAGCCGCGCTATCCCGGCGAGCGCAGCCCGCCCAGCTCGGACCGCGCCGTGGCCCCCCGCAGCGAGAGCTCGCCCCTCTTCGGCACCACCCGCACCAGCCGCCGGGCGGCCTTCGCCCGCTGGCTGAGCGGGCCCCAAAACCCCTACCTGGCGCGCAACCTGGTCAACCTGACCTGGGAGCGCTTCTTCGGCGCCCCCCTCGTCGAGGACGGCGTCGACGCCGCGCCCGACTCCCCGCACGCGGCGCTGCTGAACCAGCTCGCCGCCGAGGTGGAGGCGAGCGGGTTCTCGCTCCGCGCGCTCGAGCGCGCGATCACGGGCTCCTTGGCCTACCAGCGGGCCAGCACGACGCGCGAGCCGGCCCGTCTGCCCC
>MDTG01184751.1_pt1 | contig 16988 bp, 16 predicted proteins | sample 811421 | NCBI WGS metagenome assembly MDTG01 (sample SAMN05326645, study PRJNA326480) | marine metagenome | isolation source: seawater | place: Pacific Ocean: South East | collected 2011
AAATATAATTTTATAACTGCTATTTTAGAAAAGGATTGTTTGCTTTTTCAAACCCTACAGTAGTACTCGGGCCATGACCACAATAGACTTTAGTTTGTTCATCTTGTGGCATTAATTTATCTTTTATACTGTTAATTAGTGTGTCGTAGTCGCCGCCAGGTAAGTCAGTTCGTCCGATACTCATCCGAAAGAGAACATCTCCACCGATTACAAAATGCTGTTCTTTGGAATAAAGAACAATATGTCCTGGAGCATGACCAGGAGTAAATAAAACATCAAGACTACTATTTCCAAAATATATTTTATCACCTTCTTTTAAGAAAGTCGAAGGCTCTGGACTTTCTTCATAATTATGAAATCCATAAAGTTGACAGTAATCCTTTACAGAACGTAATGTGGGCAGGTCTAGTTCATGTATTTCCAAATCCAAGCTCCACTTTTCCGCTACAAATCGGTTTCCCAAAACGTGGTCAATGTGGCAATGTGTATTTATAAGTTTTACTGGATCAAGTTCGTTGTCAATTATGAATCTTTCCAGTTTAAACTTTTCATTTTGTGCATAGCAACCTGGATCTATAACGATGCATTTCTTGCTCTCGTCAAATAGAACATAAGTGTTCTCTTGAAAGTCATTGAAGGTAAAGGATTGAATTTTTATCATTTAGCAAAGATATTTTGAATTACATATCTTCGCAAGGAAATTATATTATGTCTTTTGTAACATTACTTTTTTTGGTTTTAATAGGTCTTTGTGCCGGTCTCCTCAGTGGATTTATAGGCGTTGGTGGTGGAATTATCATTATACCTTTATTGATACTGTTTGTTGGAATGGGGCAACATAGTGCACAGGGTACCAGTTTAGCCGTTATGTTGCCACCAATTGGAATTTTGGCAGCATGGAACTATCATAAAGAAGGTTTTGTAAATTGGAAATATGCTCTCATTATATCTTTAGCATTTGTTATAGGCGGTTATTTCAGTTCCAAGTGGGCAGTAAATATTGACTCAAAGACTTTGAAGAAGGTTTTTGGACTAATGCTATTAATTGGAGGGATTAAACTTATGTTTTCGAAATGAGTCAGTTAAAACCTCAAATATTAGCTTTATCTGAACAGTATTTTGAAGATACTATTGCGATTCGAAGACGATTGCATGAATATCCAGAACTGTCATTTAAAGAATATGAAACCTCAAAATTCATACAAGAAAAGCTAACGGAATACGGAATTTCTTTTGAGTCAGGTATTGTTGAAACAGGTATTGTGGCACTTATAAAAGGTCAAAATCCTAATTCTAAATGCATAGCCCTCAGAGCTGATATAGATGCATTGCCGATACATGAAATGAATAATATTAGTTATGCCTCGAAAAATAAAGGTGTTATGCATGCCTGTGGTCATGATTTTCATACGGCTTCTCTTTTAGGTGTTGCACGTATTTTAAATGAATTAAAAGATAAGTGGGAGGGAAGTCTTAAACTTATATTTCAGCCAGGTGAAGAAAAATTACCTGGTGGAGCTTCTCTGATGATTGAAGAGGGTGTTTTGGAAAACCCTAAAGTAAATAAAATTATTGGTCAGCATGTTTCACCAGAGTTAGACTGTGGTATTATTGGCATGAAGGAAGGAATGTTTATGGCTTCTGCTGATGAAATTTATATTGATGTTATTGGTAAAGGTGGCCATGCCGCTATTCCAGAAGGACGAATAAACCCTTTAGTTATAGCTTCTAAATTAATTACTCGCCTATACGATAGATTTGATGAGGTAAACGATACGCCTTCAGTATTATCTATTGGTGTAATCAAAGGTGGTAGCGCTGGCAATATTATTCCAGAAAAAGTGAGTATGCAAGGAACTTTTAGAGCTATGGATGAGGATTGGAGAGCTAAAGCACACCAGATTATTGAAGAGATATGCCTTAGTACTTCTAAAGAAATGGGAGGAGAATATAATCTTGAAATTCGTAAAGGCTACCCATTTTTAAAAAATAATGTAACTTTTACTGAACATTGCTTTCATCAAGCCTCACAGTTTATGGGAAGTAATAGCGTTATAAAAATTCCAAAGCGAATGACTGCAGAGGATTTTGCATATTACTCGCATCATGTTCCATCTTGCTTTTACAGGATAGGAGTTGGGGACAAAAGTGGAACTAGAAAGCACTTGCATAACCCTAACTTCAACCTTGAGGAAGCCGCTTTAAAGCACAGTATAGGATTAATGAGTTGGTTGGCAATTAGTAGTTAGTTAGCAACATCAGAGATAAACTTTATTCTGAAAAGTCTTAATTCTTCATCTGTATATTCGTCTTCTTCGAATTCATTTCTAGCTTCATCAAAAGTTGCTTCTTCAGAGTTTTTAAAGAAATCAATAAGTTCCTCTTCTTGGTATTCATCAATGATATCGTCTAGATAATAGTTCAGGTTTATTTTTGTTCCTGATTCTACAATTGTTTCAATTTCAGTAATAAGGTCTTCTACTGTCAGTCCTTTGGCAGAGGCGATATCTTCTATAGATAATTTTCTGTCTATACTTTGGATGATAAACACTTTATTACTTGACTGTTTGGCAATAGTTTTTATGACCATATCTTCAGGTCTTACGATATCATTATCCTCAACATATTGATTAATGTAATCTAAAAATGGTTTACCAAATTTATTGGCTTTACCTTGTCCAACCCCATGAATTTGACTTAACTCTTCAGTAGTAATCGGATACTGATTCGCCATATCAATAAGAGAAGCTTCAGAAAATATGATGTTTGGAGGAAGTTCTTTTGACTTGGCAAACTTTTTTCTAAGGTCTTTAAGGTTTTTGAAAAGCACAGTATCAGCAGCAGCAGATTTTTGGTTGTTACTAGCTTCATTTTTGGAATTGATAGCATCGTAATCGTGGTCTTCTGTAAATAACACTTCATAGGATTCTTTCAAAAATTCTGTTCCTTTTTCAGAAATTTTAAGAATTCCATAGCTTTCAATTTCTTTTATTAATAATCCCTTAACCAGAGACTGACGAATAACGGCATGCCAAAACCCTTTGGATTTATGATTACCTTTCCCATATTCTTCCAGAGTTTCTGACTTATGTTGTTTTATGAGCGCATTACTTTCTCCAACCAGTACTTTTACTATTTCTTTTGCTTTTAGCCTTTCGTTTACGGCTAAAACACACTCGATTAATTGTATGATATACTCTTCACCATTAAATTTAGGTTTTGGATGTCGGCAATTATCGCACATTTCATTGCAATTGGTTTCGTCAAACGATTCACCAAAATAGTGCAGGATATATTTCCTTCTGCACACAGACGTTTCGGCAAAAGAGATTGTTTCTAGTATGAGTTGACGTCCGATTTCTTGTTCAGCAACTGGTTTGCCTTGTAAAAACTTTTCAAGTTTTTCAATGTCGTTATAGCTATAAAAGGTTACACAATTACCTTCTCCGCCATCACGCCCTGCTCGACCTGTTTCTTGGTAATAGCTCTCTAGACTTTTAGGAATATCGTGGTGAATAACGTATCGGATGTCAGGTTTGTCAATCCCCATTCCGAAAGCTATTGTTGCAACAATAACATCCACATCTTCCATTAGGAAAGCATCTTGATGTTTTACACGTGTTTTATTCTCTAAACCAGCGTGATAGGGCAGTGCATTGATACCATTTACTTGAAGAGTTTCGGCAATTTCCTCAACCTTTTTTCTGCTAAGACAGTATACAATCCCGGACTTGCCTTCATTCTGTTTAATATACTTAATAATTTCTTTTTCTACATCAATTTTTGGTCTGATGTCGTAGTAGAGGTTATCCCGATTGAATGAATCGAAGAAAACAGGGCAGTCAGTTATTCCTAAATTCTTTTGAATGTCTTCCCTTACCTTGTTAGTAGCGGTAGCCGTAAGAGCAATTATCGGAGCACGTCCAATATTTTCTATTATTTTTTTTAGGTTTCTATATTCTGGTCTAAAGTCATGACCCCATTCGGATATACAATGTGCTTCATCAATAGCATAAAATGAGATTTTTTTATCTTTCAGATAATCTATATTTTCTTGTTTAGTTAGGGATTCGGGGGCTACATAAAGAAGTTTTGTCTTACCGCTTTCAACATCCTCTTTAACCTTTGCTACGTCTTTTTTGGAAAGGGATGAATTAAGTACATGAGCTATTGAGTCGCTATCGTTAAACCCTCTAATAGCGTCTACTTGATTTTTCATTAATGCTATCAGTGGAGAAATAACTACTGCACATCCATCACTGATAAGGGCAGGAAGCTGATAACACATAGACTTACCTCCACCTGTTGGCATAATTACAAAAGCATCATTACCATCAAGTGTATTTTGAATAATTGTTTCTTGCTGGCTTTTAAAACGGTTGAATCCAAAATATCTTTGAAGTTCATCCGTAAGAGATGTAATCTGTAGAGTCATTTAATTATAATCAAGCTAAAATTTGATACTTTTGCTTTAAAGTAATTCCTCTAAAATTAGAGAATTTATTTTATTAAATCAAATTTATTCTATTGAAATCAATTAATGAAATAAAATCTATTGCAAAATCAACCATTATGTTAGAAGGTAAAGCTATTCTAAAACTTCTGGATTTTATTGATGATGATTTTGGTAAAGTTGTTCAAGAAATTCTAAACTCTAAGGGACGTTTAATTATTACTGGTATAGGTAAAAGTGCAAACATTGCTAAGAAGATGGTATCTACCTTCAATTCCACAGGTCAGCCATCTATATTTATGCATGCCGCTGATGCTCTACATGGTGATTTAGGGAATATTCAAAGTGAAGATATTGTGGTTTGTATTTCCAAAAGTGGTTCAACAGCTGAAATAAAAACACTTATTTCTTTTTTAAAAGACATGGGTAATTCGATTATTGCCATTACAGGAAATTCTGAATCATACCTGTCTCAACAATCTAATTGGACAATACTTTCTAAGGTTGATAAAGAGGCTTGCCCAAACAATCTTGCACCAACAACAAGTACTACTGCGCAGTTGGTAATAGGTGATGCTTTAGCTATTTCCTTATTAGAATGTAGGAATTTTTCAGATTTAGATTTTGCTAAATACCATCCTGGTGGAGCTATAGGTAAAAAACTATTTTTTAAAGTCGATGATTTATGCTCTGATAATTCAATGCCTAGTGTACTTCCAAATGAAACTATTAAAAATGTAATAGTAGAAATATCAAACAAGAGATTGGGAGCAACAGCTGTTATTGAAAATAATCAAATTATTGGTGTAATTACTGATGGTGATATAAGGAGAATGCTTGAAAATGAAGATTCAGATTGGAGTAATCTAAAAGCTAAAGATATTATGTGTGACAAGCCAAAAACTATTGAATATAATGAGTTGGCAGCGAAGGCATTAAACATCATGGAATTCAATAATATTTCGCAACTAATAGTTTGTAAGGGAGACTCATACTACGGAATAGTACATATTCATGACATACTAAAAGAAGGTATTTTGTAATGAAAAAAATTGGAGAAGAAAAGGAACATTCTTTTTTAGATCATTTAGAAATTTTAAGATGGCATCTTATAAGAAGTGCTGTGGCTATTTTAGTCTTCACTACTTTGGCATTTATATTTCCAGAATTACTATTCGATAAGATAATTTTAGCATCAAAAAGCCCTGACTTTACTACCTACAAATTTTTCTGTTGGCTATCAGAAACTCTACACTTTGGAGAGGCATTGTGTATTAAAGAAGCACCATTTGAATTAATGAATATAAAAATGTCAGGTCAGTTTAGTACTCATATAGTATCGTCTTTAGTTGCTGGTTTTGTGTGTGCCTTTCCATATGTTTTTTGGGAAATTTGGCGTTTTATAAAGCCCGCTTTACATGGTAGCGAAAAAAAATACTCTAGAGGTGTTGTTTTTTACACTTCATTACTCTTTATTCTTGGAGTATTATTTGGATACTATGCTGTAGCTCCATTATCTGTTCAGTTTCTTGGTAATTATCAAGTCAGTTCTCAAGTAGTGAATCAGATTAATTTAAACTCCTTTATTTCGACAGTAACTACTGTCTGTTTAGCAAATGGTATAGTTTTCTTATTACCTATTCTTATTTATTTCCTTAGTAAGTTAGGATTAATTTCGCCTGAATTTTTAAGACAATATAGAAAGCATTCCTTAGTTATACTTATGATTTTAGCCGCAATTATTACACCTCCTGATATTATGAGCTTAATTTTAGTAACTTTTCCATTGATGCTGTTGTACGAGTTAAGTATTAAGATTTCTGCTAAATTTCAAGATAAATAATGAAGTTGAACGCACAACATATTGTCAAAAAGTATCGAAATAGAAAAGTAGTTAACGAGATTTCTTTGGAAGTAAATCAGGGTGAAATAGTTGGGCTTTTAGGTCCCAATGGAGCAGGAAAAACAACTTCTTTTTACATGATGGTAGGTCTTGTTAAACCAGATGCTGGGAAGGTGTTTTTAGATGCTTATGAAGTTACGGAAGAACCCATGTATCGAAGAGCTCAGATGGGAATAGGTTATCTTGCACAAGAAGCATCTGTTTTCAGAAAGCTGAGTGTTGAAGATAATATACTAGCAGTATTAGAAATGACTGCTTTAAGTAAAAAAGAGCAGTCTGAAAAACTAGAATCATTATTAGACGATTTTGGACTTCAGCCTATTAGAAAAAGCCTTGGAGATTTACTTTCTGGAGGTGAGCGTAGACGAACAGAAATAGCACGATGCCTAGCTACTGACCCTAAATTTATTCTATTGGATGAGCCTTTTGCAGGAGTAGACCCTATTGCTGTTGAGGATATTCAGCATATAGTATCAAAATTAAAAGACCGAAATATTGGGATATTAATTACAGATCACAATGTTCATGAAACACTTTCCATCACTGATAGAGCATATCTTTTATTCGAGGGTAAAATACTAAAGTCAGGTACTACAAACGAACTAGCATCAGACGAACAAGTTAGGAGGCTTTATTTAGGAAAAAACTTTGAATTACGAAGCTAATTCAGCTTCGTGGAGTTCATATTTGTAATCTTCCATAATTTGATTGCAAAGAAATTTTGTACAAGCTTTATCAACTTTTTCACTTGCCTCAGACTTATCTTTTGCTTCAATTTCCAAGGTGATATGCTTGCCAATTCTTACGTTAGTAATTTCAGGCAAACCAACATTCTTCATGCTACCGCTTACGGCTTTACCTTGTGGATCTAAAAGTGCCTTGAGAGGCATTACATCAATCTCTGCAATAAATTTCATTTTCTTGGATTATTAATGAGTGATAATACTGTATACAAAAGTATAATAATTGGTATAGCTACAAAATGGAAAAGCAATAATAATATTACACTCATTCCAACTAATATAAATCTGTATTCATTACCCTTCCAATTGAAGGTATTAAATTTTAGTGCTATGAAATTTATACTTGATACCATAAGCAAGCATAATCCAATAACTAATACAATTAGAACTGTTTTTTGCGATAAAAACTCTAATAAAGCATCTTCACCATTAAAGTGTATAGCAATTGGTATGGATATAAAAAATAGAGCGTTTGCTGGTGTTGGAAGACCAATAAATGTATCGTACTGATTAGAATCTATATTAAACTTCGCTAATCTGTAAGCTGAAAATAGTGGTATTAAAAAAGCGATATAAGCAATACCACTAAACTCTGATTCGGATAATAAAATAAGCTGGAATACAATTACACTTGGGGCAACACCAAAGGTGATTAAATCTGAAAGGCTGTCAAGTTGTTTGCCTAGCTCACCACTTACCTTCAATAGTCTAGCAAGGAAGCCGTCAAAAAAATCTAGAAAAGCACCACTTAAAATACATAGCGATGCCGAGTACAAGTCGTTTGAATAAGCGAATTGGATAGATAATAAGCCAAAAAATAAATTACCTAACGTAATTAGATTCGGTATGTGTCTTAAAATGCTCAATAAATACGATATTTGTTAATGCAATAATACAAAAAGATGTATCGTAACCTATTACTTTGTTTTACTTCAGCCTTATTATTAGTTCTTTCTTGGCCCTCAGGTGGATTTCCATTTCTTATATTTTTTGCACTAGCACCATTATTTTCTATTGTTGAAAATACACCAACTAAGAAGTATGTATTTTTTTACTCTTTCATCGTATTTGCTCTTTGGAATTCAGGAACAACCTTTTGGATTTATCACGCAAGTATGTTCGGAGTAATAGCTGCCATAGTTGTTAATAGTCTATTAATGTCAATTGTTATTCTATTATTTTCAATTGTTCGTGCCAAATTTAATGACAGAAGAGCATGGTGGGCATTAATAACCTTTTGGTTAGGCTTTGAATATTTACACTTTAACTGGGATTTATCATGGCCTTGGCTAACATTGGGGAATGTATTTTCAACATGTCCTAGTGTCATTCAATGGTATGAGTATACAGGAGTATTAGGGGGCAGCTTATGGGTTTTACTCTTCAATGTGGTTGTTTATCACGTATTCAAGAATAAAAAAGTATACCGTTTTCCTAGCATTATTTTGATTTTACCTTTTGTGTTTAATCTATTCATTTCAACAGAAGAAAAGGGCGAGGAAATCAATATTGTAGTCGTTCAACCAAACATTGATCCATATTTTGAAAAGTTTGACGGACTTTCTTCGCTAGAGCAATTAGAAAAATTTATAGAGCTAGCCGAACCAGAACTAGATTCAACAGTTGATTACCTAATAGGTCCTGAAACAGCAATAGTAGATGGCTTGTGGGAAAATAAAATAGAATATACAACTGAGCTTATTCGATTAAGGAAATTAATAGAAAAATATCCGCAATTATCAATTATTGTAGGAGCCTCAACCTACAAGGTCTATGATTCAAATGAGAAGTTAAGTGAGACCGCTCGGAAATTAATTAATTCAGAAAGTTATTACGATGTATTTAATTCGGCTTTGTGTATTTCTAAAGACGACTTATCAATCTACCATAAGTCCAAGTTAGTTCAAGGCGTAGAGTTTACACCATTCTCATTTTTATTAGAAAACCTTGAATTTTTAACTATTGACTTAGGTGGTATTTCTGGTAGTTTAGGAACACAAGACTACAGAGAAGTATTTGCTGGTAAGGCTAATGTTGCTCCAATTATTTGCTATGAATCAATCTTTGGTGAATATACCTCAGAATATGTGCGAAATGGTTCAGATTTATTTACGATTATAACTAATGATGGATGGTGGAAGAACACGCCTGGCTACAGACAACACCTCAATTACGCTAGTCTTCGAGCTATTGAATGTAGACGACCAATTGCCCGTTCTGCCAATACTGGAATATCTGCTTTTATAGACATTCGAGGAAAAATCTTTCAGCCTACAAAATGGGATGAAGAGGTTGTTATAAAAAGAACATTAAGCACTCATTCAGCCAATACTTTTTATGTGCGTTTTGGCGATTATATTGGAAGAATATCGGCTTTTATAGCTGTAATGTTTATTTGTTTTACACTAGCTAAAAGTAAAGATTGAAAATTACTCAACAATAACTTCTTCTGAGTTACTGCTAACTTCTAAAGTAGAATCTGAAATGGTAGTATCCATTTCAATAATAACTTCTTCTTCAATAGTTTTAGTCATATATGGAATTATTTGCAGATTAACTTCCTCATTAGTACTTGAAGACTCTATAGAAACAGATGTATTCATCTGAGAGTTATTAATTGCAGGAGTAGTATTAGTGATATTATAAAACCCAAATACAAATACAGCCAATACAAGTACCACTGTGATGATAAATTCGCTTTGTTTCATGATAAAATATGATTTGTTAGCTGACAAGTTAAAAAAAATAATCTAATACAATTAATTCTTGGTCCTTTCAGATGCAATATTCATTAGTTTTGTAGTGTGAGACAAACAGCTAAATTTCATATTGCGAATATTGAATCGTTCAAACAAAATCTATTGTCTTGGGCGTCTCAGTTTCAACAAACCGCATCTTATATTGGAGAGACGGCTGAAGAAAATGGCTTACACATGAAATATGATATGCTTGTTGGTGCCGATTCGATATCAACACTTGTTTGCAATGCAGATTCGTTTGATTCGCTAAAATCTTACAATGACGAAAAAAAAGACTGGATTTTTGGATTTTTGAGTTATGATTTAAAAAATGAAGTTGAAGACTTACAATCTAATAATACGGATGAATTAAACCTTCCAAATCTATATTTTTTTCAGCCAAAGTGGGTATTTGAAATTATTGGTAACGACATTAATATTCATTTCCCAGTCGACACCCAAATAAAGGAAATGCAGTTGATTTTTAAAGAAATAATACTAACTAAAAATGATAGTAATAGCTCTTCTGCCGTGAATATGAATAGCAGAATTTCAAAATCAGAGTATATTTCAACTTTTAATAAGTTACAGGAGCATATCAAAAGGGGAGATATTTATGAAGTTAATTTTTGTCAAGAGTATTTTGCAAAGTCAGCAGAGTTAAATCCAGTTAGCACTTTTCAAAGCCTTTATGAAATTTCAAACTCTCCATTTTCAGCTTTTTTCAGAACGAATGACTTTTATTTAATGAGTTCAAGTCCTGAACGATTTGTAAAGAAAGTTGATAACACTATTATATCGCAACCCATTAAAGGGACACGAAAAAGAGGCAATTCATTTGAGGAAGATTTGAAATTAAAAGAGGAGCTTCGTCAATGTCCAAAAGAGCAGTCTGAAAACGTGATGATTGTTGATTTGGTGCGAAACGACTTGTCTAAAACAGCCCAAAAGTCTTCAGTTAAAGTTGAAGAGTTATTCGGCATTTATTCTTTTACTCACGTTCATCAGATGATTTCTACCGTTACCTCTGAATTAAAAGATGATATCCACTGGAGTGAGATTTTGAAGACTACTTTTCCAATGGGGAGTATGACGGGAGCTCCTAAAATTAGAGCTATGCAGCTTATCGAAGAATATGAAACATTTAAAAGAGGATTATATTCTGGCTCTGTAGGCTACGTAACCCCTAACGGAGATTTCGATTTTAATGTGATTATTAGAAGTATTTTGTACAATGCCACAAATGGCTATGTTTCACTGTCAGTTGGAAGTGCAATTACTGCAAACTCAAAAGAAGATGATGAGTATGCCGAATGCGAGCTAAAGGCAAAAGCGATGTTGGAGGTGCTAAATGCTTAATATACTGTCTCAATTTATTTCACAGCATAATCTAATTTCAAGTGAAGATAAGCTGTTACTAGCAGTTAGTGGCGGTAAAGACAGTGTATGTATGACGCATTTATTTAGTGAATTGCCATATGAATTTGGGATTGTACATTGTAATTTTAAGCTAAGGGGTGCTGAGAGTGAGTTGGATGAGCAGTTTGTTAGTGATTTAGCTAAGGATTTTGGAGTAGATTTTTACTCCAAGTCATTTGATACTACACTATATGCTAAACAAAACAGATTATCCATTCAAATGGGAGCTAGAGATTTACGCTATCAGTTTTTTAATGAGGTTTTGCAGAAATATAATTATACTAAAATAGTAACAGCTCACCACTCTGATGATAGTATTGAAACACTATTGATAAAGAAAAGTAGAAAATCTAGCTTGGGAGCATTGCAAGGTATTCCAATCAAAAATGGAAATATCATTCGACCGATGCTTGCTTTAAGTGTTCAGCAAATTGAGGAGTATATCAAAAATTATTCAATTGATTTTAGGTTAGATAAATCAAATCTTTCATCAGACTATCAAAGAAATAAAATAAGGCATGAAGTCATCCCAAATTTGTCTAAGGCAGAGTTACTGCGCGAGATTGAAGAAAATAAGCGTATATACTCCAAGCTATTAATTGATACACAGTATTATTTAGAACGTCATACAAGCGAAAAAGATGGCGTTAAGTTTTTTGAAATTGAGTATTTAAAAAATCTGCTTGATAAAGATGAAATACTGTACGAATGTCTTAAAAATTATGGACCTTTTAATTGGAAAGATGTATTTGCTTTGCTAGAAGCAGAAGTTGGTAAGCAAGTTTTAAATTCAGAATATCGAATCGTTAAAGAAAGGAATGCCCTTTGTCTAACAGAAATACCATCGAAAGCAGAGATGAGTATTCAAATTCATGAAGAAAGCCGAAAGATAGAGCAGCCTATGCCCTTGAAGATTGAAATTCATGATTTCTCGTCCTTCGAATTTATTAAGGATAGTAAGGTGTCGGTACTAGACTATGATAAGCTGCACTTTCCATTAACATTAAGAAAATGGAAGAATGGTGATGCATTTACGCCACTTGGAATGAAGAGGAGAAAAAAAATAAGTGATTATTTGATTGATAAAAAATTTTCAACCATTCAAAAAGAAAATACTTGGGTGATTTGTTCGTTGGATGATATTGTATGTATAGTTGGAGAGCGGATAAATGAGTCTTACAAACTTGTTGCAGAAACAGAAAAAGTTTATCTTGTCCAAACTTTGAAAAATCAATTATGAGTGATCAATTATTATTTGAAGAAAGTCAGCATTTAGGCTATAATCGTTTGTCTTTATTAAGGCGTATGGTGCTTGCTCTTTTCTGCTTTTTATCGTTTTACTGGTCGGAAGATACTCAAGAAGCTATAGGTTCTGGAAATTTGTTATTTATTCTGGGTGCAGCCATACTTCTTGTGTCAGCCATACTCGTTTTTATCCTTCACTTCAAAACAAAAGTTGAAAATGGAAGTCTCATTTTAGAGGGACTGTGGACAGCCCGAAAAGTGAAGATTGATATGTCATCCATCAAAAGTGTTTCTAAAATAAAATATAGTCGTTTCTTTTTTAATAGAGCCGTGTACAACCTTCATAGAAAAGGGGCTATACATTTTTATACTAGAGGAAAAGAATGTATAGAATTAGTTGATAAGGATGGTTTACGATATCTAATTGGGAGTCAAAAGCCCTCGGAATTACTATTAGTTTTAAAACAACAGATAAATAAATAATTATGAAAAAGAATCTTTTAGCCCTAATATTTTTCTTACCAAGCTTACTGTTTTCCCAAATTTTCAATCCTGTTGAATGGAGTTTTTCACAAGAGTATTTAGGTGATTCAGAATATAATTTACTTTTCGAAGCCAATATTGAAGATGGATGGTACGTATACTCTCAACATGTGGGGGATGACGGCCCAATTCCAACAGAGTTTACTTTTTTTGAAACGGAGGGCTATGAATTAGCTGGAAATGTCCAAGAAGGAGAGCCAATAGAAGAGTTTGATCCAAACTTTGATATGATTCTGAAGTACTTCAAGAAAAAAGCAGTCTTCAATCAAAACGTTAAACTATTAGGCAATTCGGCGACAGTAAGTGGTGAGTTTGTGTTCATGGTTTGTGACGAGTCCCAATGCTTACCTCCAGAGTATATTGAGTTTTTATTTAATCTAGGAAATATAGAATCAAGTGCCGATAATGAAACTGTTATAGAAGAAGAAAGCGAATCGTCATCCTCACTAAATTTGGTGTCTTCTGATGATAGTTCACATTTAGATAAGGAGAAAGAGGATGAGAAAAAAGAGTCTAAAAAAGGGATGTGGAGTATATTTTTTATTGCATTTTTTAGTGGTTTTGCAGCCTTACTAACGCCTTGTGTATTCCCTATGATTCCAATGACGGTAAGTTATTTTACAAAGCAAAGTAAGAGTAAAGCAAAGGGAGTTTCTAATGCTATTATTTATGGTTTATCAATAATATTTATTTACGTTGCGTTGGGTGTTGGAGTTTCGGCAGTATTTGGGCCTGAAGTACTGAATAGTATGGCTACAAATGCGTATTTCAATATTGCGTTTTTTGTATTGTTAGTTGTTTTTGCTGCATCTTTTTTAGGTGCTTTTGAGTTGACTCTCCCACACTCATGGATAAATAAGGCGGATAAAGCCTCTGATAAAGGAGGATTAATTGGTATTTTCTTTATGGCCTTGGTGTTGGCTTTAGTATCATTTTCTTGTACAGGGCCAATTGTAGGGACGCTCTTAGTTGAGGCGGCATCAGGTGGTAATTATATGGGGCCAATTATTGGGATGTTAGGCTTTTCGTTAGCCATAGCATTGCCATTTGCACTTTTCGCTGCTTTCCCAGGATGGTTAAATTCATTGCCACAGTCTGGTGGTTGGTTGAACTCTGTAAAGGTAGTTTTAGGATTTTTAGAGTTGGCATTAGCCTTTAAATTTCTTTCAAATGCAGACTTGGTTTGGCAAACTCACCTTTTAGAAAGAGAAGTATTTATAGCGATATGGATAGTTATTTTTGGACTTCTTACGATGTATTTATTGGGGATATTCAAGTTATCTCATGATAGCGATTTAGAGTATCTTTCCGTAGGTCGATTATTTACAGCCATACTGACCGGTGTGTTAACTATTTATATGATTCCAGGTTTGTGGGGAGCACCATTAAAATTAATTAATGCTTTTCCACCGCCGATGCATTATAGCGAATCGCCATACGGTGTTGGCTATACTGCCGGTGGAGGTTCACTAGAATCGCACGACAATCATGAGGGACAGCATTTAGGCCCTCAAGGTTTGATGGTCTTTCACGATTATGAACAAGGACTTTCACACGCAAAAAAAGTAGGGTTACCAGTAATGATTGATTTTACGGGTTGGGCGTGTGTTAACTGCCGTAAAATGGAAGAGCAAGTATGGTCTAACCCCGAAGTTAAGCAAACTCTTAAAGAAGAGGTGGTACTTATCTCCTTGTATGTCGATGAACGAACGCCTCTTTCTGAAGAGGAACAATATGAAACTACTATTGCTGGTAAAAAGAAGAAGGTAAGGACTGTAGGAGACAAATGGACGGTGCTTCAAGCCGAAACGTACAAAACAAACTCACAGCCTTATTATGTTATTCTTGACCACGATGAAAATCAATTAGGTGTCTCGGCAAACTATCAAGACTATGGTGAAGTTGGTTTATTCAAAGCGTGGCTAGATAATGGTTTAGAAGAATTCTACCAGAAAAAGGTAGATTAAAATAAACTTAAATACTTGTCAAAACTTATGGCTCTGCAGTTTTCGGTATAGATTACGTTACCATTACAATTGAAGTAAATGCCTCAGCTGGTATAAAATTTTTTCTATTAGTTGATTTGTTTGAAAATATCCATTTTTTAGTTCTATTTGCATATTAATTTTAATAAAATTTTGGACTTATATTTTATCATAGAAGTTTTAGCAGTTGTATTTGGACTGATATACATATGGCTATTAATTAAGGAAAGAATAGAGTGTTGGATTTTCGGCATATTGGGGTCTTTATTTAGCATCTTTTTATTCGTTCATACCAAGCTATATTCTGAGGCTATATTGTATTTGTATTATGTGGTTGTTGGCTTTTATGGCTATTATTTATGGAGTCGAAAAAGTAAAGATGATTCACTATTAAGAATCAGTGACGTGAATCCAATCAATCATGTCTATTATATTTTATCATCATGTATTCTAGCATTTTTTTTGGCTTGGTTTTTTAATACCTATACAGATGCAGAACGGCCCTACATAGATTCTTTTACGACTGTTTTTAGTTTTCTTGCCACTTTTCTTGAAGCAAAGAAGGTCTTATCTTCATGGAAATATTGGATAGTTATCAATGGGGTTACTATTGGGCTTTATTTCGATAAGGGACTAGACATTTATGCTGGCCTTATCTTGGTATATTTCATCATGTCTTTTGTAGGATACTTCAAATGGAAAAAACTAATGGCTTAGTTACTTTCCGTGACATTGTTTGAATTTTTTTCCACTTCCGCACGGGCAAGGTTCGTTCCTTCCTACTTTCTGCTCTACTCGAACAGGCTGTACTTTTGGTTTAGGTTTAGAGCTTTGATTTGAGCCGCCTCCAATATCTTGTCTTCCGGTTTGAAGTTTTTCTCGAGTTTGTTGTTGCTCTTGTTTTACAGAGGTTTGTTCTGGTAGATTAGCTTTTGTCAAGAAAGAAACGATATCTTTATTAACCTGTTCCATCATTTGCTTAAAAAGGTTAAAGGACTCAAACTTATAAATAAGTAAGGGGTCTTTTTGCTCATAGGTGGCATTTTGAACGGATTGTTTTAGGTCATCTAATTCTCTTAAGTTCTCTTTCCATGAACTATCTATAATGGCAAGAGTTACGCCTTTTTCAATCGATAATGGAATGTTTCCGCCTTCAGTTTCGTAGGCTTCTTTTAGATTGGTAACAACCTGTAGGGTTTTTAGTCCGTCAGTAAATGGAATTACAATATTTTCATAGGTTGCCGACTGCTTTTCAAAAACATCCTTTATTACTGGGAAAGTCTTTTTGCCAATTACTGAGTTTTTGACTTTATAATTCTCAATAGATGATTGGTATATTTTTTCAGTTAATTGGTCTGTATTTAATTGCTTGAAATCTTCTTCATCAACTGGACATTCAATGCTGAGGAATCGAATTAGCTCTAATTTGAAGCCGTCAAAGTCCTGTAAAGCTTGGTATTCGTTAGCGATACTTTCACAAGTATCGTATATCATATTGTCAATATCAACAGCAAGTCGATTTCCAAATAAGGCGTGTTTTCTCTTTTTATAAATTACTGTACGTTGGGCGTTCATTACGTCATCGTACTCTAGTAATCGTTTACGAATTCCGAAGTTATTTTCTTCAACTTTTTTCTGTGCTCTTTCGATGGATTTGGTAATCATTGAATGCTGAATGACTTCACCTTCTTCTAAGCCCATACGGTCCATCATTTTGGCAATTCTATCCGAGCCAAATAGTCGCATTAAGTTATCTTCTAAGGAAACGAAAAATTGTGATGAACCTGGATCACCTTGTCGACCAGCACGTCCTCTAAGCTGTCGGTCTACACGTCTTGAATCGTGACGTTCTGTACCAATGATTGCTAAACCACCATTTTCCTTTACCTCATCACTTAGTTTAATATCTGTTCCACGACCTGCCATATTTGTGGCGATAGTAACGTTTCCAGCTTTTCC
>MDTG01284413.1_pt1 | contig 16984 bp, 13 predicted proteins | sample 811421 | NCBI WGS metagenome assembly MDTG01 (sample SAMN05326645, study PRJNA326480) | marine metagenome | isolation source: seawater | place: Pacific Ocean: South East | collected 2011
TGTTGAATGTAAGCTTGCGCAATACTTTGATTAACAGGTTTTTCATTATTGATACACTCTAACCCCAAAAATCTATTAATTGTATCCTTTGCTAACTCTACTTCATTATAATCTATTGCTATTCGGTGGTCAGTTATTTTAACATGGGGTATGTCAATAGTTGACGACTTTCTCATGTGGCAACTGACACAGTCATTATCATTAGTAGTTTCATTTTCATGACCTTCTCTACAATGATCTACTGTATGGCACGACATACATTTATTATTAAAATACTGGCTAGAAACTTCTCTAACAGTATGATGAGGGTCATGACAAGTTAAACAAGATAAATTTTCATTGGATTTAATGAAACATGCACTTAATTTCATTCTATCGACGTGGGAAGCCATAATAAAACTATCTTTTGAATTTTCATATCGGGGCAAATAAACATCCATAATCTCATTTAAGTACATTCCTGGCCGAAAATCAAAAAATGATTTGTTTTCTTTTAATACAGCATTGCCTTGCAAATGGCATCTTGCACACATATCATTTTGTAAATCAACAGATAAATCTTTGGGATTGACTATGCTATAGTCAATAAACTTACTAGTGTCAATAATAATCCCATTAGAAATATTTTCCACATGAATGGCTCCAGGTCCATGACATCTTTCACAATCTATTGATTTCGGTAAAGAAGAATATTTATTTTCTGACCCTAATATAAAATCAGGATATGCAGCATGACAAGCTATGCATTCTAAACCCATTTTTCTAGAAAATCTAGTATTATTTTCATTTTCAAATCCAGGCGGAAAATCAAGTACTGAATCCTGAGTATAATATGTAAATGGAGCCTGATACAAATAGCCATTATTTGATATTAAATGGGAATTCGTATGATGTCCCGAACCAATTATAGAGGCAATATTCTGTTCTTTATAATGAATAGTATCATTATTGTAAATTAGATATTCATCTACAAAAATGCTATCAGACCTAAAAAAAGGATAATAATGATAATTTGTGTTTACATCATGTATTATTTCATTGAAGACTGCACTACTGTTATATTTAGTTGCTTTCCTAATAGAATTACCCATCCCTGTTTTTGAATAGGAATTATAAATATCTGTGTGACATGAGGCACAAGTAGATAATCCCACATGCTTAACATTTAAATTAGTATTTAAATATTTTTTTTGGTTATTGAGGCAGGATGAAAAATAAAGAAGACATATTATCACAAAAAAATATCTCATAATTATGATTTAGTAATTTTTCCTTCAAAAACCTGCTCAATATGACTGGATAAATAAATATTTGTAAACTTATCATTCTGGACATCAAAAGAAACATTTAATATGCCACCATTAGTTTTAACTCTTAGAGACTGGATGTCTATATATTTTCGAATCCACGCTGACAAAACAGCAGCAACAGCACCAGTACCACAAGATAATGTCTCTGCATCAACTCCTCTTTCAAATGTTCTAATAAATAGATAATCCTTATTTTTCTCAACAAAAGTAACATTAATTCCTTTAGGACTAAATTCATTACGAAACCTAATTTCTTTACCTATTTTATTAACATTAAGCATATTTAATCTATCACAAAAAACTACATAATGAGGGGAACCAGTATTTAAAATTATTTTATCTGAGTCAACATCAAAGTCATCAACGTCTATTAGTGAAATTGAGGCATTTGTTTTATCAATTTTACATTCAAATACACCCTCTCTAGTTTCAAACAAACCCGCACCATTAATAATACCTTTAGTATAAGCAAAATGTGTACTACATAAACTTCCATTACCACAAAATGAAGAAGGAAAACCATCTGAATTATAATAATTTACAAAATAGTCCGCCACTAATGAGTTTTCTAACAAAATAAAGCCATCGGCACCAATACCAAATTTTCTGTCACATATTTTTTTGATATAGGAATGATTGAAATTGAAAGATCTTTCTCTATTATCAACAATAATAAAATCATTTCCTGTTGAATTATATTTATTAAAAAAATATATCATAATTTATCATACTTATTTACAAAAATAAATAAATAAAACCCTAATTTTAATTTTATATATTATATACCTATTTGAAATCTAAAATAAGACAAAAATATGAAGCATAACTATAACCAAGAACTAGACTCTTTCATTGCTGAAGAAAAAGCAGCTACTCATTTAATCAACTCAGTTGGAAAATTGTTATATGAAAAAGGTATAGAATTGGTTCTTTTTAGAAGGCATTTAATTGATACAAGTGTCTCTGACATTTTAAGACTACACCAATATGCAAAGAATTTTGTAAAAAAACCAATTAATATTTTTGACTCTTCTAAACTAGCTAATATTTTAACTACATTAAATTTAGGTGCTTCTAAAATTGATATTGGTAAATTAACCTATGAATGGCTTGAAGAAAATAATCAATACACGAATGAACTTGATTTTTTACAAAAAAAAATAGGTTTTTTAAAAACTTCTCCAGAAAAAAGACAAATACCAAAAGATGTTGTTTTATATGGTTTTGGTAGAATTGGAAGATTATGTGCACGAGAGTTAATAAAACAGGCGGGTAAAGGAGAACAATTAAGATTAAAAGGTGTTATTCTAAGAAAAATCGATGCTGAATCTTTAAAAAAAAGATGTGCTTTACTAAGACAAGATTCTGTACATGGTTCCTTTTCTAGTTCAATATATATTGACGAAAGTGAATTATTTATAATTATAAATGGTCAGAAAATTCATTTTTTTGATGAAAAAACAAAAAATAATTTACAAGAATATGGGATTAATGATGCATTATTAATAGATAATACTGGTGTATTTAAAGACTATAATGGTTTAAAACAACACCTAAAGATAAAAGGTATCAACAAAATTATACTTACTGCACCAGGAAAAGGTATTCCTAATATAGTATATGGAGTTAATCATAACAAAATTAAATTAAATGAAAATCAAATTATTTCCGCAGCATCTTGTACTACGAACGCAATTGCACCAATACTAAAAGTTATTAATGAACATAAAATAATATTAAAAGGACATATTGAAACTATACATGCTTATACCAATGATCAAAATTTATTAGACAATATGCATACAAAAAATAGAAGAGGTAGATCTGCAGCAATCAATATGGTAATTACGTCTACAGGAGCAGGAAAAGCAGTAAGTAAAGTAATACCCGAATTAGAAAATAAATTGACTGCAAATGCAATAAGAGTACCCACACCTAATGGCTCACTAGCTATTATTAATCTTGACTTACAACATAAATCATCAGTTAATGAGATTAACGAATTAATTAGACAAGCAGCACTAGAAGGACCATTAGTTAATCAAATTAAATACTCTATGAATACAGAATTGGTATCTAATGATATTATTGGTAATGGAGGTGCATCTATTTTTGATTGCCCATCAACAATTGTATCAAAAAATGGCAAAAATGTAATACTATATATATGGTATGATAATGAATTTGGCTACACAAAACAAGTCATTAGACTTGCTAAATATATATCTAATGTTAGAAGATTACACTATTATTAATTAAATAAACTAACTAGTTTATCAATTGTATAGTCAATATCGTCAATAGTATTAAACTTACTAAAAGAGAACCTTACAACAGGTAGTTGTTCTTTTTGAATTTGTTTAATAACGTGAGAAGTATTAGAATTCCCTGAACTACATGCACTCCCCCCTGAACATGCAACACCTAATAAATCTAAATTAAACAATAATAATTGATCATATTTTGTAGATGGTAAAGAAACGCTAAGTATAGTATATAAGCTCTGATCTAAAACTGAACTAAGACCATTAAATTTAATTTGAGGCAATTTCTCTTTTATTTGATTAATCATATACAATTTAATAGATTTAATATGTGACTGATGTGCTTCTAAATCTCTTGAGGCTACTTCTAAGGCTTTAGCAAGCCCCACAATACCATATACATATTCGGTTCCTCCCCTCATATTTCGTTCTTGGGAGCCACCATGTATTAATGGTGATAAATTAATATTCTTATTAACATATAAAAAGCCAACACCTTTAGGTCCATGAAATTTATGACCTGAACATGTAATAAAGTCTATTTCTAATTTATTCAAATTAAATTCATAATGACCAACAGTTTGTACGGTGTCAGAATGGAATAAAGCATTATATTTTTTGCATAACACACTAATTGAATAAATATCAATTAAGTTTCCAATTTCATTATTTGCGTGCATTAAACTAACCAATGTTTTTTTATTATTTTCTAATAAAGACTCTAAATCATGCAAATCAATTTGACCATTAGAGTTAACTTTTACGTAACTAACAGTTATTTTTTTCTTATGTACTAAACTTGCTACAGTATTTATAACAGCTGGATGCTCAATCTTGGATGTAATCACATGAGTAACACCAGCATCTCTAACAGCTCCTCTAATGGCCATATTATCAGCCTCTGTACCGCCAGAAGTAAAATATATTTCAGTTGGATTTGCATGGATTAACTTGGCAATTTTCATTCTAGAAGTTTCAATTAAAGCCTTACTTTTTCTACCAAAAAAATGAGAAGAAGAAGGATTACCGAAAGTGTTTTTCATAACATCATTCATTATAGCTACAACCTCGCTATCCAGTGCTGTTGTGGCTGCATTATCTAAGTAAACTCTACGCATAATTTATGTTGCATTTAATTGAGCTTTAAGCTCATTTAAAAAATTATTTTTAATTTCTAAGCTTCTTTTCTTTACAGATGATTCAGTTATTATTCTTATAATGGGTTCAGTATTAGACTTTCGTATATGAATCCAATCACCACATTGATACTGTATCTTTAAACCATCTCTTAAATCATATTTAATATTTTGATGTTTTTCTTGATTAAAATATTTAGTTAAAAATTTATTAAAATCAAAGTTAACAGGAATTTGACATTGATCTTTAAACATAAAATAATTTGGAAGTGTAGATCTTAAATACTTTACAGAGCCTCCATTTGCACAAAGATATGAAAGAAATAAACCAATACCAACCAAAGCATCTCGACCATAGTGCGATTCAGGAAAAATCACTCCACCACTACCCTCTCCACCAATTCTTGCTTGTTTTTTTTTCATTAATTCTACAACATTAATCTCTCCAACTTCGCTAGTATAAAAATTACCATTATGACTAACAACTACATCCTCCACAGCTTTGGTCGTAGATAAATTAGTGATTACTGTTGAATTAGGGTATTTTGATAAAATATACTTGACAATAGCCACAATAGTATACTCTTCACCAAAAAACGAACCATCTTCACATATTAAAACAAGTCTATCAACATCTGGATCAACAGCAATACCTAAATTTGCTTTGACACGAACAACTTCATTAGATAATCTTTCTAAATTTTTAGGAATTGGTTCAGGTGAATGTGCAAAATTACCAGTGGGATCACAATTTAATTCAACAACCTCTACACCAAATTTTTTTAACAAAAAAGGAACATAAATGCCACCTGAAGAATTGATACCATCGACCACAACTTTAAGTTTACTTGCACGGACTTTATCAACATCAACATCCTTCAATTTTAATACGGATTCTATATGATTATTTAAGTAATTAATATCAATTTTTCTATTAAATAAATGAGATTTAGATAATGAAAAACCATCATCATTAATACTAAATAATGAATTAATTTGATCTTGTGTTAAAAATTCGCCATGATTATTAAGTAACTTTAATCCATTCCATTCAATGGGATTATGACTAGCCGAAATCATTATGCCACCATCACAATGTTCATGAATTATAGCAAGTTGAACTGATGGAGTAGTAGTAAGATCTAGAGACAATATAGAAATTCCCATCATTTGAAGAGTACCAGAAATAATATCAATAATGTACTGACCAGAAAACCTAGCATCCCTTCCTATAGCTATGGTAATTTCTTTATTACTAGAATTTAATTTAATCCATAAACCAAATAAATGAGAGTACTTTACAATCTCTTTTGGCGAAAGACTAATTTGATTATTATTACTGTAAACAGTTCCCCTTATCCCAGAAATAGATTTAATTAGTGCCATTAACATCAATTTAATAAAGCAAATGTAAATAACTTTTTACAGTAACCTAGTCACAAATATTATCATTTTAATACTTTTGTAATATATTTTTAAAAAACATAAGTATGATAAATTTATCCGATTTACCAACTAGAACTAAAAAACCTAGAGAAAAAGGATTAACAATGGTTATGGACAAAGGTCTTTCTTTAAACCAGGCGAAAGAATTACTCGAATCAAGTGAAGATTATATTGATATAATAAAATTTGGTTTTGGGACTGCATTAATAACAAAAAAAATTAAAGAAAAAATTAAATTATTCAAAGATAAAGGAATCAAGACATATCTTGGAGGGACACTCTTTGAAGCATACATTATTCGAAATATGTTCACTGAATATTGCGAACTAATTAAAGAATTAGAATTAGATACAGTAGAAATATCAGATGGAAGTATAACACTCAATCATAATAAAAAATGTGAATACATAAATCAATTAGCTAACAAAAATATCACTGTTTTTTCAGAAGTAGGATACAAAAGCTCCGATAAAATTATTCGACCTTCAAAATGGATACAACTAATGTCTAAAGAATTAGAAGCTGGCTCATGGAAAGTTATTGCTGAAGCAAGAGAAAGTGGCAATGTGGGACTTTATAGAAGTAGTGGTGAGGTTCGTTCGGATCTTATTGAAGAAATACTAAGTAAAATACCAAAAGACAGTATCTTATGGGAAGCACCTCAGAAAAATCAACAAGTTTGGTTTATCAAACTATTAGGTTCCAATGTTAATCTTGGAAATATTAGTACAAACGAAGTCATTTCCTTAGAATGTCTGAGATTAGGATTACGTGGTGATACATTTTTTAATTTTATCAAATAAATTATGAAGAATATTTCCATTCAAAAATTCCTAACCGAAACAAATATCCAATTAATTGATGTTAGAGAACCATATGAGCACAAAACTGGTAATATTGGTGGCATTAATATACCAATGGATAAAATATTTGAATCTATTAATTTAATAAGTCACACAAAAAAAGTAATAATATATTGTCAAAGTGGGAGGAGAGCATCAGCAGTAGTATATATGCTAACAAAGAAATATAATTTAAAAAACATAATCAATCTTAATGGGGGTTATGAAGCATATTTAAATCATAAATTAAATTGAGAGAATTTATATTAAATATTTTAAAAGGAATTATAATAGGAATAGCAAATATCGTACCTGGAATTTCAGGAGCATCTCTAGCATTTATTTTAGGAATTTATCAAAAAATTATTGATATAACTACAAAATTTGATTTCAATCTTATAAAACTAATATTAAATAGACAATTTAAAACAGCTAAAAACTATATTTCATTTAACTTTTTGATTGCGATTTCTATTGGAATAATAATCAGTTTTATGATTTTTGCAAAATTACTAGATTATTTGTTTTTAGAGTTTCAAAGTTTTACATGGTCATATTTTTTTGGTATTATTGCAGCTTCTATTTTTTATATTGTTAAGTTTACATCCTCTTGGAAAGTAAAAGAATGGATAAGTTTCTTAATAGGATTTTTTTTATCAGTATTAACTCTTTTTTTAGAGCCTGGTCAACAAAATACGGACATATTATTTATATTTTTTTGCGGGATTGTGGGGTCAGTTGGAATGATTACACCTGGCTTATCCGGATCATATTTATTGATACTACTTGGAAATTACAAACTTATACTAATTGATACAATCAATCAGCTTAGCACATTTAATTTTAGTCAAGATTATTTTAATCACATTAAAATTCTATTTATATTTCTTTTGGGACAAACTCTAGGTCTACTAATGTTTAGTAGATTAATTAAATGGTTAATAGATTCTTATAAGAATATTACTTTTTCTTTAATATCTGGATTCATTACAGGCTCTCTAACCTACATATGGCCATGGCAAAATAATAATCCAAATGAAATATTAATTAATAGAATACAATTTCCAACTTTGTCTATCAATGATTTATATAGTATACTGTTTATATTAATTGGTATTATAAGTATTGTAATTATAGAATACGCAGCAAAAAACTCAGATAATGTATAATTTAGGTCTAATTGGATATCCTTTATCCCATTCTTTTTCTAAAAAATACTTTGATTTAAAATTTCATCAAGAAAAGATTAAAAACTTTTCTTATAAACTATTTGATATAGGGTCATTAAGTCAACTTAATCACATCATAGATACACATAATTTAATAGGATTCAATGTCACAAGTCCTTATAAAGAGGCAATTTTACCACATATACATAAACTTGATAAAATAGCAAAAAATACTAATTCAGTAAATACAGTATTTATAAAAAAAAACGAAAAAATTGGTTTCAATACAGATTTTTTTGGTTTCAACAAACTGCTTTACTCTATTGATAATATTAAAAGTTCAAAAGCTCTAATATTAGGATCAGGAGGAACCTGTCAAACAATCAAATATTGTTTAAATAAAGAAAATATTAAATATAAAGTTGTTTCTAGGAAGCCTACAATACACATGATCAAATATCAGGAAATAAAGAAATATATCAATGAATATAAAATTATAATAAATACTACACCTTTAGGTCAATATCCTAATATAGAATACTATCCAGACATTCCTTATGAATTACTATCTCCAGAGCACTATTGTATAGATTTAATATATAACCCTACAAAAACAATTTTTCTGCAAAAATCCGAGTTAAAAGGGGCATGTATATTAAATGGATATGACATGTTAACAGAGCAAGCAAAATCTTCATGGAAGATATGGCTAAATTTAATACACTCTTAATATGTTTAAAATTTCTTCGAATTTCAAACCCACTGGAGACCAACCAAATGCAATAAACTCTTTACTGCAAGGATTGGATAACAACTTAAACTATCAATGTTTAGAAGGGGTAACTGGCTCAGGTAAGACCTTTACAATTGCTAATGTTATTAATAATTATAATAAACCAACACTCATACTATGTCATAATAAAACATTGGCTGCACAATTATATGAAGAATTTAAACACTTTTTTCCACATAATTTAATAGAGTATTTTGTTTCATATTATGACTACTATCAACCTGAAGCATATATACCAGTTACAAATACATATATAGAAAAAGACTTATCAATTAATGAAGAAATTGAAAAATACCGAATTAGCACTACCTCTTCTTTATTATCTGGAAGGAAAGATGTTATTGTCATTGCATCAGTTTCGTGTATCTACGGATTAGGTAACCCTAAATTTTTTCAAGAAAAAAAAATACCAATTAAACAAAATACACAATATGAAAGAAAAAATCTATTATTTGATTTAATTGATGCGCAATACAAAAGAACTCATGACTCAAAAATAAAAAAAGGTGAATTTAAAATTGTTGGTGATATGATATTAATACAGCCTAGCCACATTGACAATCAATATAGAATTCATTTTTGGGGTGATGAAATTGATAAAATTGAAATCATGAACTCAAATAATAACAATATAAAAGAAGTAAAAGAGTTAATCATTAATCCAGCAAATATTTTTATTACTTCAAAAAAAATAAATAATAAAGCCATTAATGAAATTAAAAACGAACTTAAGCAAAGAATAAAATATTTTAATAAAAATAATAGAATCAATGAATCCAATAGAATACAAGAACGCGTTCAATATGATTTGGAAATGATAAAAGAATTAGGATACTGTACTGGTATAGAAAATTATTCAAGATATTTAGACGGAAGAAAAAAAGGAGAACGCCCATTCTGTTTAATTGATTATTTTCCAAACGATTTTCTCATGATAATTGATGAAAGTCATGTGACCATTCCACAAGTCAAAGCAATGTACGGAGGAGATCAATCAAGAAAAACAAATTTAGTAGAGTATGGGTTTAGATTACCCTCTGCATTAGATAATAGGCCCCTAGAATTCTCAGAATTCGAAAAAATAATTAATAAAGTTATTTTTTTGAGCGCCACACCTAGTGAATATGAGATAAAGAAATGCAATGGATTAATCATTGAACAATTAATTAGACCAACTGGATTATTAGAGCCTATTATTGAAATACAACCATGTAAAAATCAAATTGACCATCTGTTAGGGGAAATACAATTAACAACTAATAATAATCAAAGAGTATTAGTCACTACATTAACTAAAAGAATGGCAGAGGATTTTAGTAAATATCTAATTAATTTAAGAGTTAATGCCACATATATTCATTCAGATGTAGATACAATTAAAAGAGTAGCAATAATGAACAATTTAAGAATAGGTAAAATTGATGTACTAATTGGAGTTAATTTGCTCAGAGAAGGATTAGACCTGCCTGAAGTATCATTAGTAGCAATTATGGATGCAGATAAAGAAGGATTTCTAAGATCAAAAAAATCATTAATTCAAACAATTGGTAGAGCCGCAAGACACATAAATGGGAAAGCAATATTATACGCAGATAATATTACAAAATCTATTCATCAAACTATTAAGGACAATAATCGTAAAAGGAAAATACAAACATTATATAATGTGAAAAATAAAATAACACCTCAAGCACTAAAAAAGAAAATTAGACCTAAAACATTATTAATAAATCAAAAAAATAATCATAATAGCATAAGCGACGCACAACCTAATCCTGAGATATTATCTATTAAAGAGTTGCGAAGATTAAAAAATGACACAATTAAAAAAATGAACAATGCAGCCAAATCAATGGATTTTTTATTAGCTGCAAAACATAGAGACTATCTGTTTAAGATTAAAGAATTATTGAAATTAAAAAAGTAAATTAATTTCCTAAAATCAATGGCATCCCCTCGTCACCAGCACCAATTACCACAATTTTACTATTATTTGATTCAGAGAGTTGAACAGTTGCTTCAATTCCTTTATCTTTGAGCACATTTTCAGTCAATGAGGCACTAAGGATTCTATTAGCTTTTGCCTTACCTTCAGCCTCAATTATTTGCCTTTGTGCTTCTTTCTCTGCTTGTTCAAGCTTAAATTCGTATTCAAGAGACATTTGTTCCTGTTTTAATTTATTTTCAATAGCATCCTGAAGTGTTTTAGGTAATGTTACATCTCTAATTAGCACTGCATCCAATAGTAAATTTTTAACAGATAAGGCAGTCTTAGCACGCTCATATATTTCATCTTCAATAGTCTCTCTTTTAGTTGAATATAATTCTTCTGGTAAATATTCACCAATAACTTCTCTCGTTACAGATCTAATTTCAGGAATTATAATATTATCATGATAATTCACACCTAAATCATCATGTACATATCCAATTTTGTTATCTAATGGTTTATATCTATAAGATAATTCAGTCTTAATAGTTAACCCATTTTTAGAAAGAACTTCCATGACTGAAAGATCTTCTTGAATTCTAACGTTATAAATATATTTTTCATTCCACGGTGCAATAACGTGAAAACCCTGTCCTTTAACATTTTCTTTATCTAGTCCTTTACCAAATCTATAAAAAATGACTGCTTTTTCACCTGGCCCTACAGTATAAAATACACGGGTACCAAAAAGAAGGATAAACATAACGCCAAATAAGGCTAACATAGCGATTGGATTGATTTTTTTCTCCATGATTGATTGTTTTTAAAGTAATTATGCGAATTTAATTTTTTTTTTAAAATTATAATCAATAATTGATATAAATTCGTCGCAGGAACCATTCTAGACATAGAAAAAATAAAATACATATTAATAAAGCATGAAAGTTAATTAAAGATTGTAACAAGGAATTTAAAATAGTAACATCCTGATGAGATGTCGATTGTCTAATATCGTTAATTAAATTATTTATAGTTGAAAAATTACTCTTTATTTGATCAGGATGTAAAGTAATGTGTTTTCCTCCATGTTTGAGAGATAATCCAGATAATAATACATGATCAGCTATTAAATTATAAGATTCAATTGAATGATTAGCAATTCTGAATTGACCTTTTTTAATAATCAAATCAGACCCCATAGTAACCTCAGCAGTGAAATTATATGGCCCTACATCTAACAAACCTACATCTAGTGTATACTTTCCATCAATTGGAATAAAACTATAATAATAGTCTGCTCCAGTAGAATCAACTATATTTAATTGAAGATTCTCTGAATTTACCATTTCAAAACTAGAATTATATAATTCAGCATTAAATACCATTCTTTTATTTGAATACTCAATTTGATTATAATCTAATCTCAATCTATTTTTATCTTCATTTAATAATAAATATTGTACTACTTTGAGAATAAAAGTATTATATAATAAATTATTACCATTAAGGAAACTATCCGCCATTCTTAAACGCCATAAACCTTCACCAATCAAAAAAGCTGATTTATTGCTATCTTCTTTAAATAGAAAAATTGGTTTTTTTGTATTCATAGAACCAATTTTCTTATAAATTAATACCTCTGGAATACCATTAATGTTATATTCACTAAAAGGTGTTAATAAAGACATTGATGTAGATAGAAATTGATATAGTGAATCTGAAATAGTAAAGTGATTAAAGCTTTGATTCAACTCAACATTGATAAACTCAAAATTAGTTTTAGGTGTCTGAAAATCAATAGTATTTTGCAAACTATTAAAAGTTAATAAATTTGAATTTTTACCCAAAATATACCATGTGGGGACTTGACTTATTTTTTTAAATAAAACATCACTAAAACCAATACTAGAGCTTTGATGACAAATAATCAAGCTATATTGACTTAATTTATCATCCAAATCACTAAGATTATCTTGTGTCAATAATTCGTCAAAACTAGAAATATCGATCTCATATTCATCAATAATAATTAAACTTGATTTAATGGCAGCAATATCTGGGTGATGATTGGCAAATAAAATCAATATCTTCTTCCTATTATCTATTACCTCAATAAAAAATGATTTTTTATTGTTAATTAGATTTGCTTCATAAGTATCTGAAATTACTTCAATAGTAAACTTATTAATACCAGGATTATTAGTATTAATTGAAAAATTTGACTCAATAACACAATCTGCATCAAAAACATTTTTTTTCATTGTATGAATAGGGGAAGTATGCAAAGGGTCCGTGGTAGTATTATACACATTAATAAAAATATTTTCACCCGCCATTTCTTTCGCATTAAATATTAATTCTACAGGTGTTTCATTGCCTAAATAAGTTATCTGATTATTTTTAATAGAAGAAATTGAGATATCCTTTGAAATAGTTGTATCTCCTGTTCCTATCGTATATAACGGTGCATTTAAATTTAAATCAGTAAATATGGGGTGAGTTCCTTCATTAAATATACCGTCGGAAGATAGTATATAAGCCGATACATTTATGTTTGAATATATTTCTGATAAATCACGCAATGCGGATGAAATATTAGTAGATTTGTGATCATATTTTAACAGGTCTTTATTTAATGAATGGCCAAAACCATAAATACTGATATCCTTCTGCCTATTAAGTGAATCCAAATATTGAGTGTAGTCTAATTGATAAAACAATGAGTCTTGGGTACTAATTATAGATTGGCTACTATCTTGTAAAAAAACAATGACAGGGTTTTCAATTGTTTTATCTAAAAATTTCCATTTTGTTTCTAATAAAACAATTAATAATAAAAAAAGAGTTGCAAATCTTAAAAAAAACAGAATGCATCTTATAAAAAAAGGACTATCTAAACTCGGTTTTTTCTTATTATAAAAATAAAGAAACCCACTTGATAGAATACTAAATACAAAGGCAATTAAAATATAATAAAAAGGATAACTAATAAAAATAGACAAAAACATGTTGTAATTTAACTAGGTTGCCATACCTCCACAAACATTGATGACTTGACCATTAATGTATGAAGACATATTAGAAGACAGAAATAACGCAACATTTGCTACTTCTTCAACTTGCCCCACTCTTTTCAAAGGAATTTTACTAGTCCACTCCAACGAAACACCATCTTTTAGTTCCTCAGTCATTTCTGTTTGAATATAACCTGGAGCAATCACATTACATCTAATATTTCTTGAACCTAGCTCCAATGCAATAGATTTAGAAAAACCGATTATTCCAGCCTTAGATGCAGAATAATTAGATTGGCCCGCATTACCTTTGATTCCCACAATAGAACTGACATTGATGATAGAACCACATCTTTGAGATAACATAGTTTTTTGCACAGATTTTGTCATATTAAAAACAGATTTTAAATTAATTTTAATCACTTGTTCAAAATCTGATTCTGACATTCTCATTAACAAATTATCTTTTGTTATACCAGCATTATTAACTAACACATCAATTGTATTATATTTTTTTAAAACTTGGTCTACTAATTTTTGAGAATCATTCAAATCAGATGCATCTGATTTAAATGCAGAAACCTTACCATCTAAACCTAGAGCTTCATGTACGACTAATTTTGCACTTTCTTCTGAGCTAGAATATGTAAATATGACATTCGCACCATATTCAGCAAACTTTAAAACAATAGCCTTACCTATACCCCTAGAACCTCCAGTAACAATAATATTCTTGTTTTGTAATAAATTCATAATTAACTAATTATTTTTTTCATAATTTCTCCTATATGAGCAGGAGAATCAACAACATGAATCCCACATTCCTTCATGATTTTCATTTTTGAATACGCTGTATCATCTTTCCCTCCAACGATGGCCCCAGCATGACCCATCTTACGACCAGCAGGAGCAGTTTGACCAGCAATAAAGCCAACTACTGGCTTAGTTCCATGTTTTTTTATCCAAAAAGCTGCTTCATTTTCCATTTGACCCCCAATTTCTCCTATTAAAACAATTCCGTGAGTGTCTTTATCATTCATAAATAATTTTACCGCATCTAAAGTTGTAGTACCTATTATGGGGTCTCCACCTATACCAATACAAGTAGATTGTCCAAGACCAACTTTTGTTAATTGATCAACCGCTTCGTAAGTTAATGTTCCTGATCTAGAAACAACTCCAATATTACCTTTTTTATGAATAAATCCAGGCATAATACCAACTTTTGCCTCACCCGGTGAAATTAAACCAGGACAATTGGGACCAATTAACATTGATTGTGAATTACTTAATTTATGATTAACCAGAATCATATCATTAACGGGAACCCCTTCAGTAATACATACAATAACTTCTATATTAGATTCTATTGACTCTATAATAGCAGATGCAGCAAATCTAGGAGGAACAAATATGATAGAAACATTAGGCTTAAGATTTAAAGTATCTTTTACACAACTAAAAACAGGCCTACCTAAATGTACTTGCCCACCTTTACCTGGAGTTACGCCCGCTACAATATTTGTACCATAAGCAATCATTTCATTAGAATGAAATGTGCCTTCACCTCCTGTAAATCCCTGAACAATAACTCTAGAATTTTGATTTACTAAAATACTCATATTAGACAGTCTTTGTATTAAAAAAATTATTACTAACAAACATAAAAAAATAAATCAAATCGCAATCAAATTTATAATAAATAATAATACACTAAATTAGATAAATTTTAACTAATTATATCTAATTATGAATTCTGATACAATTTGTTGTATATCCACTGCACTTGGACAAGGTGCGATATCTATAATACGAGTCTCTGGTAATAAATCAATTAAAATAATAAATAAAATTTTCCGCAGTTTCAACAAAATCAGTTTGAACAAACAAAAAGCTAATTATGCCATTTTAGGTCAAATATTTGATTCCAACGAATTACTTGACGAAGTTGTGGTAACTGTGTTTAAAAATCCAAAATCATACAACGGAGATGACATTGTAGAAATAGCTTGTCATGGATCAAAGTATATACAGGAAAAAATTATTCAAATACTTATTGAAAATGGATGTAGACTTGCACAAAGAGGCGAACTAACATTAAGAGCTTTTTTAAATGGCAAACTAGATTTATCTCAGGCAGAAGCAATTTCAGAGTTAATCTCATCAGAAAACAAAAAAGCTCATAGCTTAGCAATGAAACAAATGAAGGGAGGTATAACCACTGAAATTAAGCAATTACGTGAAAAATTTATCAAATTTGGGGCCCTTATTGAATTAGAATTGGATTTTAGCCAAGAAGATGTGGAATTTGCTGATAGACAACAATTTTTAATTTTACTCAAAGAGTTAAAAAATAAAATTAAAAACTTATTAAATTCATTTAAATACGGAAATGTAATCAAAGTTGGAATTCCTATTGCTATAGTAGGACATCCAAATTCAGGCAAATCCACACTTTTAAATTATATACTAAAAGAAGAGCGAGCAATTGTTTCAGATATTGAGGGTACAACTAGAGATACAATTGAAGAATCAATAATTATCAATGACTATAAGTTAAGATTTATTGATACTGCAGGAATACGAGAAACCCATAATGAAATAGAAAAGATTGGTATAACAAAAACATATGAATCAATCAATAATTCTGCATTTATATTGTATTTAATTGACAAAAACAACTTTAATAAGTTACTTATAGAAAAAGAAATACAAAATATTAAAAAACTTACAAAAAATATTATTCCAATAATAATAATTGCTAATAAGCACGATTTAAACAATAAATCTATTGAACTTAGTAAGTTAGCTGAAATAAATATATTAAATATATCTGCTAAAACAGGTGAGGGAGTGCAAAGTATATTAAATCAAATTATAAAAGAAGTTGAAAAATGGAAAGATTTTAGTGATGATATTTTTATAACAAACCAAAGACATTTCGAAGCTCTAACTAATACATTAAAAAGTGTAAAATCTGTTGAAAGGGGTATTCAATCTAATATTTCAAGTGAATTTCTAGCAATTGACATAAAAGAATCTCTTGATTATCTTGGAGAAATAACTGGAGAAATAACTAA
>MDTG01404444.1_pt1 | contig 16984 bp, 22 predicted proteins | sample 811421 | NCBI WGS metagenome assembly MDTG01 (sample SAMN05326645, study PRJNA326480) | marine metagenome | isolation source: seawater | place: Pacific Ocean: South East | collected 2011
AAGCGTTAAAGACATGCTCAAGGTGCAAAACCGTTTCCTACTGTTCAAAGCCGTGCGCAGTGGGAAATTGGAAAGATCACAAAAAATACTGTTGCCCACCGTTTCCGAAAGGCGTTTCCGTCACTCTCTCTGAGTACGAAAACTTCTACAAAGAAACACTCAAAGATTTAAACGGCAAAGAGAAAAACTTTAAAATTCCTATTCCAGCGCTGGCCTACTTTGATAAACTCACCGGAAACATATATTCATATAACAATCTGAAGAAAACAGTGAAGAATTGGAGAGAAATAAAGAATTTCAAAGAGGCTGTATCAGGGGTTGAGATAGAGCGGAACGTGAAAGAGGACCTGAAGAGTATTGACGTTGCCTGTGAATGGTTTCACACCTACTTTGCAAAGAAGGCTGTTCTGCTCGGCATCCCAAAAAACTTTAGTAAGAATTACTACAAGTAGAAACATAAATTAAAATTCTAGTTGCTTTTTCACAATTACTGTATATAATTCTTGTAAACACCTCAAGTAACTTATCTAAAAAAATATGCATACATTGTTTTATTATCATTTAATAGCTTCTGCAATCCACGTAACCTCGTTTATTTTTCTTATAAATATTTCACAAGAAGAAGAAGGTTATCAGCTTAAAATTCCATACGTGACATATGAAAATGGGGTAGCTACGCACACCTCAGCTGATGTTTTTGGCAAAATTTCTATTGTTACAGTTTTGATTGTCAATGAAGCCATTACTGCTATAAGTCATCTGGTGGGCGTTCTCGGCTTTGCGTTATTCCGGGCAAGGATGGTGGAAGACGATAGGCACTTGGAAATTATTCGACGATACGTAGAATACGCAATTACGGCAGCTCTCTTAGAAGTAGTTTTGTATTTGTTACTGGGCGGACAAGATGTCAACCTTTTGCTTGCGATTGTACTCACAAACATCGTAATTCAAATTTTAGGCTACATGCTAGAACGTTCTCAGAACGTACAGCGGCAGGTTTACTTGAATGTATCTGGCTTTGTGCTGCTTCTTGTACCAATTGTCGCGTTTTTAAGCGTGGGGTTTCAATCGAACGACTTTACGGGGATATCTGTTTATTATGCGATACTTTATGCACTCTTTGGCATCCATTCATTACTGAATATTACTAGTGCCGGTTGGCGTACTTTTGTGGATAAAGATATTGGATTTGTTATCATCGGATCTGTAACCAAAGAAGTATTGGCATGGATGGCTATAGGTATCCAGTTTAATTTGTGTGGAGGTAGATCGGGAATCAAAGATTTAGGGGGCATAGACGTAGATGCATTAATTGTATGGCTACCAATTGGTGGTCTATTGTTTATATTACTAACAATTATAGGAAGCAGCAGGCTCGATGTACAAGACTCATATACCGCGTTGTAAGCAAAAATTAGCGTTAAATAACTGATCTATACACATACTTTAGACTTTAACTTATCTTCGTCACTTTCATACAGGTCTACATCTACAAGTTCATTCTCTTTCGTTTCTTTTGTCAGTTTTTTGTATGCTGTACCCCTATGAAAATTACAGTAGTGACTTGCAATAGAAATAATAGATAAGAATGTAATCGCTAGGCACAACACTATGAGAGCTTCTTTGCCTCCCTCAGAAAGTTCTTCTTCTATTCTGTTGTTTTTTGTATAATTCATTTAATCGAAGTAATTAGTGTATGGTGCTTTAAAAGGTGACGAGTCGCTTCGGATTGTATCCCAGCGAAAAGGAGCTTGTGGATTTTTTTTGTCCTCAATATTTCTGCTTTGCAGTAGATTTATACATTCATTTTGAACGATGATAATATGTTGCGCCAATTCTTGCACTATTTTTAGAATTTTTATGACCCGCTCGTCTTCGTCTTTTTGTAACGTGTCAGCGATTTCAGAAAGTTGTAAAAGCAACGTGTCAAGCTTACTTGCCATTTTGTGTATAAATGCTTGGTTTAAAAAATAATAAAAATGTGGGATGAATACTTTTTTCCGGGCCTTTTAATTTCGTTCATTATAGGATTTCTTCTGGGTGTAAATATCGGGATGTTGTGCCTTCCAAAATTTTTTGAGCCAAACGTTCCTCAACGAAATGATTTTGTAATACATCAACAAAAACAGCAACAGCAACCATTTATGAACTCAGGCGTTCCACCAATGAGGTATCCCTCAGGATTTACCGCAAAGCAATTGCAACAGCATGATTTTACTCAACGCAATGTTAGAAATATGCCAGCAATAGGAGCAAACATTAGAAGGTCAACAAATGCGGCCAGTTTTAGTTATTAAGGAACCATAGTCGGTGCATTTTTCCGGTTGCCACCAATTATGTATGATGGCACATCCGATGCACCTATGACATCAGAAGGAACCTGCTGTTTGTTGCTTCTAATAAAAGGATACCGTCTATGAATTTGTAAAGGTAGAAAATCAAATAGTAATTGCAGAACTACAAACACCAGTAGTAATTCATGGCAAAAAAAGACCCAAGCAAACTGTTCGATATTTTCCATAGATTTTTTCTCGTCATTGTGCAATCGAGTCATAACAATAATCGTACAACAAAAGTTCCTTAATATGCTAAACAAAGCATTTCCATAAACATTGCTAGAGACATCTGGTCCTATAACAACTACTATCCAAAATAAGGTTTTTAATATTTTGTTGTCCTGAAGTTGTTTAGTTGCGGCGGCAAATGGAAAAATAGCAAATAATATGTGCTTTATTAGCCTGTAAATGCCGTAGCAGTGTGTTCGCACGTCGTAGTAAATGTTACTATACACGACCCATGCAAAGAAACAGGACCACAGCATGGTCATTCTCAAATCGTAGTTTTGAAATTGGAAACAATACGATACTAATAGAGAGGCAGCGGTCAAGTACCCTCGAATGGATGCTTCATTTTGAAACACATGAAAAAAATAAATAAATGCAGAGCTAACAACAAAACATGTAAACATACTTAAGTCTTTTAATATCTTATGCTTTTTTGCTTTCTCTTTTCTACTGTTGAACATTTATTTCCTGTAAAAGCAAAGATTGGTCCAATAGAGTAGCTACGTCTTTGCAGAAGCTTATCCAGTATCTTTCTGTAAAAAACGCCCATATACAATTATTTTCTAATGCAATTTTTTGTTGTCCAAACTTCTGTCGTTCTTCAAAAAATGCTTCTTTGATTAGTTCTTTGCTGTGAATGACGTTGTATGCAGCTCTGTAATACTTTGCTTTTTCTTTGGAAACGATTAAACTTTTTTCTCCCTTGGAAGACATAAAGACAAGAAGAAAGCGTTGGTCATTTAAATCGATTTGTTTGACACCGATAGCGGAAACAAGTGTATTAAACGGTATTGTATTGTTTTCTTGTACGAGTTTTTCTGTAATTCTCTTGATAGAAGTCTCGAAGGTTAGCATACCTTGATTTAGGTTTAAATTTTCAGATTTTTGTCCAAAAACTTCCAAGCAGAAACCTGCGACTGCATATCCAAAGGTTTGTTTATCAAGTAAAAGTGCTTTGAGGTGTTCGTACATGGATGATCAAGTAATTACTTTGTTGGATTTGGAAACAGATCGTTGTAAAGACTTTTTTTATGCTATCTTTTTCAATGACACAATCAGAAACAATGTGTTTTATACTGTTCTGGAAATAGTGCAAAAATCTTTAAAAGGCAATCAAATATCAAATCGTTTGTACCAGACGATTGAACGGCTCCGAAACAAACAGTCAGCCAATGTAGTAAAGCACTTTTTAATTTTTTTTGCAATGGACCAAGAGAAAGATGTGCAAGACTATGTTCTTTGTTCCATTCAAGATCAAAAGCGAAAGGCGGAAGTAACAAACTTTATAAGTACAACCCTTCGTACACTTACGGAGAATTTACTGAACGGGAAATTATCTAGCATGCAACATTACGTTGACACAGTACGAAATGAAATTACTGTTTGTATAGGTTTTAATTAATCTTAAGAATTTAAAAAAAATTCAAAAACTACTTTTTTAACGCAGGCAAGTGTTTTTAACCAAACTTTATGCAGAATCTCTACAACCCGAACTTAACCATCAAATCTAAACCTATAGAAGCTATGACTGAGATCAAAAATCATTTCGATAGAGCTCCTACATCAATTTTGGAGGTTACACCCAGTGTCTACAAAATGAATGACACAGTAGGGGCTACCTACCGTTTCAACCTAAAAGACTCAGAAGGTCTAAACACCGGAAAGCAATGGAGTTTCTGTACGTATAAACATATTTCTTTTTAACAATAAAAACAACTTTACTAACAATATTTCAAATTTCATTTAACAGGGACTACGCCAGTGGAGATCGCTTTTGAAGATTTCAGGGGCAACCACCACAGTTCAACAAAGAACTTTCAATGCGATGTGCTAACGGACAGCAAGCGCAAACTAAGCTTCAACATGGGCTACCTCAGCCAAGGCATGGCACAAAAAATGGACGAGGACCATGGCAAAGGAGCGTCTTCCGTTCTCATTGGTGATCAAAAAAAAATGCACGATTGCTTAGAACAGCAACTTTCATTTGTTCTGGATGAAATTCATCGATTGTCTTCTGACAAAAGCACTGCTGACATGTTAAAAGCGGAACATGTCACTGAAGGAGTTGCTGTTACAATGCAGAAAGAATTGAAGAAGAAACACAACAAAGACATCAACGTGTTCAAAAGTACGGCAAAAGGGTGCCAATGGGAAGCAAACGATAATGGAATTGTGACTGTGTTCAACAATTGGGTCAGAACGTTTTCTGGAGGGCGATCCGACAAAACCCCTTATTATCCAAACATTTTGGATTGCTCAGGAGATCTTCCAACTGACCGAACGCCTGACTTAAGCGCTTACTCCAATGAAGATGGTCAATGGGTTTACAACGAGCAAAAAGAGACGCACATTGTTAAAAGAGGGCAATTAGTTAAATTGCAATTGACTCCCTGCTTCTACGCAACCAAAAATGGCGCCAAAGGCTTTCGCTTCAAAATACAGCGTATTAAGATATTGAAGCAGTCCCCCTACGGAGAAAAAAGAGCTGCGGATGAGATCGACTGGGGCATGGACGACGACCTCAACTCGTACGGCAAAAGAGCTCGCACCGAAGAAGAAAACTGAACGAAACAAAGTTTTTCATCCAAAAAAGGATATATAACATTCATTTGCTTTTAAATTAAGTAAGATTCTATTAAAAAAATTGTTTCAAATACTTTTTTCTAAAAAATGTCAAATTTTTCGTTGACAAAAAGTGCACTGGAGCTGTCAAAAGCTGACCAAACGCTGGCAGCAAAAATAATTAGAAATGGCCAACAAACACTGAAACAACCAATACAAGATGGTGACACCCTGCTAATAGACTTCTTTGCTGGAACAGGGGGTGCCAGCCAGGGCTTTGTCTTGGCGGGCTTCAAGCCTGTGTTAATCGTAGAAGGGGATAAAAATAAAAGAATACAGTATGCAGATAATTTTCCGACTGATTACGATGTATTTTATCGAACGGTCAACGAAGGAAACGAAAAACCCCACTTGGTCTACGAAACAACAAAGGAAAAAGACACAGAAATAATTCTAAACTTGTTGAAACGCAAAGTTGGTGACAAAAAGGTAACTTATCACGTTCATGCCAGTCCTTCCTGTGTGGAATTGTGTAATTCAAATCGTCGTAAGCGTGAGATAGGACAAAAAGCAAAGCGAACAAAAAGCAATGAGTTTTCTGATTCAGAAGGAACGTTGAAGTGGACAGCGTATGTATTAAGTGAAATGAAGAAAAAGTTTGGAGACAAGATGACTTGGAGTGTTGAAGAACACAGATCTGCTGCTGGTGGTAAAAAAAAAAAAGATTTGGATATTCCTGAGATCCGTAGCAAGTTTCCTGAGCATACTGCTAACGTCTGGGATTTTAGTTTGTTTGGTGTTCCACAAGATAGAAAACGAGCTATTCTTTTAGATAAACGGTTAGACATCGGTAAATTACCACCAGTAGAAGCGCCAAACATGGACGAAGTAGACGATCCTTACTTAACCGGACTTATTGAGAAAGTTTACAGCAGAGAAGTGCAGTCGGATGAACGAAAATATAGCGGCAGCACCAAAGTTTCGATGAAGGGAAGAATTGGAATAGCTGATGCTTTTGCGTTGGCTGGAGAGCGTTTGCCAGAAAACGTTCAATGCATGCGTTCGCAGTCCACCACCGCTCAGGTCGCAACACGTTTAAGAGAACAGAATTACGAGAGAAAAGCGTGGTTAAATCTTATTAATGCTTTAAAAAAAGCAACAACTTTAGAAGCCTACTTGGAGAAAGCCAGAAACCAAAATTCTAATTTGGAAACAATAAGAGCATTAAAGGAGACAGTTATTCAATTTGTTAAAGATAATAAAGCAAAGGGGAAAGAGGAAGTTCTTAATATGGCAAAGAAAGAATACGCTAGGATTTACGAACAGTTGACTATTTTAGCAAAAACAGACTTGGTAATGTTTATAAAGTCGTGCGATGAAGAAAAAAGAAAAAAAATTGTACCAATTAAAGAAGTACAAGAGTATGTCAAAAAAGCGCACGAGTGGCTGAAAGATGTTGATATAGAACAAGCCAAGGCGTTTTTCGAAGCTGAAATTCGAACGTACAACAAAGACAAACGTATCGATAAAACTTATGCATTTGCCGCCGGGACGGCCAACTTAGCTAACATTGACGTTCAAGAAATTTTAAATGATCCTGTTTTCTCAACACAACTTTATGCAAAAAATATTAAAGAAAAAATAGAAAAGATTGTGAGAGAAAAACAAGGTAAAACAAAAATGTTTCATTTAAATGAGTTCTTTGGTTTCAAAATTGTTCGAGATTACAGCAAAAACGTTTTGAGCAATGGAAAGTTTCTTTTTTCGACGGAAGAATTACCGCTAAAAACACGACCACTTTGGGCACCGGCGTATGTAATCGTAAAAGGATTCGACAATGATTGGGGTACATCTCTGTTTAAAAAAGACAGCAAAGAATTATATGATACGGAACGGCTTTGGTACCCCAAAGAATTTAAATTTTTAAAAATGACCCCAATGCATTTACGAATACTTGGTGCGTTTCCTTTAAATTTCAAATTTAACGGACCGGTTGAGGAATCTAACCGCACACCTGAACAAGTTGTAAACGAAGAAAGAAAACAGGCGCGCATTGCTGTTGGTGATTCCGTCCCACCCCTTATCACACTTCGATTAGGACTTTTAATCAACAAAGTAAAACCCGTGTCCAATCAGGTCGCGCTGCATGCTACGTACAAATTTACTCCTCAGCTAACAGATTTTATGCACGATCTTTTGGATGGGTTTTCTGAATTTTTAAAACGTTATAAAACAAAACAGAACAAAAGACTTGCACCACCAACAAAAAGGTTGTATAAGTCAATAGCCAGTAATTGGTTTGCAACCCACGAGTTTTTAAGCAAAAATGGAATGATTGTACATCAGGAATTTCCTCGGGAGGGGCGACGCAAATCGGATAATCGTCAAAAAATTCCAGCACAGGGAGGAAGCCCAGAAAGCGCAGTAAACAGACTCTGGATTGCCTACTTAAAGGAAGAGTTAGCACAGTATGAAACGAACAAAGACTTTTCTCGTTTAAACAAAAACAATTTGAAAGAGTACATTGAGGAAAAAGAATTGTTAAACAGAGAAAAATATTATGAATTTCAGCGTTTTTCTCACCCAGATAGAAGGTTAATAGACACAAAGAGAAGATTATCAATTGAAAAAGAAAATCAAAAACGATATGGTTTAAAAGAGGAAACTATAAATAAAATTATGGAAGGTGACGAAGTAAGACGACAGATTGCGAAAATTGTAATTCCATTGTTAGACCAAAGAGGAGAGAAAAGAAAAAATACTGACGCTGGTCCGTCCGACGGCGGCGCTGGTTCTTCCGGGATGAAACCAGTTTCAAAGAAACAAAAAAAAACGTCTTTGTGGAATTCTTCGTACATGTATGGTGAAAATGTGTGGAAAAACGACCTTCGAAAAGAAAGAAATTGGAAAGTTCAGAAAAAAAATATGAATGGAGAAATGGTCGAGGTCGTGCAATTTATGAGAAGGGGTATTGGCCCCGTTGAAGAGGAATGGCAAGATTGGTTTTTTGTGAAAAAATCCAACATTCCTAATGCTGGAGAGGGGCTTTTTGCTGCAAGAGATTTTCCAGCGCCTAAAAAACCCAAACGCTTTTCTACTACAAAACGCTATTTTACAGTCGCTTTCTATGAAGGGGATGTATACGACAACAAACCACCTACAAAAGATTATGTATTACAATTAAAGCAGAATAAGAAAAAGGTTTGGGTAGATGGCAAAGGGTTAGCTAACTTCAATAGGACCGGCAAAATAAACGATTCTAGACGCAAACAAGGGTTTAGCTATAACGTTCGATTTAAAGAGAATGGAGAAATTATAGTTTTAAAGAAAATTGAAAAAGGACAAGAACTATATATTAATTATGGAGATGAATATTGGGAAGTAGAAAGTGAACAAAGTGATGAAGCAGACATTGGCTCGGAAGAAGTTATTGATTTGACTTTTTCTGACGACGAGACAACCAATGCGTACCTAAATTCTTTTCAAAAATTAAAATTTTAATTTCTTTTATTGATTTACATATCACAACAACCGCTGTGTATTTGTTCGCACAATTCGCACTCTCTCTCCTCTTGTGCGTGTCTCATATCACAGTGTTCACATAATTCATGCAAATGAAAGATTGGCTCTTGCTGTGCATCCTCACACACATGTAGCTCGCTTAAGTTTACTTCAACTTCTGCCGCCGCTTCGGCTTCTTTAAATAGCTCGTTTTCCAGCTCAGCTGCTTGTCGTACATTGCTCAAGTCTTGTTCCTGTAATTTGGAAAGAACGCGCTTAGCTTGCTCCTCCAACTGTTTCTTTTTTTTATCTTTTGGCAAAGAGCCACACTGTAAAATAGAAGACGGTCTTGAAATATTTTCTGTAAAGCTACTGCTATAACGGTTTCCAACTTTGTTTCCTACTATGACGTTCTCTTGTTCTAACAATTCGTTTATTTTTGAAACAAAGTCGTAGTTGGTCGAACTCAGTTCTTCTTCTTGCTCTCGAAAGATAGCTATAAAGTCTTCCAGTGTCGGCATGATACGGTAGAATGGCTAACTTGTTTTATTCATTACTGTAATTGGAATTATCTAATATATAGAGCAAATTCTAAAAAAAAATACTTTAGTTGGGTATATAATTATAAAACCTTCAGTTTTAATGTTTCAAAGAAATGGTGCGAAAAAAAAACAAATTTAAAACCGCGACAACGTTGAAGAAAGAACGAGATGAAAAGCGAAAAAAAGACAAAGAGAAGATAAAAAAAGCACAAAAACTTCAGAAAAAAATTCAGGAAGAGCTAAAAAAAAACGGTTTAGCTCTGTCGAATGACACCCTCAAATTTTGATTGTACTTACCTCTATTCATTCGTTAGGCAATTTATGAGTAAAGTAATCCTTCCCCAAGGAACACTTAAAAAGAAAGATAAAATGTGGTGTACTTACCTCTTCCATAATAACCAAATTACCCCCCACGCCTCTAAGGGTCTTAGCATTGCTAGGAAACGAACTTAGCTTGGACGCCCCCGGTGATCCGTCGTAATTGGATACATTTAATATTTCTTGGTTAAATTTTAATATGCGTTCGCGTCCGTTAGGTAGCTTTTCTATCAATGACTTAATTAATTCCAAGAGTTTTTGAGAGGCTTAAAAATATGTTAGTAAATAATTATTTGTGTAACTTACATTGAAAAACTTACCTCTTCTCCCTGTACTAAAAATACATATTTCGGCGTTTTCCACAGCATACAAATAAGCGGCCTTTTGTGTTTTGGATTTTGTTAGTAAAACAAATAATTCTTATAAAAATTTGAAAACAACGTGATTTACTTACCACAAACATCCCCACTGCCATGGTTTTACCAAATCGTCTAGGGGTCATAGCAAGGCATTGTTGCTTAAGGTGTTTCCATCCATTGATACTCATCACGCGTGCTAAATTAACGTCGGTGTCATCTTTAAAAAGATGCATAGCCGTCGCCTGCATAAAGGCATGATGAAATCGTTTTTGCATCCTTGTGCGTTCGTAAGGTTTAAATGAATCCAATGCTTTTCTTAAGGTTTTCAATCGACGCCAACCCTTGGAGGTTTGCCCTGAGTGGTTCTTATTGTCTAAGACAGCCATTAGAGTCTTCAGTTTTCTTTTTTTAAGAGTTTTTTCAATTTTTGCGTCGTGACTTATTTTTAAGCCTTCAAATATTTTATCGTAAGAAATAGTGGATAACATGTTGTTTTCGTTGTAAATGCTTATGTAAAAAAAAGTAAGAGTAATATAATAAAATATTAAAACTGGATTGCCGATGAACCACTTACGGTTCTTTTTCTCATAGTGTTTGTATTTTGATTTAATTTTGGGGCATACGGTTTCATTTTTCTTAATTTTGTTTGTTTGTATGAAGGTGTGTTGTTGCTTGAGGTTCTTTCTACAATGACCCAAATGATGCAAGCGTTGAAAGCAATGATGCTAACAAAGATTACCATCACTAATGCAGAGAAACCACCAGCATGCAACAGGATGCAGTCGGAATCGTAATTGTCAGTACAATAAGTAGCTCTAGGTGTATGGTAGGGTTGAAAGCCAAATGTAGTCCCGTTGTATTGACCGTTCACAGTCAAATGCAAATGCATGAATTTTTTTATTGGAACATTTAATTTACGAGAGGTTTGAGAAACGATACCGTTTGTCTCCAAATAATTAACAAAGACGCCATCGTAGGATGTAGCCTTTGCAAAACATTGTTTTGGCTCTTTTCGAATGTAGAGATCCAAATACTCATTGTACTGTGTACTGCTACAGGCATAGTAGACAATGCACTGCCATCTGTTAAGTGCAATGTGCTCCTGAGAAGAGATGCCAAACGCTTCGCAGCTGCTAGATTGGGCACAGACCTCTTCGCACGCTTCTAAACCTCTGCCTTCATTGTATGCCGTGTCTAATCCAGAAAATTCGTTCACAGCCGGAAGTGTTATGTCCCATTGACTTTTCATTTGCGTGTCACAGCCTTTGTTGCGTGCTATTGTTTCGTAGAATCTTGAGCACTCTACAACAAAGGTGTCTTTATTGGCAACTGCTTTGTAAAAATTATCGGTACATGGACCAAAGCAAACGTCGTCGTTCATTTGCTAGGTAATGGAGGAAAATGATTTTGTAACAACTGCCTGTTTACTGTTACCTCTGCTAGTTTATACCAATAATATATGTTTTCCAGCAATTTGTCCGAAAAACTATACATTAAAATATCTTTTAGTATATGCTTTGTTCTTTCTAAGTCCCCATTGCTTAATTTGTATAGATGCACAATATCAGTGATACCGTTGTAAAGCAGCACTTGTTCCAACTGAAAGCCAATGCCCCTGCTGTTTCTCCAAGGGATGGTTCCCATAGTGTAAAGCACACCATGCAATGGTTTTCCTATCTGATTAAATACTTTAACCAAAGCTTTGGTGTCCGTTTTTGCGTTATGCCCTTCGTACTTGGTTTTAAACATGTGTTGATACAAATTTTCTAAGGAGTAACTGTCTAGGCCGGGACAAACTTCTCTTAAATATAAAAGAGAGTCAAAAAAGAAAAACGGCAAGGGTGGTAGGTTATGATAATGCATTTCGTGTTCCAGCACAACTTTATCGGACCGAAAGCCATTATGGCTAATAAAACAGACCCATTCTTTCTTGTGTTTTTTTAATAGGCGTTTCACAAAATTTTCTACTTTTTTAACCACTACCGGAAACGGTTTAGCATTTGTATTGCTGTATTCTTCTTTGCTAAGCATTTTGTATTTAGGGTGCACGGTTGGTTGGACATTTTTTTTTGTCAAGTAAGGGTTGATCATGCAGAATAATTCTTCTTTTTTACAAGAAAGGGCAATCTCAAAAATAGAACAATCTTTTCCAAACTCGGAGCGTATATTACCACTAAACTCAATATCAAAGAACACTACCAAAGCTTTTTTCCAGTGTTTGGCTTTGTTGTTTAAATTGGCCGTTGGTATCATTCTTTTGACTTGTGGATGGAAGAGAACGAGGAATGTTGCATTTGTTATTGTAAACTAACAAAGTCTTGTTATATAGAGCTAAAGTGTTGCAACCATTCAAAGTATTGCCTGAATTGCATTATACTGTGGTGGTCTAAAAGAAACATAAATTGCCCGCTTTGCCGTTCTCGGTGCTTTCATTTCAAGGGGTCTATTGAAAATGAATTGTTACAAGCAAACCATTTAGTAGAAACACAAATAATAGAAAGAAGGCATCAAATTTTGTACTCTAGTGCTTTGCTTATGTACGTTACTTTAATTGTTTTAACAAATCCTGTCAATGGTCCCTTGTACACGTTTATGTTCTTGTACACTCTTTTTATTATAAACATAAAATAAGTGCATAAGTTATTTACAAAAACCTAAATTTTCCTTTTTTAATAAACAAATGCTTCTTACACTCCTTCATAACATTTTCTCTGCATTTTTGCTTTAACATTTTTTGTCGATAACCGTAATCTTTTAACATATGAAAATTTAACATTACTTTTGCAACCCTCTCCACTACACTGTTGTACATCATAAACCACGCATTGTAACTAATGTGTACGCTAGGAAGCACATTTGGAAACGCAAAATCGTAAATTTTGTTTACAACTTCGGAAGGAAAGGTGAAATTAAAAATTGGTATTCTAATTTTTCTTCTCTTACCGGTCTTAGTTGTTTTTAGCCTTGGAAGACCCCTTACACGAGTAGAAGCATTAAAAATTAGACCAACTGTGTAAACTTGATCCAAGATTAATTCTCGAACAGTTATGCACATGACGTCAATGTACCGACGCAACGAGGGAACAAAATAAGTGCTCCAACCACTGGAATAGTACACAAGAGCGTATTTTTCCATATGGTGTTTTGCAACTTCTTTGTAAGCTTTCTTATGAATAAAATTGTTGCAGTATTCTTTAAGAACAGCTTTTATTGCATTTACTGTTTGCTTAGCTACAGTGCCTCTGCATTGAACAACAAACTCACCCGTGAATGTCTTGGCTACACCCTTATTAATGTCCAACGCTCCTTGGCAACTCCAATGCAATGACAGCACAGAATTGCCTTGGACACTTTCAAAGCTACGCTTACATGCTTTGTCGCAATTGATACATTTTCTCCAAGCATCTTTGTCAACGTTTTGAGAAAACTGACAACTTAATGCAGACAAATGTAAGTTTTTGTCTTTACAGCACCACTTACAAAAAAGCCCACATGCTTTGTTGCAATGCATGCATTGTTTTGACAAACTCATTTTTTATTTAATTATTTACTACATTTTTGTTTTTTTAATATTATGTGTTTGAATTCAATATCATGTTTATAAAGTGGGTGTCGTACTCACTTAAAAAAAACTTTAATTAAAATATAAAAAAATAAAATTTAAAAACTTAATGCTGTATCATTAAGATTTGGAGATAGAAGGTCTACTTTTTTTCTAGAATTAACAGGCCACAGCATCAATGCTGTGTGATGAATAGTCAGAATTTAGAAAAAATGGACACTAAAAAAATAAAAAATATTTTTAAAAAAATAAAAAAATTTAGAAGTTCATTTTTTCTGAATTCTCACCCTACATGATACAGCATTGCTTTAAACAAATAGCATGACACAGCAGGTGAAAGTATAGAAGGTCTGAGATTTTTAGAATTAAGTATTTTTATTTTTATAGAAGGTCTATAAAATTTTTTAACCCTACCTGTAACACTTATAGAAAGTAAAAAGTCAATAAAACATTACACAGCATCAATGCTGTATTGTGTGGAGTCAAAACTTAGAAAAAACGTTATTTCAAATTTTTTAAAATTCTAAAAAATATTTTTTTTTTCAAATGTTCATTTTTTCTGAATTCTCAATCGACATTGTACAGCATTGACTAAATAATATTACACAGCATCAATAGAGGGTTAAAAAAATAAAAAAAAGTTGGCTTAGCCTGTCACTGAGATTGATTTTTTTTCAACGATTATTTTACGTAATTCTTTTTGTATATTTTGCACAGCAATTAAATCTTCTAGTAGCTGCATTTCGACTTTTTGCAATTTGTTTGCTATTTTTACTAATTCTGAAACAGTCAACGGCATGATAGCAAATATAAAGACTTGTTTGTATTTCATATATATTACGTAAAAAAATTTCTTACATGCATGCAAAATGGGTTTGCCTTGTAGTACAGCAGCTTGTTACCGTCGGTTTACCCATTCCGAGCAGTACGATGAGGATGCTGTTTGGTATACTAATAGAAATTCAAGTACGGACACCGAATCTTTTTTAAATCAACAGCTTGGAAAATTTCACTATGAAGTTAATGCTCTTGCTTTAATGATGCCTCCTTATGGCCAGTGCAAAACGAAGGCAATTTACTTATACATCGACGGTGTTCGCGTTGCTGCTGCCCGTTTAATGTTTGAAGCATTTCAGGTAAGTTACGTTTCTTTGGAATACCGTTCAATATACTGGCGAGATTTGTTCCTTGACACGGCTGAATATTTACCAAACAATAAGCACCAGTTTCTTCAGGAGCATTTTGCTAAATACTACAAATGGTTTGATAGCTGTGATGGTAACTTTTACAAGAACAGATGGCCGACAACGCTGTACAAATCCTGTAAGAGTATTTCTGACACAGATCGTGAGTCAATTTTGTCTTCAATTGAAATAAGCATATAAAGATAGCAAAAAGAAGGAAAGCAGTACAATTAAAGGACTGCAATGCCATTGTTGTCGGTAGCATCCAACAGTGACAGTAGTAGACAGTTACAAAAAGATACTCTTTCCAACTTTACAGACATTGTGTCTGCGTTTTGTTATGGTGAAAACACGGACATGATGGTAAGGAAGGAAGGGGTACCTACTAATGGGAATGGAATAATTTTAAGTATACACAACGTGTTTCAGCTGAACGATAGTATGCTTTCATCGTTTCGAAAAATTTTGTCTAGGGAAGAAATAGAAAACTATGAGAGCACAATTGATTTTGACAACAACAGTATTGTGTATACAATATATTTTGGGGAAGGAAATGTAAAGAAAAATTCAACATGCTATAAGTGTGTTGGTCCTTATTTGACAAACCCGTTGCTGTACATAGGCATTTTATTCATATGGAATCCACAGCGTTATCTGTTTTTTCTTTGAGCGATCAAAATCGTGTTTTTTCAAATAACAAGAAGAATTTTTCAGCTATTTCTGGTCTGGAAATTGAAGATCGACAAACAATCGAAACCATTGCCAAACGTATTCAAGGAATGTACAAGGATAGTATTTTTTCTTCTAAAACTTTGCCATCACGCGTTCTTCTTAAATTTTTAAACATTGATGAGATAAGCTTGATATCTTTAAGAAACATAAACATTTCAACCCATAGAATAAAAAAAATCAGTGTAAACTTGAACTCCAAACACCTTTGCGTTGAAGTAAAACGAGAGGGAAAGCAAAGCAAGCAGCCGGTGGTAATAAAGAAACGAAGGGTTGCTACTATTATTAACTCAGATGTGTTGAAAAAGACAATTAGTGCTTTTTTAAAGAACAATGCGGAGATGGTGCGAGAAGAAGACGAGCGTTTAATTCGAGCAGTGTTAGAGTGTATCTTACGGTGGACATGGAACACAGTGGCATGTGAAGTCAATTGCAAGTTAGTGGGTGATAATTACCAGTTTAAAGTCAATGGTATTCAAAACATTAGTCTTTGCCAGCTGGAGTCTTTGTGCGATTTAGGAGACTACGTTCAAAATTTAAATGTAAATGTAAACCAAAAAATGGTACAATTTTTAGTGCTACGCACCAGTTCATATATACATGACAGCCAAGTGAAACGAAGGAAACTGTAAACATAATTTAAACATACTTCTAAGCGTGTTATCTATGCATGAGTATATTTCTAACAATTCTTTTGTGGTTGATCACTCTTTCTTGTGTTTTTTTACTGTTGTACTCATGCGTTCAAACGTATAAACGCATCCTTTATCAAAAACGTCAGAGGCATTTGTGGAAACATGCTAGAGAAAACAGGGGGAAAATTGGAGAATCTCAGGAATGGCAATGTTGGGAGTGTCATACGGTCATGCTATCAAATTACCAAGTTCTTGTGTATCATAATAATATCGTAGCAGTTTGCATGCGCTGTTCCCAGAGCGAAAAATATCACCATATATATAATCAGGAGAAAGGAATCAAGGATTCTATCGTTTAGTGTGTCTAGTATGTCTAGTTTAATTTCGTTTGACATGGGAAGTGAATCGGACCCAATTTTTGATGGATGCAGTGAAATGGAATTATATTTTGTCTGCCAAGTAAATTTGTTAGTAGTTGCTAGGTTGCAAGTGGACGATTTGTTAAATACGAGCGAAAAAATATACAAAATACAAAGGCCTTCTCAGGACATGTTTATACCAGTGTATCGATGGTGGTATGGGCTTTCTAGGCATGGCACAACGACGAATCTTCAGCGTTTGTACTACCATAGTCATAAGTTGCTCCAAGCGAATACATTACAAAGTCCTCAAAAAAATCGTCTGAAAAAACACCTACAGCGATCATTGTCGGGTTTGCGAAAATTGATTGAAACTTACCGAAACGATGCCGCAACTGTGGCAAGGATAAAATGTTTGATTGAAGAAACAGGCGATTTTTTGCCTGAAGAAAGCAAAACGGAATCCAATGTTTACAACGCTCGGTAAACAGGGCTTGAAAAATCTTTGCAACGGTTTTGTTGCTGTAAGTGATTTTAGTGACTGCTTCCATATGAGAACATAATAGGAAGGCAGCGTCTAAAAGGTTTGCTATAAAAGTAAACTCGTAGTAATCAAAGTGTGTAAAATGCTCTTCTTCACAGGAAGACCAAAGAAAAGTGGGGGATACG
>MDTG01278862.1_pt1 | contig 16983 bp, 15 predicted proteins | sample 811421 | NCBI WGS metagenome assembly MDTG01 (sample SAMN05326645, study PRJNA326480) | marine metagenome | isolation source: seawater | place: Pacific Ocean: South East | collected 2011
CTCATATTTATATTTATTTATAATAATTTTTGTATAATAGTATTTTACACAAATAGTACTATGAAAAATAAATTTTTATTAGAGATGCGAGCCCGTGGATATCTTAATCAATGTACCGATTTAGATGCACTTAATGATATATGCGATAAAAAATCTATTTCAGGCTATATTGGTTTCGATTGTACGGCAAGCAGCCTTCATGTTGGTAGCCTTTTACAAATTATGATTTTAAAATTAATGCAAAAACATGGACATCAACCAATAGTGCTTTTAGGTGGTGGTACAACATTAATTGGAGACCCTTCAGGTAAGGACTCAACTAGAAAAATTTTAGAAGAAAATGAAATAAATAATAATATTCAAAGTATAAAAAAAGTTTTTAAAAAAATATTAGACACATCTAATCAAAACACAAAGCCTATATTTGTAAATAATGCTGAATGGCTTACAAAATTAAATTATATTCAGTTTTTAAGAGATGTCGGAAGTCATTTTACTATAAATAAAATGCTTACTTTTGACAGTGTAAAATTAAGACTAGAGCGAGAACAGTCTCTAAGTTATATGGAGTTTAATTATATGATTTTACAATCTTTTGATTTTTACCAATTATTCAAAGCTAAAAATTGTATTTTACAAATTGGCGGCTCTGATCAATGGGGTAATATAGTCAATGGTGTAGATTTAATAAGAAGAAAGCTCCAAAAAGAAACTTTTGGCTTAACTTCGCCTTTGTTAACTTTAGCTTCAGGAGCTAAAATGGGAAAAACTGAAAAAGGTGCGATTTGGCTAAATGAAGATTTATTTTCTTCATATGATTATTGGCAATTTTGGAGAAATACAGATGATAGAGATGTTAAGAGATTTTTAAATTTTTTTACTGAAATAAATACAGATGAAATAGATAATATTTGTAAAAATGAAAAAAATATTAACAACCTCAAAGTAATATTAGCAAATGAAGCTACTAAAATTCTTCATGGAGAAACAGCTTCGGAAAAAGCAGAACAAACTGCAAAAGAAACATTTGAAAAAGGAGGATTGGGTTTAGGCCTTCCTGAGATACAATTAAAATTAAGCGAATTAAGTAAAGGGATTAATTTTTTAGAATTTTTGTCAAAAAATAAAATCTTCTCATCAAAAAGTGAAGCTAGAAGATCAATTGTTAATAAAGGACTTAAAATTAATAACATCACTATTCTCGATGAGAATAAAATTCTTAAGTTAGGAGATTTTAAAGAAAAAGTTTTAAAAATTTCTCTTGGGAAAAAAAAACATTATTTAATTAAAATCATTTAGATTTTTTGTTTCTATTAATAATTTTCTGAATAAATCTTGGTGTTATAGTTTTAATAGGATTTATAGTTGTTTTAATTTTTCCTTTTGGACCTTTCATTTTGAAACTTATACCAAATAATCCTTCACCAACCTCTTTTGGAATTATTATATCTCCCAGTACGGGTATTTTAGAAATCATTTTATTAATAGTTTTTGCAGGAACTAAGGTGCCTCTTAAACTGGTAACTGTTGGACTCTGATAACCTTCCATTAGAACAGAAATACTTGGCCCAAGCGCTAGTATCTCACTAAATGTCAAGATATCTTTATTTTTTTCCATTTTTATTTCTAAAACATCAAAAGACAAACCTTCGCCTTCTGCAAGATCAGCTAAACCACTTAAATCTGCGAGTGATAATAATTTGACCATTCCAGGAGCATTTATCAAATTAAAATCTTCGATCTTCAGTTTTGAATTGTAATTATTACCATCTATAACCGATGTGTAGAGTAATTTACCTCCAGTAAGGCCTTTGAAAAAACTAAACTCTGTTAAAAGAGGTCTTGTTAAATCTGAATATATTTCTAAATATCTTTTTTTACTATTTACATCTTTTTTCATTACTATGTCTAAAAAATTATTACTGCCAAAATCTCCTTTTGATGAGATTTTTGTGAATTTACCCTTTTCAATTCTACCGATTAATTTAAAATTTTTTAAATTTTCTGACATAGGCGCTATAATATTCGTAACATCTATTTCCAGATCTTTGCTTATGTCTAAAAAACTACTTTTTGTTTTTTTTTTATTAAAAAGTTTAGGTAAATAACTAGCATCAAAATTAGTACCTTTTATTACAATCTTCTTTCCATAAAAAACTGAAAAATCATTATTTTTTTTACCATTTTTGTTAGTTTTTATATAAATATTTTTAAATGACAAAAATTTACCTTTTTTAAATTTTACATCTTTAGCAAGAATTGAATTAATTTTTTCTCTAAAACTAATATTTTTAATTATTAAGATATCTTTTTGCTTTTCTAAGTTAATCAATAAATTTGCAATAGTATCTTTTTTTTTTTTTATAATTTATTACCTCTAAATTTAAAGATTTATTATAATCAGCATCAAGTGTTAATTTTAAAGAGTCATTCTCAGTAATATTTTCTAAATTAAAAGATAATGGTTTATTGTTATTTAATAAATAATTTCCCGAAATATTTGTAGTTTTTTTTTTCGGGTTAAAATTATTTTTTATTTCTGAATTAACAAAAGATATTTGATTAATTTTTTCATCAAAGAGTTCGTAATCTAAAGGTGTTTTAAAGTTAAAGTTAGCTTTTACTATTTTGCCATTGTTTTTATAAAAGTATCTTTTTACTTTGAATGTTTCATCAAAATTAATAAAAAAACTATTGTTTAGTTCAGCTTCTAAAATGGAAAGATTTTCAGAGAACTTAAAATCTTCAATTAAATTTCTGTAGTTTTTATAACTATTGTTATATTTTAAATTAGTTTTAAAATTAGCCTCTAATGAAATTTCTGAAGATAATTTTAATTTTAAGTCACCCTCATTAATTTTAATTGGTCCGGTTTCACTTGAAATTTTTTTAAATAAAATATCTGACTTATCTGCAAAAAAATTAAAATTGGTTTTCTCTAAATTTATATTATCTATAATTTCAGCATTTAAATTTGATACTGAGCCACGAGCAATGAAATTATCTAATAGATTATTTTCGTCTAAATATATTTCTAATTTAGACTCTATTTTACCCTGTTTAATTTTATTTTGTACAAAGCTAGTCAAATTTGAAGGTTTGAAAGTAACTGATAGTCTTTTTAATTCCTCGATATCAAGTTTATTAAAAATCAAATTAATTTTTTTAATTTTAGGATCTGATTTAATGAGAGATATAAAATCCGTATAAACTTTAATATTTTTAATAGGAATAGAAATATCTCTATAATCTATATAAGGATTATTTGTTTCTAAAAATAAACTTAGCTGTTTAATATCAAGTTTAAACTTAATCGTATTAAATTTTACTTTAATATTATTATTACTCTGAGAAATTTTTTTTATGATAATATTATTAAAACGATTTGTTTCTATTCCTAGCGTGGCTAGCATTGTTATTGTTGAAATCAAAATAAAAAAAACAAATAAAATAAAAGTGTATATAATTTTCTTCATTATTTATTTTTAATACCCTCTTCTATAAATTGATCGATATTACCATCAAGCACGCTTAATGGATTTGTATTTTCTGTTTTATTTCTTAAATCTTTAACTAATTGATAAGGCTGCAAAACATATGATCTGATTTGGTGGCCCCAACCAATATCAGTTTTAGTATTTAGCTCTTTTTGATTTTCCTCTTCTCTTTTTTGTATTTCATATTCATATAATCTCGCTTTTAACATTTTATAACAAGTTTCTTTGTTTTTATGTTGAGATCTTTGATTTTGACATTGAACAACTATTTTAGTTGGTAGGTGAGTTATCCTTACTGCGCTATCAGTTGTATTAACATGTTGGCCACCTGCACCACTAGACCTGTAAGTATCTATTCGTAAATCTTTTTCGTCTATTTTTATATTAATATCATCCTCAATAGCTGGATACACCCAAACACTAGCAAAGCTTGTGTGTCTTCTTGCGCCGCTATCAAATGGAGATATTCTTACTAACCTGTGAACACCTGATTCACTTTTCATTAACCCATACAAATAGTTTCCATCAACTTTAATTATTGATGATTTTATTCCAGCTTCTTCGCCTTTGTGCTCACTAATAATTTCATATTCAAAATTCTTTTTTTCAAACCATTTCATGTACATTCTTCTGAGCATATCAGCCCAATCTTGGCTCTCTGTTCCTCCAGCTCCTGCATGAATTTCTAAGTAAATATTATAATCATCATTTTCTCCTGAGAGGAAACAATTTACTTCAATTTTTTTTATATCTTCTGTTATTTGCTCTAATTTAACGTAACAATCCTTAATAATTTCATCATCTTTTTCTTGAGTGCCAAGACTGTATAAATCTTTAACATTATTTATTTCATTTAATAAATTTTTGTAAGAATTTAAAATATCCTCAAAGATTTTTTTTTGTTTTACTGTTTTTTTTACTAATAATTTATCTTTCCAAAAATCTTTTTTTAATAAAGTTGTTTCTAAATCTTTAAGTTTTTTTTCAACATCTTGTTTTTCAAAGATACCCCCTTATATTATTAAGAGTTTTTTCAAAAATAGCTAATTTATTTTCAAAGTTTTGCATTAGTAAAATTGTCTAAATTTTATTAATGTATCACGACCATTAATTGAAATTAAATTATTATTATCGATATTGTTAATATCTTTTAATTTTAAAGCTTCAATGATTGTATTTTTTTCTCCCGGAGCAGATTTCATACCAGTATTATAATTTAAGGAAGTAAGATAAATATTTTCAGGTATTTTGAAATCCACGAAATCTTCTTTAAAGAGTGCATTTTCAACAAAATCTTTAAATACAGGTAAAGCTGCCTTAGAACCAGTTTCAAATTTTCCTAAAGTTTTTGGATTATCAAAACCTATATAGACGCCAATAACTAAGTTTGCGGAGAAGCCTATGAACCATGCATCGTAATTATCATTAGTTGTTCCTGTTTTTCCTCCTAACGGAACTTTAAGTGATCTTAATTTTTTTGCTGTTCCTCTTTGCACAGCTCCTCTTAAAATAGTTACCATCTGATAAGCTGTTTCTTCACTAAACACTCTTTCATTGGTATTTTCAATTTTTGGATAACTTAAAGACTTATCAATAAATTTGTCACATCCTAAGCATTTTCTATTTTGTACTTGAAATATTGTTTTACCTCTTCGATCTTGTATTCTCGAAATTAAATTAGGTTCTATTTTTTTTCCTCCATTTACAAAAGGAGCATATGCAGAAGTAAGATTAATTAAAGTTGTTTCAGCCGCACCTAAAGATACTGACAGTAGTTCAGGAATTTCTTCATATATATTTAATTTTTTAGATAAATTCAAAATTTTATTTAAACCTAAAATTTTTGCTATTCTTACAGTCATTAAATTTCTGGAGTATTCAATTCCTTTTCTTAATGTTGATGGACCATAAAATTTCTTTCCGTAGTTTTCAGGCTTCCAATTTTTAAGTCCAGCACCTTGACTTTCAACAAAAGGAGCGTCCAGAACAATTGAATTAGGTGCAAATCCATTTTCTAATGCAGCTGCATAGACTATTGGTTTAAAAGCAGAGCCAGGTTGTCTTTTAGCTTGAGTGACTCTATTAAATTCGCTTGATTTATAATTAAATCCTCCTGCTAATGCTTTTACATCTCCTGTATAAGGATCTAGCACAACTATTCCTCCATTTACTTTTGGATATTGTTTTAAAAACCAATTATTTTTTTCTTTTTTCACAAAAATAATATCACCATTAGAATATCTGTTTGAAATTGTTTTTTTCTGAGGAATGGTCCATTTTAAATTCTTAAATGGTAAAATTCCTTCTATCTTGTCTTTTTTTTTATTAATGATAATAAATTTTATTTGTGAATTATTGACTTCTATAACTTCTGCGAATTGCCAATTTAATGTTGGATCTAATTTAAATTTATTTAATTTTTTTTGCCAATTTTTATCTTTAATTTTATTGGTTATTGGACCTCGCCATCCACGTCTTCTATCATAGTCTTCAATACCTTTTCTTAAAGATTTAATTGCTTGAATTTGATAATTAATATTAAGTGGTGTTCTTATACTTAAACCTTGTGAATATAGTTTTTCAAAACCATAATTTTCATTCACTGATCTTCTAACTTCTTCGGTATATGAGTTAGCTTCATTCACTATTTCAATTTTTCTTCTTTTTAAATTCAGTTTTGAATTTTTAAATTTTTTTAATTTTTTTTTGGAAATAAAATTGTTTTCTACTAAATTTTGAAGTACTAAATTTCTCCTATATTTTGCAACTTTGGGAAATCTGTAAGGATTATATTTGCTTGGAGCCTTTGGTAACGCGGCAAGTAAAGCTGCGTCGGAATAAGTCAATTCTTTTATTGGTTTATCAAAATATTCTAAACTTGCGGCAGCAATACCATATGTTCCTTGTCCTAAATATATTTGATTTAGATATAATTCTAAAATTCTTTCCTTTGTGTATGCCCTTTCAATTCTAAAAGCTAATATTGCTTCTTTAATTTTTCTTTTCATTGATACTTCGTTTGTTAAAAGAAAATTTTTGGCAACTTGTTGGGTGATGGTTGAAGCACCCTCGAGTCTCTTATTTTGAGATATATTTTTTAAATTTTTAATCATTGCTCTTAAAATTCCCTTAGCGTCCACACCAGGATGATTAAAAAAATTTTTATCCTCCGCAGATAAAAATGAATTTATAACTTTATCTGGTATAGACTCAAAAGGCACAAACAACCTTTTTTCTAAAGCATATTCCGCTATAAGTTTTCCATCTTTAGAGTACACTCTACTTGAAATTGGTGGCTGATAATTAGATAGTTTTTTGTAATCAGGCAATCCTATGGAAAAGTACCATAAAGTTGAAAAAACAAATAACAAAATACTAATAGAAAAAATAATTAAAAACTTCAGTGAAAAATTAAGAAAATTTAGCATTTAATCATTTTATTAATAAAAAATTTGACTTTCTTTAGGCATTAAAAGTTTAATTATGTGCATTTATTCATAAAATCATATAAAATAGATGTATGACAGGTTTAAAATTCACAGATTTCAACAAATTAAAAGGAATTCAATTAAAATGGAAAAAAATTTATACATTGATGCTTCGCATCCTAATGAAACACGTATTGTACTTAAATCTAATAATTCAATCGAAGAATACGAATTTGAAGATAAAAATAATTTAAATTTTAAAAACAATATTTATCTTGCAACAGTAAGTAGAGTTGAACCTTCTTTACAAGCTGCATTTATCAATTTTGGCAGAGATCGACACGGATTTTTAGCTTTTAATGATATCCAATCAGATTATTATCAAATACCCTCTGAAGATAAAGAAAAATTAAGAATTGCCGAAGAAAAAATAAGAGAAGACCTTAAAGATAAAGTCACTGATACGATTTTAGAAAACTCTCAAGCTGAAACTAGTAGTAACGATACTGAAGAAAAAATTAAAGAAGAAAATTCTGACAACTCTACAATTAATAAAAAAAAAGATTACCGCGAAAAAGTAAAATCTTCATTTGGTATAAAAAGATATAGAATTCAAGAGGTTATCAAGCCTGGTCAAATAATTTTAATACAAGTTATAAAAGAAGAAAGAGGACAAAAAGGAGCTGCTCTAACTACATTTATATCTCTTGCTGGAAAATATATGGTTCTAATGCCTAATACGGCAAAAGGTGGTGGAATATCTAGAAAAATTTTTAATTCATCTGATCGACAAAAAATAAGAAATATTCTTAACGAAATAGATATACCAAAAAGTATGGGAGTAATTGTTAGAACAGCAGGTGCAAACAAAACAAGAAATGAAATAGAAAAAGATTTTCAAAACACCTTGAAAACATGGGAGGAGATAAAAGATAATGCACTTAATTCTAATGCGCCTTCACTAGTTTATGAAGAGGGAGATATAATTAAAAGAACTTTAAGAGACACTTACGATAATGATACTAAAAATGTTTATATTGATGGAAATGAAGCTTATCAAAAAGCAAAGAAATTTATGAAAGAATTAATGCCTAAAAATGTAAAAAATATTAAAAAGTATAGGGGTAAAATTCCACTTTTTCATGATGCTAGTATAGAAAAAGAATTAAATAATATTTTTGAACCAACTGTAAAATTAAAGTCTGGTGGATACTTAGTAATTAACCCGACAGAAGCCTTGGTTTCAATTGATATTAACTCTGGTCAATCAACAAAACAAATAAATATTGAAAAAACAGCTTTAAATACGAATGTAGAGGCTGCAGAAGAAATTGCACATCAAATAAAACTAAGAGACCTATCTGGTTTAATTGTTATTGATTTTATAGATATGATGAATTTTTACAACAGACGTACTGTAGAAAAAAAACTTAAAGAAAGTATTAAAAAAGATAGAGCTAGAATACAACTTGGAAGAATTAGTAATTTTGGCTTACTAGAGATGACTCGTCAAAGATTAAGAGAAGGTTCTATTAAATGGGAAACTCAGCTTTCACTTGGTTCTTTTTCGCAAAAAATTTTAAAAAAAATTCAGTATTTAGCTTTTACTGATAAAGTAAAAATAATTAAGACATATATTCCAGAAAAAGCTAAAATTTTTATTGAAAAAAATTTATTGGAAGAATTAAAGTATTTTCAAAAAAAATACTTATTTAAAATTGAAATATTATCAGATCAAAAGTTAATAATTCCTGAATATAAAATTGATTTATTGAATAAATCAAAAAAAATCATCAATACAGTAGAAAATATAAATAATATTTTAGTAATAAAAAAATCAAAAAGTGAAGTTATCAAGAAAATAAAGGATGTTAAAAAGATAGAAAAAAAAGATAAAAAAGAAACTAAAAAAAAGAAAGTAAAAAAAAAATTAAGAACTCTTTGGGTTAGAAGAAAAAAGAAAAGCTAAATCAATCCTTTAGTTGGTGAGCTCGGTAAAGCAAAATAGTTTTTTTGCATTCTACCTGCTAAATAAGAGTTCCGTCCTGAAATCACCGCGTCTTTGAAGGCTTTAGCCATCAAGATTGGTTTTTTAGCATTAGCTATAGCGCTATTAATTAAAACTCCATCACAACCCAGCTCCATAGCGATTATTGCATCGGATGCTGTTCCTATACCGGCGTCAACTATTACAGGGACTTTTGACTGCTTGATAATTATTGAAATATTAACTTTATTTTGCAATCCTAAACCAGAGCCTATAGGAGATGCTAATGGCATGATTGCTGAAGCTCCATTGTCCTCTAATTTTTTTGCTAGTAAAGGATCATCAGTACAATATACCATTACCTTAAAACCCTCTTTAACTAGAGTTTTTGTTGACTCAATTGTTTCGATCATATTTGGATATAAAGTCTTCTTGTCACCTAACACTTCTAGTTTAACTAATTTCCAACCTCCTATTTCTCTAGCCAGTCGAAGAGTTCTAAGAGCTTCTTTAGAATTAAAACAGCCAGCTGTGTTTGGTAAAAAAATTATTTTTTTTGGATTTAAATAATCTGTTAATAACGGTTTTTTTTTATCTAAAATATTTACTCTTCTGACTGCGACAGTAACCATATCTGCACCTGATGCTGCCACTGCTTTAGCCGTTTCAGAAAAACTTTTATATTTTCCAGTTCCTACAATTAATCTTGATTTAAGAATTTTTCCCGCAATTTTAAAATTATTTTTTTTCAATTTAACCGCCTCCAATAAAATGAACAATTTCTACTTTATCACCATTTCTTAAATATTTTTTTGTATAATTAATTTTTGAGATTATTATTCCGTTATGTTCAATAGCAACTTTTTTATTTACCATCTTATATTTATCTAGCAAATCCTGTATTGAAAAGTTTGATTTAATTGATATTTTTTTTCCATTTAATTGTATTTTTGCCATAATTCAGCTAATCAGTGATAATAATAGTAATTGATGAGTAAAATTATAATTCTTAATGGACCAAATCTCAACCTTTTAGGTGAAAGAGAGAAAAATCAATATGGAAGCTTTACGTTAAAAGATATTGAATTCAACTGTAAAGAATTTGCTGATAAGAATGATATATATCTTACTTTATATCAGTCTAATATTGAAGGAGAGTTGATTGAAAAAATTCAAAATTCAAGAAATGAACAACAAGGCTTAATTATAAATGCCGGTGGTTACACCCACACTTCTGTAGCAATTCATGATGCTTTGAAAATCGTTAAAATACCTATTATTGAATTGCATATAAGTAATATTTATAATAGAGAAGATTTTAGGCACAAATCTTTAATAAGTAGACTAGCTAAAGGAATTATTTGTGGTTTTGGAATTGATGGTTATATAATGGCTTTAAAAGCAATGAACAAGAAACTTAAAGATGAAAATTGATAAAAAATTAATAAAAGAACTTGTAGATAATTTAAAAGAATTTAGTCTAACAGAATTAGAGTATCAAGATGGTCAAACCAAAGTTAAAGTATCAAAAGCTTCTAAAGCAGTAGAACAAATAAAAACAAGTGCGATTGTTTCTCAAAATAAAGCGGTTTTAAAATCATCTGACGATTCAGATGGTATTAGAGTAAAGTCTCCAATTATAGGTACAGCATACTTAGCGGCAGAACCAAATGCTAAAAAGTTTGTAGAAGTTGGAGATAAGATAAAAAAAGGACAAACTGTAATGATTGTAGAGGCAATGAAAACAATGAATCACGTTCCTTCTACAGCTGATGGTGAAGTTAAGAAAATTTTAATTGAAGATGGCCAGCCAGTTGAGTTTGGTCAAACTCTTATTATCCTTAAATAAAAAATAATGTTTAAAAAAGTTTTAATAGCTAATAGAGGTGAAATTGCTGTTAGAATTATTAGAGCATGTAAGGAATGGGGAATAGGAACTGTAGCTGTACATTCCGATGTAGATGCTGACTCTATGCATGTTAGGCTAGCCGATGAAAGTGTTTGTATTGGCTCTCATCAACCTCAAAATAGTTATTTAAATATTTCATCAATCATGTCAGCTGTAGATTTAACTGGAGCAGAAGCAGTTCATCCTGGTTATGGATTTTTATCGGAAAATGCAAAATTCTCAGAAATAGTAAATAAACACGGAATAAAATTTATTGGACCCAGTGCAGACATAATCTCAAAAATGGGTGATAAGATACAAGCAAAAAAAATAGCAAAGAAATTTGGCCTACCTGTAATCGAAGGATCTGAAAATGCAGTTAAATCAGTTTCTGAAGCAAAATCTTTATGTAGAGAAATTGGTTACCCCGTTCTTATAAAAGCTGCTGGAGGTGGCGGCGGAAAAGGAATGAAAATAGTCGATGATGAAAGTAAATTAGAAAATTTATTTTTAACTGCAAAGACAGAAGCTAAGAAGTTTTTCAACAATGATGAGTTGTATATTGAAAAATATTTTAAAAACCCAAGACATATCGAAGTACAAATAATGTCTGGCAAAAACAAAACAATTAATTTAGGTGAAAGAGATTGTTCGGTGCAAAGAAGACATCAGAAATTAATTGAAGAAACACCAAGTCCTGTTCTATCTGAAAGTCAAAGAAAAGATCTTTTAGAAAAAACTGTAAAAATGGTTGAACAAATTAATTATGAAGGTGCGGGCACCGTGGAGTTTATTTATGAAGATGGAAAATTTTATTTTTTAGAAATGAATACTAGAGTTCAAGTAGAACACCCAGTAACAGAAGTACAAACTGGTATAGATATTGTAAAAGAACAATTATGGATAGCTTTTACAGGAGATACAGCGTTAAAACAAACAGATATTATGCCAAGAGGACATTCAATTGAATGTAGAATAAATGCTGAAAATCCAGCTTTAGATTTTCAACCAAGTCCAGGAACCATTAGTGTTTGCCATCAACCTTCAGGTTTCAGAACAAGAGTTGATGGAGCCATTTTTCAAGGCTGTAAAATTACTCCATATTACGATAGTTTAATTGCAAAGGTAATTTGCAAAGGAAGAAATAGGACTGAGGCGATTCAAAGAACTTTAAGATCATTAGATGAATTTGTTCTTGAAGGAATTACTACTACAATTGACTTACACAAGAAAATACTAAATCATAAAAAGTTTATAAGTTCAGATTTTGATACTAATTGGTTGGGTAAAGAAAAATTTTATTAAACTTTAAAACAATTAAGCAATTGTAAATCATAGATTGCATGATCAAATGGAGTTAGACTGGGATCTGACGCGAAAGTCCACCCATTGAATATAAATACTTTTTCATTTTTACTTTTTGTTAAATCTTTAACTTGCATATAAGCTACATCTTCTATTTTGTTGTTAATTTTTACTTTTCCACATTTTAAAATCTTAATTTCTAAAGGACCAAAATTTTTAATTTCATCAAAATTTACAACAAGTTGAGATGATTTAGCTGTTATTTTATCTAATCCAATTAAAACTGCATGTGAAGACTTTTTTATATTAATTATTTTTTTTTTTTCTTGTATATTAAGATCTATTGTTAAATTTTCATTTTCTTCATTTGACTCTTCAAAACTTGGTTTTATTTTTTCTAAATTAATCAAAGGGGTGGCTGTAATTTTGTCCTCAGCAGAAGAAAAAGTATTAAATAAAAAAAATAAAAATAAATAAAAATAAATTTTATTTCCAAGATTCATATTTTTTTTTGATATCATATTTTTTAATTTTAGTTGGTTTGTAACTATTTTTGGTGCCCGACTGATTTTCTAGATGTTCTTTTTGCCATAAATATTTCATCTCTTTATTTCCTGGAATGGTATCAATTGTATGATGCATCCACAAATACCATTCTGAAGTAATTTTTGTAGCTTCTATATTATTAGAATAAATAACCCATCTCTCATTTTTTTTACTTTTATAGTACTTATTGCCAAAATCATCTCTTCCAACATAAATGCCATAAAACAATGTCTTTAGAAAAGTTCCTAAAGTTTGTTTGTTCCACCAAGTAAAAATAATATTTAAAAACATATTTAATATTTAAAATCCACACAATTCATAATTGTATTATTATACAATAGACACTCGATTTAATTAATATATATCTTAATTAAAAGAGATTCCATTTATTTATGAAAAAATTCATTGTTGAAACTTACTACACTTGTACTTTTAAGACAGTCCATAAATTAGATGATTTAAATGATAAAGAGTTATCTAAGATTGATCAAAGATCGGACGGTGATGTTGAAGTTATAGATGTTAAACTAAATAACCGTAAAACAAAAAAAATTGGTGATAAAAACATTAAAAAAACAAATGACACTAAAATAAAAAATTCTATTCCAGATAGTATTGCTAAAAAATTAATAAAAGATGAAGACAATAAAAAACTCAGCAATTTAAATAGCCTTAAAGTTAAAAATAATGCACGTTTCAAAATGCCAGATAGAAGAAAAGGCTATATTCAAAAAGCTCAAATAGGTGATCATAAAGTTTACCTTCACACAGGCGAATATGATGATGGAAAAATTGGTGAAATTTTTATTGACACAAATAAAGAGGGAGAATTGGTAAAAGCAATGATGAATAATTTTGCTATAGCCATTTCTCTTGGTTTGCAATATGGCGTTCCTTTGGAAGAATATGTCGATGCATTTATTGATACCAAGTTTGAACCTTCTGGAAATGTTGCTGGAAATGATAGAATTTTAAGTGCATCATCAATTTTAGATTATGTCTTCAGAGAACTTGCTATTTCATATTTAGGTAAAGAAGAATTAGCTCATACACCTTCAATTGTAAGTTCTAAAAATATTGATATAGGAAATGATGACGATAAATTCCTTAAAATTGTTAAAAATATTACTTCGAAAGGTTTCGTGAGAAGCAATTATGAAGAAAAACTAGTTGATCTATCTGATGTTCGAATAAATCTTAAAACAAAAAACTAAATTTTCTTAATATCTTTTTTTATTCCTAATTCCTGAAGCTGTTTCTCGTCTATCTCAGATGGTGCTTTCATCATTAAATCTTGAGCATTTTGATTCATTGGGAATAAAGTTACCTCTCTAATATTTTCTTTACCTGCCAACAACATAACAATTCTATCCACTCCTGGAGCAATTCCTCCATGTGGCGGAGCTCCATAACTCAATGCATTAATCATACCACTAAATTGTTCATTAACATCTTTCTCATTGTAACCTGCTACAGAAAATAATTTGTACATCAATTCTGGGATATGGTTTCTTATAGCTCCCGATGAAAGTTCAATACCATTACAAACAATATCATATTGGTAAGCCTTAATTTCTAAAGGTTTATTTAGATTAAGTTCTTTCAAGTTTCCTTGGGGCATAGAAAAAGGATTGTGACTAAAAATTATCTTTTTAGAGATCTCATCATATTCATACATTGGATAATCAACAATCCAACAAAAGGCAAATTTGTTTTTATCAATTATTCCTAATTCTCTTGCAATTTTATCTCTGGCTAAAGAAAGTATTTTTGCAATTTCTTTTTCTTCTCCACAAGCTAGAAAAATGCTGTCGCCTACTTCTGCATTACAGGTCTTCATTATTTCTTTTAAAGACTCTTCACTAAAAAATTTTCCAATAGGGCCTTTACCTTTAATTTCTTTATCTTGTTCAAAAGTAAAGTAGGCTAAGCCTGATGCACCCTGCTCTTTTGCCCATTTATCAATATTATCAAAAAAGCTTCTAGGTTTATCTTTTGTGTTTTTTGTAATTATAGATCTTACAACTGAACCTGATTTTACTAATTTTTTAAAGATTTCAAATTTTACATCATCTCTGTTAAAAATATTGCTTATATCGTGTATAATTAAAGGATTTCTTAGATCTGGTTTATCAGTTCCGTATTTTCTCATTGCTTCTTTATAAGCAATTCTAGGAAACTTATCATTTAGCAATTTTTTAGATGAAAATTGTTTGAAAAGATTAATCATTAATTTTTCAACAACACTAAAAATATCTTCTTGTTCTACAAATGACATCTCTAAATCTAATTGATAAAACTCACCTGGGCTTCTATCGGCTCTAGCATCTTCATCTCTAAAGCAAGGTGCTATTTGAAAATATTTATCAAACCCCGAAACCATAATTAATTGTTTAAATTGTTGTGGTGCTTGAGGTAATGCATAAAATTTTCCTGGATTTAATCTACTAGGAACTAAAAAATCTCTTGCTCCTTCGGGGCTAGATGAGGTTAAAATTGGTGTCTGAAATTCTAGAAATCCTAATTTTGACATTTCAGATCTAATAAAAGAAATTACTTTTGATCTTAAAATTATATTTTTATGCATCTCTTCTCTTCTAAGATCTAAAAATCTATATTTTAATCTTATATCCTCTGGGTAATCTTGTTCTCCAAATACTGGTATTGGTAATTCTTTAGCACTAGATAAAATTTCTATATTTTGGATTAAAATTTCGATCTTTCCTGTTTTTAATTCTAGATTTTCTGTTCCAACTGCTCTTTTTAGAACTTTTCCTGTAACTTTTAAAACAGACTCTGGTTTTAATTTTTCTAATATCAAAAAATATTTATTATTATTTTCAATAACACACTGCGTTATGCCGTAATGATCTCTTAAATCTATAAATAATAGATTTCCATGATCTCTTTTTCTGTGAAGCCATCCTGATAAATAAACTGTCTTATCAATTTCTTTATCATTTAATTCGGAACAGTTATAATTTCTGTATTTATTCATTGTTTTAATACTTTTTTTATTAGATTAATATTTATAGATTTTCCAGTAGATAAAGACAAATCATCAATATCTTTTAAAAATTTAAACAATTTTTCATATGATCTATCTACATTTTTAATAATATATTCAGTTAATTTTGGGTTAACTTTAATTTGTTTATCAGAAAAAGACTTAGAAATAATAACTTGAAGTAAGTCATCTGTTGGTAGTTCTATGCCAATGTATATAAAACTATTAATTCTTGATTGTAAATCATTAAGGTTAAAACTTAATTCATTCATTGAAGGAATGCTATTTACGACTAAATAGCTGTCTAATTGTTTTGATTGATTTAGAATTGAGTAAAGTAATTTCTCGTCTATATTATTTCGATAGTTATCAATAATCAAACAATCATTTTTATTTAGTTCTTCAATTGTTGCATCTTTAACATTTGCTGCTTCAATTAATTTTGTTTTTCCAATTTTTTTTTCTAAAATTTTTGACAAATGAGTTTTACCTGAGCCTGTTGCGCCAAAAACATTTAACCACTTTCCAGGCCAATGAGGCCAACTTTCTATTAATTTGTAGGCAGAAAAATTATTTCTAGAAACATAAAAATCTTGCTTAAAATACTCTATCTTAAAAGGAAATTTAAAGACTAATTGACTCATTAAATTATTTCAAGTTTCCATTGATCATTAATTAATTTTAAAATTATTTTTTGACTTTCTAATTCTTTCATCATCTTGTCGAGTTTACCTAGGTATTTTATTTTTAAGATAACAAATTTATTATTAAATTCTTGAATATATATATTTTCAATTAAATCTAACTTTTTTAATCTTGAATTTAATATAACTAAATTACTATTTTTACTTATTCTAAGTTGAGCTTTTAAAAATGAAGGTGTCGTAATATCAATCAAATTTTGTGATTTAATTAAATAAATTAGTTCTTGTTTAACTTTAATTATTATTTTTTCATAAAATTCTTTGTCGTTTAAGATTGATCTATTTAATTTAATTTTTTTTATAATACTTTTTCCTAGAATTTCAGTTTTAAGATAAATCTTTTCTTCTAACGAATTATTATCCTCTATTAATACTAAGGCTAAATTTTTTCCAGAATATTCAGTAAATAATTTTTTTAATTCTAATTTTAGAAGATTATCTTTGTTTAAATTAATATTTTGAATAACTTCAATATTTTCTAAAGGAAGAATAAATTCTATTAATTCTCCGTCATTTTCTTTATTCCACTTATCGTAAAAATAATTTTTATTATAGATAAAAATTTTATTGTTTTTTTTAAAAATAGGTAGAATAAGTAATTCTTTATTAGTTATATCAGAG
>MDTG01082948.1_pt1 | contig 16982 bp, 26 predicted proteins | sample 811421 | NCBI WGS metagenome assembly MDTG01 (sample SAMN05326645, study PRJNA326480) | marine metagenome | isolation source: seawater | place: Pacific Ocean: South East | collected 2011
TAGTTGTTTTTCCAACTCAGTTCCAAACCTTTCATTGCTTCTTTCTTGACCTTGGCAGGAACTTTGTACTTTGCTGCCCCTCTTTCACCCGAAGAACGCATTGTAGGACTATACTCCAATACAGTATTGATCAACTTGTCTACCGTGGGCTTACGACCCAACTTGTATCGTTTGAACATATCCAACCAACTCGGTGGAGCATTATCAATCATTCTCTGTATCTTCGCTTTACTCATCGAATTGCCTTGATTACCTTACGAGCATTTTTGACTGCTGCATTGACATTTACACGAGGGTTGGGGGTCATCCCTTGCAACTTGCTTTGGATGTAGTTGTTTGCAACCACAAGGCGATCCATCGCCACAGTAGCCTTACTCAACACCCAATCGGGAACCTCATCATCTCGTTGCACTACATTGTTCAACTCTTGGGCTACTCTTGCCACGGTTCTGAGTTGGTTCTTCAACATCGCCCCATTCTTCGTTCCATACCCCAAGTTTCGCCCATTCTTCCTCTTCCGTGGATTGGTTATCTTGGTTTGATGTACTTTGCGAGAGGGGTAGTTATCTGTATGTACGGAATAGGTATATCCATACGGGTTGCCAGTCTTATCCGATTTTTTTTGAAGTTTATTGGCATACGCAATGGCTGACTGCTTGTTTGAGAAAGTCATCTTCGGTCTATCCATACTTTGTGGATGACCTTTCCAATTGTCGTCTTTGATATACCCTGCACCATCCACACTTTTGAACATAATCACATAAGAATGTCCTGCATTTCTTCGCTTTCGTGGGTTCTTCGTAAGTTGCTTTTGCAATGCAGCAGGCTTTTTCATCAATCGAGCAAACTCTTCACCTGCTCGTTTCCCACCTTTGTCGGCTTTATTTGCCAAGTCAGTTAGGAAGTCCATATACTCTGCATTGAGTTTACCCTGCTTGTAAGGAGTATGGGATGCCTGTGCTACTTGTGACATACGAATAGTTTTCAACTGAACCTCAATTGGAAAGCCATCTTTTTGGATGATGAAATGATGTGCTCGGTATCCATTCAAAGGAGTGGCATAAAAGTTTTCGTGTTCTATAACTGTTCCAATTTTTCCCTGTTGAATGGCTTTCTTAATTTGTTGTAGCGAGGAGAAATCTTCAGCAATGACAGTTGTTCCAATTATATCGGTCAAACCTTTTGATCCCAACAATCGTTTTCGTCTTAACTTATTGATGGTAGAAATCGGTGTTTTTGTTCGACCATATGCCTTTTTTCCACCTAGTAATACTAATTCTTCTAGTATCTCATCTTTCAAATCTTCCATCGAGTTTCGTAATTCAATCAAATGGCGAAACTCATCCGACAGTTGAACCTCTTCAATGGACATTTTCGAGGGTTTAGAGCGATTGTAAGGATCGGGGTCATCTACATCAAAAATGCCATCTCCATCAAAATCTCCAAATATTGAAGGATAGTATTCAGCAGTTGCTTCTATTCTCTCTTGGGCTGATACTTTGTGTGGTCTACCGTTTCTTCTTCGTGGGTTTGAACTGACGATCTCAAAATCATAAATGGGAGCAAATGGTTCTCCATCGTACCACACAGCATACCGACCTTTGCCCTCTTTGTAAGGACTGTCCACAGAATACATTTCGCCAGTAGGCATATTATTGTCCAAAAGGTATTGCTCTCTACCCGAAAGTATCCCTCGTGGTGTTCTCCAATTGCCATCCTCATCCTTGTAAACATTGTCATAAAAACCATCGCCTACAAAGTATTGACCCAAGAGAATACCTTTGGTTTGGCTATAACTTGGCTTGTTTCCAACTTTTCGATAAACATCACGACCCCTACTATCGGTTTCACCTGTCTTGTATAGTCTCAATTTTGCATTGCGTTTCATATTCTTCTTCCTCGGATTTGACTGAGTTTGTTGTAACATTCGATTGACAAGCCCCAAGGGAGAGTTTGGGCTTGCTTGATCCAAAAATCGCTCTGAGCCACCAAAAAATCTCATCTCTAGTGGCAAAGGGATGCCCAGTTGGTAGGCAACTCTCGCTCGATGGTTGCCCTCGTAAATGGTCGCAATGATGTCTGTATCGGGATCGACCAAAGATGCTGCTTCATCCATTGGATAACCCCACTCTCGACTGTATCTTCGATACATTTCATCGCTGATTTTCCTATCCATATCTCGTGTCTTCTTTCCGTTCTTTCCAAACTCCACTATTATGAATGCACCACCGAGTTTTGGATCAAAACCCTCTTCTTCAATGCTTTCCACAAGGGCTTTCCAATCTTTTTCGCTATAACGACCTGTTCCCTCACCACCTTGGAAAAGCCGATGTTCATTATTTTGACCTCGTAATCGAACAGCCCATCGAGGATCAACCGTACCCATAAATTGAGCCGTTTGATGGTCATTATTGCCCATCTGAAACATTCCACCACCTGTCGGTGTTATTGGGTTTCTTCTTTTCATTTGGTTCTCTCCGTTTTCAAAAATAGTAGCAAAGCAACACGAGTTCCATCGTGCTCCTCTCTTTCGTGAGCCTGTGGCTCATTATCTGCACCACTTGAATATATCACAACACTACGATACAAGCCTTGTTCTAATTCCAATACGGGGTTGCGAAAACGCAGAGTTCCACCCTCCCAATCCTTTGTCAGAACTGAGACTGCTGAATAACGACACCAAGACATATGATTGGGTGTACCATCCAACCTACAACCATCAAAGTGCAAAGGATGTTTTTTGGATCGGCTCTCTATTCGGAAATAACTTGGATGAGACCAAATAGGCTTTTCGGGGATGGAACTTTCTATGGTGTCCATCAATGCTTTGAATGATGGTATCTCACTCGCCTTATCAAAGTCAGAACGAGCCTTGTGGCATTCAAGGTCTAGGAGAGATTGTAAGTCCTCCTCGTCAATAACATCGGTGTGGAAGACACGCATCCCATACTCCTAATCCGTAATGCCTGCCACAGGAGCCGTGTAATTGCCACCTGCAAACCATAATGAACCATCTTCAGCCATCGCCAACATCGGACGAATACCACTCTCTTCACCCAGTTCGTGGATGTAAAAGGAATAGCCATCACCTTTCTTCTCGCAAGCATAGACTACATTGGTCATTACTCCGATAGGCTGTACGGTAATCTTTTCGTAATCATCTGTTGCGTGTTTCCCACCAACAATCTCAGACAACTCGGTCAATGGAAGAGTTTCATAATCATTCTGAAGATTTTTGAGCATCTTCTTCTTTGTCGCAGGGTTCAAAATGAAATAGAGCCGTTGTTTATCGTGATCGAGATCGAAAGCCAAGTGACATTCATTGCTGTCTTTTTTTGACAACTTGATAATCTTGTCTCGTCTTTTTGCATTGCCACTCAAGGGAGAATAATGTATCTCCACCAATCTCCCACATTCAACCAAGTTCATCCTTTTCCATTTCTCCCTATCTTTTTTGCGTTCTACAACAGAGGGAGGTTGGACCTCAATTTCTTGGGTCGGATTGACACCCCAATGCCATTTGGTATATGCTTCACGACCCTTTTTCATTTTTCATCATCTCCATCGGGTAAAAGTTCAAGAAACGGTTGGGCTTTCGCTAATACATAACCTGTCAAACCTAATGCAAGTCCTGCATAGAGGGAGTACCGAATAAGGTTCCATTTGGCTTGGGAGATACCGAAAGGCTTTTTACCTGTGAACAAACCTGCTGTTACAGCAAACGGAAAGGCAATATCTTTACCTGTGTCCACTATTGCTTCTTTGAGGTAACGATTGGGATCAAACTGTGCTTCAAACTTAATTTGATCGTCTTTCATTATCAAACTTTGATGGGTGTATAAAAATGTGACTTCTTGCTCAACACTTGCTCCGAAAGGAGTGAGAGCAGCAACGGCTGTTGCCAAAGGTTCAACTAATTTAGGATCACTTGCTGATAATGTAGATTTTGATGAACTCTCGCCTTTGTTCCACAAAGTCTCAGCCAAGTCTATAATACGACTTCTGTCAGCACCCTGTAATTTCGGAACTGCTTTCAACAAACCCCAACTTGCTTGAAAATATGCTTGCCTTTCTGTGGTAGGAGGAGTTCTCAAAAGAGTGGGAATAATCAGATCATCTCTTTTCAATTCACCATCTTTTGCCAACTTTATTACAGATTGTATCAACTTGCCTACACCATCGTAGTTTTTTATTTGTTTCTGTGCTTCAAGCATTTCAGCATAGTTGTAACCAACGAAACCTCCAACAGTCGCCAAGCCCACTCCACTTGCAATCCAAGCAGTAGCACTCACTCCTTTGACTGCTGCGATAACTGCCAAAGGTATGATACCGTAATTAGGGTTTTTTCTTCGTGTCATTTCAAACCTCGGTAGAGAGAGTAACCACCCAAAAATAGAATAAGACCCATTCCAATGTAAACAGGAGTTTCACCCTTGTACCACGGTTGATTTTTCTTACGAGTTTCTATGGCTTGCTTGGTGGCTTCATCTGCTTTTTTCTGTAAAGCATCGACCTCAGCCTTTTGTTCGGGAGTAAGTTGTTCATAAGTTTCGGGGGCTTTTGTCAATTCTTCAATAGCCTTGTTGTAATTTGTAAAACGGTTTTCCAACTCTTGGATATATTGATTGTACCTTTCTAACGACAACGGAGCAACATTCTTGGGTGTTGTCTCAATGAAACGATCCAATTTGGCTTGCATTTGGGGAATAGCATCCAAAGTGGTTGTGGTGGCTGCAATACCCCTCAACTTGGCTTTTCTCATCTCAGAAGCATCATTGTAACTTACATCGGGAAGATGGCTCCAAGTTTGATTGGCTTCCTGTCTGACACTTTCAATAATTTCAGTCATCTCAGCCAACACCAAATCTTTGTTCAACTTATAGTCAGCAAGGTCAACACCTACGGCAGAGGATGTTTCTGCTGTGGCATCACCGAAAAAGACTGAGTAGGTATTGTAGTAAGGGTACATTACTTATCCCCTCTTGGGTAGAAAAGAACAAAACCCGTTGCCACTACCACAAGACCAATCATCGAGTATTGAAACCAACCTGTCTTGTAAAAAGGCTGCTTGGAAACAACTTGCTTTGCATCGGTTTTTGGATTGTAAGTGCTTCCTCCACTACTTGATGTAGGAAACGGAGCAGTAAAGCCCAGTTTTTCATAACTCTTCTTTCCGATTACACCATCTTGTTTCAAGCCCATTTTTTTCTGAAATGCTTTGATCTCTGCATCCGTAATGGCTCCTGTGCTAACCGATAGTCCCAAGGCTTTCATACTTGCTTTGATTTCAGTAATCAAACCCTCGATACCTGCTGCTGATTTCACACTCGCATCGGTGGCTCCACCTTTGATGAAAGGTAGTTTTTTACCATTGCGTTTGTACCCCGATGTCAAAACTTTGGAAACATCCACCGTTGCTTTTGTTCCATCACTTGACAAGGTTTTGCCTGCTTGTTCGGGTGTAGGTCCTACAAACTCATCTACTTGACTTGTAGGGTATTCTCCCATTGCAATTAGTTCATCGTGAGTAAACAGATCATCTCCGTGTACTCCATAATTGCCATAATTTGAACTGAGCATATCGGGAGCACCGAAATGACCGAATGCTTGAGGTTCTCCATACATAATTAACTCCTAGTCAATGCATAAATACCACCTGCCATCATCAAACCGACAACGGCAAGCATAATAGGTGAAACTTGTTTTGCAGGGGTCACATTTTGACCTACACTCGCCATTCGTTCTTGAAAGGCTGCTTCTTCGGCTGCTTTGGCTTCTTCCTTGGCTTTTTTTTCGTCTTTCGTATCCCAAGGTGTCAGTTTATCCCAAGTCTCTCCTGCGTACTGAGGAGGAAGAAGAGACACAGAAGAGTTCAGTCCACTAGATCGCCCATACTGAACGGCTCCCATCTGAACGGCTCCCATTGGTTGATGTGTAATCGCATAAATTGGTGTATTGTTCATTGTGCTTCCTTGAGTTGTCGATAACCTGCTGAAAAGTAATAAAACGCAATGCCACCTACAGCCAAGAGGGCTACAACATAGCCTGCTGAGGTAATAAGTCGTTGAAAACGAGCCTGTTCTGCTTGTACTTCTAATTCAGTAAGTTGGGCTTTATATTCTCGGATTTTGCTTTGAGCATAAACTCCAAGTAAAGGAATGTTTTTGTACTGCCCCAAGGTCTCTATTCTTACTTTGAGAACAGCAGCACTCTCTTCGGGAGAAAGCCCTGCAATCAACTTGGCAACCGTAGGAGCATACTCCTCAATTTGTGCCAAAGTAGCATCTTTGCTTGGAGGTGTCTCTTCTGATGGCTCTGCTTGACCATAAAAACGACCAATGTGTAAACCGACAGGTCTCACTTGGGCTTCTGATGGTATCAAGAATGGGGGTTCATACAAACTCATTACTTTTTCCTTTTTGAGATCACAACACCCAAACCAATAATAACTCCTCCACCAATCAATAGATAGAGGGGCATATTGGCTGCGTGTTGGGCTTCATTGGCTGCTTGTTGTGCAGCAATTTCACCTTGGATCAATGCTTGCTCTCGCTGTACTTGTGTTTGGGCTTGTAACTGGGCTTCTTGCATTTTCTGTTGTTGGTTCATACCAAGAACACCACCTGCAATTTGACCTACTGTTCCCAAAATACCTACAACGGCAGTAGCACTCACAGGCTCACCGTAGCCACCTTGAACATAGTACGGAACTTGAGGAAACTCTAATTCTTCCAATGCTTTTTCATATGCTTTCATAATCTAGTCCTTTGCTACAAGAGCAATAATGAGACCTAAAACAGCAACACCACCAACTGCCAAACCTACTTTGAGACCTGTGCTCATACCTTGTTGTTGTGTCGCACCTTGATTGATGATAGTTGTTCCCCCTGCTTCGGGAACAAAGCCCTGTTGCGTTTTGAAAAAACTATCTACACCCGTTGCCAAACCTGTACCTAACTGGCTCCAATCAAAACCCTTTTCATCTTTCTTCTCACCTGTTTGTTTTCCAACACCAACAGGTTTCCAATCTTTTACTTTGGTGGTTATGTTCGTGTAAGCACTTGTTCCCTTTTTCACGGTCTTTGTTTTACCATCTGTAGGGCTTTTGTAGGTAATCGTATTTTGTACTTTGTTCCAAGTGTAGGTAGCCCAACCATCGGTTCCTTTTACCATTGTGGCAGCAGCATCGGTAGTACCGTATCGAACTGCTTGTACTGGAGGGCAGGGAGGACACGGTTCGTACAATGGAACACCTTGACCTCGGAGAAAAGGTGTCATTGAAGTCAAATTAGCCAACTCTCCACCGATGTAAGGAGGTTGTTCCACATCAAGGGGGGGTGAACTTGGAATGTACGGATGGTGATAAGGTTTTTGAATAAGCATTCTATTCTCCTTTTTTCTGAAGATTGATTACAACACCTGCAAGAAACTGTGCCAATGCTTTTTTGGTTTCAAGGTCGAGAACATTTTTACCTTGCACTCGTGGGTTCCAAGAACCCATCTGAACGAAAATAAATGCTTGAAGCATATCATTGTCCATCGTAGATCCTGCCATTGACATTTGAACATAATGTTCAAAGCCCTTTTTCAAAAACTCCCCCATCTTGGAAAGAAAAGGGAGAAGTTGAACGGTACTCGGAAAAGGTGTTGTTTTTTCTTTGGTTTTCGTTCCAAACATTGTTAGTCTCGCATAAGTAAGAATAGAGCACCCAAAGCCAAACCACCAATAAGGAGATTTTGTGGGGTAAGGTATTCATCCATTTTGGTAACTTTCGGTGCTTCCACAACTTTATCACTCGCTGTCTCTCCAGTAGGAGCATCCATTTCATCAAAGAGATCAGCATCTTCCGTGGCTGCTTCTGCGAGAATGGCTGCACCATCAGTTTCAGCAACAATTTCTTCGGGATCTTTCGCTATCTCTTCTTCGACTTCTTGTTGAGGTGTTTTGATCTCAGAACCAATAATGGCTTCAAACTCCAATGCACCCTCTGCTCTTGCGAGGTCGATAAGGCATATTTGAGCAGTTCTGTTATCAAAACCTCCGATCTTTTCGGTCAGATCAGCAATTGCCATTGACTGCTCAGTCATCAACTTGCTCAAACTTGATTGTGCTTTCATCAGCAAATCGGGAGCATTTCGGATAGAGAGCAATTGTACTTCTTTGGAGACTGTCAAAATCTGCTGCTCAAGTAGTTTGATATAAGCAAGTTGCGTATTGAACTTTCTTTTGGCTATCTTGAAGTGTGCCTGTTCTTTCATAGGCAAGTTTTTGATGTAAGCCTTACACTTTGCCACAATTACAGCAGGCTCAGAAGACAAAGCACGATAGGCTTGTTTCGGGTCTGCACCCTTTTTGATCGACTTGAGGATGGTGGGTATCGCTTGAACTGCCAAATCTGAGGGAACATTCAAAGAATTGTTTGCTTCCAACTTTTGAATAGTTTGCCGAGGAGTTTTCGGGTTGGGTGAACGAATTACAGCAGCACTAACTTGTGTTTGTGGCAATGTTATCGGTCCTACCATAGGCAAAGACAACTGCATACCTTGTGATTGAGTTTGACCACCCTGTTGGTTCAATGCCGTATTGACATTGATACTTGGTAAAGACATTGGACTACCATACATACTTATCTCCTATAATTCCGAATAAGGTTTCATAGGATAGCATACTACTCCTTTGGTGGATCAGCAAACTCCTTTTTGCTATCAGATGAAGATTGAGTGCTATCTTTCTCAACAATCTCTTCGGGTAAGGATGATGTCTCCGAAAATCTCTTCTCGTATTCGATCTCGGCTTGCTTTTGAGCCAAAAAAGTCAAGCGAGAATGCCGTTGCATCAAATTACTGAGCAAATCCATACGACCCATTGACAAAGCAATACCCATCTCACATTGAATTGCTTTTTGCCATTGACCCGTTCTCGACCATTTTACTCTTGCCTTGTATGATTTATGCAAAAAGGAAACCAATCGTTCGACTTCTTTGTCAAGATCCGAAGAGTTTTCGCTCATATCTGATACCCACAAATAAATGCAGCAGCAGCATAAATCCACATCAAATGAGGAACATCCCCTGCTTTGCCCTCGTCCACCATTCTGTAGGCTTCTCGCCACATTTGAGTTTCAGTAGTGTATCTTCTCTCACTTTCAATGTCTGAATGCATACGAGTTTGACCTCGCTGATTATCATCCTCTTTGATCATAATGTTGGCTGCTTTATCGAGAACCATCAATAACTGTGGATCTCTCCGTTTGGCTGCATTGAGACCTACTTCAGCAAAAGCCATATTGTTTCTTTGCTGCTCTCGGATCGCTCGACCATAAGCATATTCCACAGACTTCAAAGTAACAAAGTTTTCAAGTTCTATATTCGGCATTTTTTACTCCTTATCATCGGGAACGCAATACAGAATAATAATTACCAATGCCAACAGGCAAGTTACGATAGGTAATATATGCATTGCACTCCTCCTGTCTCAAATAGTATAACTCTTTCGGATAAGAGATCAATGAGTTGTGTGCATTTATTTCAACTGTCTGTGATAATGCCACAGCAAGTACAATTCAATAGCCAACGATGCCGATAAACTGTTTCGGACAAGGTTTTCCCGATCACCAAGCAAAGCAATACCTACACCAATCAATACAGTTCTCTCTACGAAAGTTTTCACAAGGTATTCAGTCGCTCCCTCTTCACCACGGAGATACCGAACAACGGCTTCTTTTGAGGGGGCTGCTTTGAGTTGGATGTCTTTATCTGTCATCGGTTGCCCAGTTTCACACCATAAGCAATCAAACCCAAACTACTCGCCACCATTGTAAAATAGAGCAATCTTTTCAGACGAAACTTTCGCTCCAAAGAGCGATCTATAAGTGTGTAAGTGAAATTGTTTCCATAAAGGTCTCGCTGACGATACACCATATTCATAAACTCTTCAAAACAATACGAGTTTTGGAAAACTTGACACCCTGCACTATACGGACCAATCTCCAAGGTATTTCCTTGCCCATCGTCAGCACCACCACTTTTGGCTTTATGGATGTTAATTCCGTACAAGCCACAACTTTGACTTTCTACATTGAATGTGAGGGTGCTCTCTCGATCATAGTCTCTGTAGACACAAATAGAGCGATGTTGACCCAAAGCATCGTACTTACCTCGGTGTTTTCGTATCTTCCAAGCATCAATATATTGACCATTTGGTAAAATGGCTGCACCAAGAGTGTTTATCGGTCTAGTCAAGTATCGAGTGGATGGATCAGTCGTTATTACATACTTTTTCCCCTCCCATCTATTACTATCGTTTTTCCAAAAAACATACATAGTATCGTCAAACTTGACAGGGTTGGTGTCGGTATTACGAACTCCGATAATGTTCAACTCGTAAGGACGAGTGAAAATCACATATCCTCTTGCTTTGAGCATTGCGATGATGAAGTTGATCTGAATAGCACTCAGATGCTCGCTGTTGTTCTCGCAACTCATACTTTGTCCTCAATCGCACTTCGCTCTTTTCCTTTACGAAGAAAATACCAACTATTAGCAGCAACAAATAAAACGATGCCACCATAGACAAACTTTTGATAATTTTTCATCTTTTTCTCCTATTCCGTTTTTTGAGAACGAGACTTTGATAAAGAGAACTTGCTCTGAGATAGTCCAACATAATCTCAGTTCCTACAGCCGTTAGTGAACCTGCAACAATCGCAATCATAATCTGCTTTGCAAACCTCGTAATACCATTATCTTGAGTGGCTTGCTCACCTGCTACCTCTCCAACTGCACCTCCTACCATTGAAGATGCTACTCCACCCAGTTCGGGGAGGTATTTTCGGGCTTCGGGATCATCTTGTGTTGCTACTATGTCCCAACCCAATGGAACACTCATCGTAGGCTCACAGTAAGTCCATTTTTTGGGAGTAAACGGTCTGTCTCCAACTGCACAATAAATATGACTGTACGGTAAAGGTCGAAAGTTCTTGTCTCCCTCGTGGTATCGAACCAAACCATTCTTTGTATTGGCTGAGATTACAAACTTCCAAGGCAGTCGCAAGGCTTCAAAGAACGAACACAACAGAATACACATATCATCACAATCACCCATCCGAGTTTTCAAAGTGTACATCGGGCTTTGCAACCGTTCCCCTGCTTCATTGACATAATAAATGTTGTCTTGAACCCATTTGAGAAGACAAGCAGACTGTTTTCGGTATTCCCGTGGCTTACAACCTGCTTGTCGGCATATCTCTACGGCTAATTGGGCAACTCTTGGATCACGACCATATTGCAACACAATTTCTCTCAAAATCTGTAACTTTTGAGGATCTTTGAAACCATCCCACATCGGCAAATGATAAGTTTTTGGCTGTTCCAACTTGATCTGCGTTGTCGGTGTTGAAAAGTGAGGTCTTGCTTCTCTCATTCCTATTCTCTATATAAAGGTGTCTCCACTAGCATAAACCAATGGAGACTTTTCAACAACCTCGTTTGTCATTTTGAGTGCTATCTACTCAATCTATCCAAACACCTATGTGAACTTGAAATTGACCCTCGCTTTCAATCGCCAAGTAGATCCCACCACTCTCAGAATACTCCTCAAGTAACTCTTCCAACTTTGCTTTGAACTCAGTCTGAGTAAGGGCAGGCTCTCCCTCTGAACCAAAACCACTACTATCTACAAACAAACTGTCCACTCGCTTGTATTCTTTGTCATAGTTGTCAGAGTAACTGCCAACATTTGGAAAAGGATAAGGAGGAAAGTTCTCCAACTGCTCCAAAGAAGTGAGATGGTAAGGATCTTGACCTCCAAGCATCTCAACCTCTTCGGCTCTCTTATTATTCATTGCAATGATGGTTTCTAATCCCCACATAAACTATTCCTTTTCTTCTTGCTTGGGTTCGGATGGTTTTACCTCCTCTTTCACTTCTTCTACAACAGGAGCCTGTGGCTTTTCGGGTTTCATACCAAGCATTTTTCGCAACTTGTTGTACTCTGCCATCAATGCAGAATTGCTGTCGGGGTTGGCAATATGCTTGACTGTCTCCTCTTCGATGTATTTGTCCGTTTGACTTTCCAACTGAGAGAATTGGGCTTCAACTTGAATAGAGATTGCCATTATCTGCTCATCCCGATTTTCTTCGGGTACGGCTTGAAGATACTGTTGGAGCAAACCTGCTTTGACATATTGGATCGCATCCCATTTGGGGTTGACATATCTTCGTGTCATTCGGATCTCAACCCATCCATCGGGAAACTCTACATCCTCCATTTCTTCTTCTGTTACTTTGATGCCACTCAAGGCACATACAAAACTGCTCATTTTTCCTCCATATGAGTAAAGGGGTTAGGGTATTCAAACTCGTCTGCCAACGGAGCGAGATGGATAGACGATACTTGTGTAATGTTTCCTGCAATGTAGCGAACACTTTCAAAAGTCAAGTACTCTTGTAAATCGCTATACTGATCATCAACATCGCCACCTTGGGTAATATAATGCAACGCATTCCAACAGGCTTTGGTCAAACCTCCCAATGCCATCGAATAGGAAACAATCGCTCCTGCTCTGTGACCATCTCTTGCGAGTTCTTCAAGAAAGTCATTCCTGTTGGGCTGTTCACCCTCTTTTTGAAAGTTTACCAACCAAAAAGTTAGCATCTCGACCAAATAATCTTTTCCGTGGGCTTGATGAGCCGTAAGGTTGTCTTCGGGGAAGATGGAGAATGGCTCTACTTTTTTTTCGGACTGACTTCTATTCAAGGCTTCTTTGACTGACTTTGCATCAGCGAAAGAAATTGGCATTGATTGGGTGGTTTCTTCGGAAAGTTCCTCCGTAAAGGACTGGTTTTTTTGGGGCGATAGTCGAATGTGCTCCAAGTCCAACCTTTTCATTTGAACCTCGTGGCTCTTTTCGATACCAACTTTGATCACATCACAAATAAGACTTGTCATTTGCAATAAAGTTGAATGAATGGCTTCAAACTCTTCTTTGTGTAATTCATACTTCATTTTATACTCCATAGTTGATGTCGTTCGGGACAAGAGATGATTGTTGCAAGGCTTGTACAATGTTTTCAGTCAGAACATCGTCTGCACCTGCTTCTCGGATTGCATTGCGAACTGTTACGGCTTGGATGTAAGTGAAGATTTGTGGTTCAGCCATCAAGCCCGTTGTGATAATGGTTTCCCACTCGCTTTGATCAGATTTGTGGAGAGTACCCACCATCTCAGTCAAAGCATTACGGGCATCCCGTTGTTCGCCAAGGGTCATACCTGCTTGGCTTGCAATTTCCATCTGTGTCGGAGGAGCCTTTTCCTCTGTTCCGAGTTTGGTATCCTTGTAAGAGATTACTCCACCCTCTTGAGGAACTTGGTATTCTTCTTGAACAGGAGGTGTTTCCAAAGGACTTTCTTCTCCCCCGATAGGTTCTTCCATATGACTGTATTCCCCTCTCATACGAGCCAATTGGGCTTCATAATCAATCTGCTGCATATAATCGGGCTGAGTGGGGGGCAACTGAGGTAAAGCCTGTGGCATACCTTGGATCGGAGTTACGGGTTTTGCACCTCCCATCGCTGCTCTCGCAATGTCGGCTCCTGCTCCCAACAGTTTTGGAAGAGTACTTTCCCACATTGATGGGGGTTCTTGTTCGGGAGCAAACAACTTTTGAACTACATCCATTGGCTCAAGACCCACTTTTTGAAGTAAACCTGTTGCCATTGGGATCATTTCACCAATACCACCCATCGCTTTTGTTTGGAGTTCTTGCTTTGAAAGGATCATCATTCGCTCTGCGTGTTCTCGGTCTTTTTGTTGCTGAACCTCCAACTCTCGCATCATCCGTTCGTGTTGTCTCTGACGATCTTGTTCTCTTTGCCGACCATCCTCCCTCTCTTGGGCTTCTCGTCTTAATCGCTCTTCAGCAAACCACCGTTCCCGTGCTTCCCGTTCTTCTTTTTCACGGAGCATTTTCAACTGTACCTCTTCTCGTTCTCGTTGCATTCGGAGTTCCATCTCTTTCTGCTCTCTGAGAAGTTTTCGCTCCAAGGTCTCTCTTTCCAACGACATTTTTCGTTCATACTCATCTCGCTCTCTTCGTCTTCTCTCTTCCAACTCCAATCGCTCTCGTTCTCTTCTTTGATCTGCTTCTTGTCGCTCTCGTGCTGCCCTTTGTCTCTCTTGCTCCAAACGATACTCATCTTGTCTTCGTTGGGCTTCCATTTGAGCCTGCAACATCGTTTGTTGTTGTGCAAAGATAGAGGTAAGGGTGGTAATGAGAGTTTGGCTCTGCTCTGTTTGCATTGCCATCGCTCGTTCGGCTCGTTTACTCTCATCCTGCATCATTCGTTCTGTCAAAACTTGAACACCCTGTGCTGCTGAAGTTGCGAGATCAACTTGCTCTTGCATTCTTTGTTCTTCTCTTCGTCTGAGTTCGGCTCGTTCTTCCTCCAATTGTCGTTCAAGGATCTCGGCTCGTTTTTCGCCCATATCCATCATTCGACCCCATTGAGGTTCAAAATCTTCCTCTTCGTTCTCCCATCGTCTTCTTCTTCGGGGGTTATCTTCCTCGTCGTCTTCTTGCATCCTCTTTATTCTTTGGATGGCTGCGTGATGTTCGCTGATAATACAGTTTACCTCAGTCCCAAGTTCGTTTCCATTGATGTCGATAGGTCGCATTTTGAACTGACAACGACCCTCTCCCTTTTTTGGCATTGCATTGAAAAACTCTCTCACAAGGTCTTCTTCACTTGCCATCGCATCAATCGCCCCCAAACCTACGGGAACACCGTTTTCCCATTTCCAAACCCTCAACTGGGTACAAGTAGGAAACTGAGCAGCCTGTGCATACAGTCTTGGAGAAATTGCCCGACCTTGTGGGCTTGCTGCATCTCGACCAAACATTCCTGTTCGCATTCCCGAACCACCAACCAAAGGAGGATCGTCTAGTTTTGTACTGGTTCGATCAAACTCAAACTCTTGTTCAATGTCTTCCTCTTCATCGGGATCAAAGTCTGCAAACAAATTACTGTGATCAAGGTTTCCAAGGGTCAATCGTGATTGATTTTGTAACTCCTCTGCATTTTCATCTTCCAAAGGATCGTCAGCCCCGATTGGTTGTTCATCTACGAGGGTTGAAACCTCTGTTTCTACGGTATCTTCTTGCTTCTTTTTTCGTGGCATATTTTGCTCCTTTGAAAATCAATGAGTTGTATGAAAATAGACATTGCATTGTCAACATTACTCACTTGAGATATAATGACAAGGAACTTCAACAAAAAAGGTATATTATATTATATGAGACCAAAAATAAGCCCTTGGGGTCGGGTATCAAAGCAACCCTCATCTGACAGAACTGAAATCTTTCAACCAAAGAGAATAGGAAATCCATATAGTAAAGCACACGAAAACGCATTTGATCCGAGTGAAGAAATTGGAGTAGAGCAAGTAGAGAGTGTAGAAGAAGAAGATAAAAAGGACGAAAAGGAGGAAGAGCGAGAAGCCGAAGAGGTGTTGGATGCTTTGAGAAGACATCGAGGTCCACATTCCAAAGCAAAAAGAAGCCGTAAAAGGCGAGGAACCTCTGTCTCAGTTTGTGTCTCAGAAGAGGAAGAAGTTATTCTTCGTTCGGCAGCAGCAGAAGCCGAAATGTCGTTCTCAGAATGGGCTAGAAAAGCAATGTTTCGCTTTGCGAAAGTCAAAATGCCCAAAAGATAGCACCTTTTTTGCCAAAGCATATAGACTTTCTGTTGCTTATCTACGATAAACAAGATACAATACAATGAAGCAAGGTCTCCTTGTTTAGTGCAGTAGTAGTTGGAGCCACACCTTTTGGTGTGGTTTCCTTTTTTTGGGAGGTGAAAATGAATTGGACACTACAAGAATATACTTATGACACCGATGAGGGTACAGCGACTATTCGATGGTGGATGGGGCATCAAAGCAATGAAACTATCGAGTTAGAAGTACTTGCAGGTGAACAACAACAAAGCACACCAAGTGAGTATCAAGAGGACACAAGCAGTTATACGGAAGTCTTTGTACGAGCCATCCACAAAGCATCGGGGGCTTTCCTATGGTTGAATGAGTATAGTGAGGGGATCAAAGCACCAGTTGGAGACTTGGGGGGTATCCTCGCAAACTTGGATGGGTACACAGGAGATCCAAAGCAGGCATACCACGAACTGTAAAAACAAAAAAAGCCACCCCAGTCCGAAAACCAAGGTGGCTCATTTTAGAAGCAGCGAGTAAAGACCCCTCCCAACCAAAGGGAGAGGTCAACTCACTTACTCAACTGAATACACAATATCCTGCAACTGCGTATGACTGACCCACCCAAACTGAGTGAGCCAATACCACACAGGGTCTCCCCCATCGTGATAAATACAGATAGCCAACTTTTGGAGATAGTCTTCTCCATAACATACCCAAACCTTTCCAATCTTCCATTCTGTATACATAGATAGGGATAGACAGCGAAGAAGATACGAAACCTTTTCTGAACTCATAATGTCTTCATTGATGTGGAGAACCACACCATCTTCTAATTGGGGCATCATTTGTCACCTCGCTCACTCAATCGGTATGAGGGACTGTACAGCACCCACTTTTCATTGATGAAACGGTAGGGGGTATCAAACCGAACAGGGTAAACCCCTCCAACTTTGGGGTGACAATCGTACCACACCCCTTTGTAGAGGATGTACAGTACTGAATAATCAGCATCGGGATGTTTACCAACATAAACCTCTTCAGCAAACTCTCCCTTAATTCCAAACGGATAATTGTCAATCTTGACAAGCCCTCTTTGGTCTGTTGATGGTTTCAGATAGATACTTTGTATCAAGTGTTGTGTGCGTAGATCGCCATCGTCAAGAACAGGCATAAGCCATCCTCCTTTATTTGTGAGTAGTAAGTAAGTAAGTATCGGTACAGTAGTCCTATCTACTGTGTAAACCCGAACCTCCCTCAGTATCTCAAACGAGA
>MDTG01327888.1_pt1 | contig 16981 bp, 16 predicted proteins | sample 811421 | NCBI WGS metagenome assembly MDTG01 (sample SAMN05326645, study PRJNA326480) | marine metagenome | isolation source: seawater | place: Pacific Ocean: South East | collected 2011
AACTTATACTCAAAATGCTAATGGCGAGAACTATGAAAAAAAATGGTATGATCACACTAAAAAAATGGTTGGAGAGTATATAGATCATCATCCAACACCTACTTGCTTACGTAACCATGCATTTATACAAGAAGTAATGGCAGGCGGTGGGCCAATTCATATGGTTACAAAAGAAGCTTTCCAAGATCCACATTTAGAAACAGTTGGATGGGAAAACTTTTTAGGTATGACTGTGGGTCAAGCAGTTGTTTGGGCTTCACAAAATATAGATCCAAAGTATACAAATCCAGAATTAACTACATCTGAACCTTATGTCATGGGCTCTCATGCTACTTGTTCAGGAGCTTGGGTAAGCGGCCCTGAGGATCTCTCACCTCCAGAATATTTTTGGGGTTATAATAGAATGTTAACTGTCGAAGGACTTTTTGGAGCAGGCGATACGGTAGGCGGAAGCGCTCATAAATTCTCATCAGGTTCTTTTACCGAAGGACGTTTAGCTGCTAAAGCTGCAGTTAAATATATAGAAGATAAAAAAGCAGAAGGAATAAATGTTAACCAAAAACAATATGAAGATCTTAAGGAAGTAATATATAAACCTTTAGAGAATTATACTGTTGGTAGAAATGAGATTACAGGAGGAACAGTCTCTCCAAGCTACATTTCTCCAATCCAAGGCCTTCAAAGACTTCAAAAAATCATGGACGAATATGTTGGTGGTATTACTGCTAATTATATGACTAACGGCAATTTATTGAAGAAAGGTTTAGAATTATTAGATTGGTTACAAGAAGACTTGGAAAATGTAGGAGCAGAAGATTATCACCAATTAATGAGAGCATGGGAGCTCAAACATAGAACGCTTACTTCTCAATGTGTTACAGAACATACTTTATTTAGAGAGGAGACGCGTTGGCCTGGATATTATTATCGAGGAGATCACTTAAAACTAGATGATGAAAATTGGCACTGCTTAACAGTTTCCAGAAGAGATCCTAAAACAGGAAAATTTTCAATGGAAAAAGTCCCAGTTTATCATATCGTAGACGACAAAAAGGACAAGAAAGCTTCATAGTTTTTCATGGAGTTTATTAAAAAATCCGATAAAGAAATTCAAAAAATAGCCCAACCTATTTGGGATAATCTTGTCAAAACCTCAAATATTAAAGATTATGGTGGATTTACAAAAGATTTCTCATCACAAATGCTTTACGGGGCAAACGAAGTAGAATTAGGCAAACAGTGGGCTAATAATAAATTACTTACCAGCTTGTCAGAAAAACAAGATTTTTTAGGCTGTATAAGGCGAGCTCAATTTATAACTGTTCTTTATAAACAAACTAGCAACACAATGCCTGGCGAGTTTCTTGGACGATTAGTTCTAGGTGTGGAGGACGGAGAGGTTAAAGTCTTTGGCGCAACCATTTACTAGGTGCGTCAAGTTGTCAAAATTAATTTTTTGAGTTTTAACATTCGTATGTTAAAAACATTTATGTTCTTAGGCAATACTAATCTGAAATTTAAATCTAAACTTACAACCTTTTTTAATATTAGATTTTTTCTTCAAGTTGGATTATTTGCTTTTTGGGGCGTGATTCTCACTGGTACCTTTATAAGGTTTTTTTAAATTAACTATCTCCAATAAATCCCTATCTTTTTAAGCCTATCTATTTATTGACATAATAATATTAGAGGCATAATTAGGAGTATGCTAGAAATTTATCTGCCAATAGCTCAAGTAAATGTAGATATTTTCTTACTTTTATTTCTTAGTTTATCTGTTGGCATTTTGTCAGGCCTCTTTGGAGTTGGTGGAGGTTTTTTAATGACACCCTTTTTGATTTTTATGGGAATACCTCCTGTCTATGCTGTGCCAAATGAAGTAAATAACATTTTAGCTACGTCAGTATCAGGTTCTCTTACTCATTGGTTTAAAAACACCTTGGACTATAAAATGGGACTACTAATAGTAAGTGGAGGAATTGTTGGAACACTTCTTGGTATTACAACTTTTACTTATTTTTCAGAAATAGGAAAAATAAGTTTAATTATATCTTTGTTATATATGTACTTGTTGGCGATTGTAGGAACTTTAATGATTATTGAAGGAGTCAAAGAAGTAGATCAAGCTAGAAAAAAAGTAATTATTAAAAAGAAACTACATGAACACAATTGGCTTCAAGGACTTCCATTAAGAATGAGATTTCCAAAATCAAAATTATATGAGAGTGCATTAACACCAATTTTATTAGGTTTGATCGTTGGTTTTGTTGCAGCGATGATGGGTATAGGTGGTGCATTTTTAATGGTACCAGCCATGATTTATATTGTTGGGATGCCGATAAAATTAATACCCGGAACATCTTTGTTTGTTACAATTTTTATCAGTGCAATTGTTACTATTCTTCATTCTTTTAATTACGGATCAATTGATTTAACTTTAGTTATTCCTTTAATTCTTGGATCAATTTTTGGTGTGCAATTAGGTCAAAAAATAGGCCAATACTTAGACAGCTCTCATTTAAAAACATTATTTGCACTATTGCTTTGCTCGGTAGCTATTGCAATTGCTTACGATTCTTTTTTCAGAGAAAAAACAAATGACTTTGCAAATAATCAAGTAATAAATACGGATTTAAATTTTTTTGCTGAATTCACTCTAAAATTTTCAAATGAAGCTCCACTATTGTACGGTGCTTTTGCTATAATTTTAGCCATAGGTCTGGGAGCTATGGCAGCTTGGATGAGAAGATTTATGAGTCCGGTAATTAAAAAACTATTAAGTGATTTTAGAGCTAAGGACAAACCTAAGAAAGAAGAAGTAAAGTTTCCAGAAAAATAATTTATTATGCGCTTCTATAAAGTTTTGTCATGACAAACTCTCTATGACCTAATGCTTCAGCACAAGTTAGCCTGCCATTAGCAACTCTTAACATTGTTTTAATAAGTTCATCACCTGCCTGAGACAAATTCATTTCTCTAGATAAAATTTTTGAAACATCGCAGTCCACATGTTCTTTCATCAATTTTGCTGTTAAAGGATTCGCAGTAAGTTTAACTACTGGCTCGATTGGGTTTCCGATAATATTTCCTTGTCCTGTTGGAAATAAGTGAATATTAAATCCTCCTGCCGCTTGTAGAGTTACACATTCCGCAGCTGCTGAGGAGGTATCCATGAAGTATAAACCTTTACCTTTTTTTGGTTCTTCAGCAGGTTCTAAAACATCAATAAATTTTAGATTTCCAATTTTTTGAAAATTACCAAAAGCTTTTTCCTCAATTGTAGTTAAACCACCTGCAATATTTCCTGCTGTCGGTTGACTTTCTGACAAATCATTAGTTGCTTCTTTTAAAATAAAATCGTTATAAGCATTCCAAGTTTTCATAAATTTTTCTTTTGCTTCTGGAGTAGCACCTCTAGAAGCGCAAACTGTTTCGGCACCTGTTAATTCTGAAGTTTCTCCAAAACACAAATGGACCCCAAATGGTTCTAATTTTTCCATTAAATTTCCGACAGTTGGATTTGATGCTAAGCCTGAGGTAGTGTCAGACTCCCCACATTTGACAGATATCCATAAGTCGCTTAATGGACATTCTTCTCTTTGTTTTTCCGAGGCCCATTGAGAAAATTCTTGAGCTTTTTTAGATGCCTTCATAATTGTTCCGATATCTCCAGTTCTCTCTATATGAAATCCCTCTACTGGTTTTCCAGTTTTAGCAATCTCATCTACGATTCTTTTCGTCCATTTAGGTTCTATCCCTATTACAATTACTGCTGCAACATTAGGATTTTTACCTGTTCCTATCATTGTCCTGAAATGTAATTCTAGATCTGCTCCAAACTGTAATCTCCCATAAGAATGTGGTAGTGCAATGGTACCTTTGATGTTATTTGCTACTGCTTCCGCACAAGCATTTGAAATATCATCAACTGGAAGAATAATCACATGATTTCTTGTTCCTGCTCTTCCGTTTTCTCTTTTGTAGCCTAAAAAGCTTTTTGGGATGTCCATTATAAATCTACCATTTTTTTGTTTTAACATTGTGAACATGTACATGTTCACCCTTTTTTATCGACCTAACAACTTTGCCAATATCATGACCGTATTTTAATATCGTATCACCTTCTTTGAGATCTTTAAGAGCAATTTTGTGTCCCAAAGGAACTGCATTTGTTGAGCTAACTCTAATTGTTTTATCGTTCTCCATTATCCAAGCACTACAATCTTGGCCTTTTTTAGTAGTTTCTATTACGACTACTCCTACGTTATCTTTCTCATCGTGGATAATAAGGTCTGGATGTGACATAAAATATGTAATGGATATAAACTAAATTTTGGTATATTTAAAGTAAGTTTTAAAAAATTATTTTAAGGATTTCTATGGCAAAAATGACAACAGAGGAAGCTTTTGTAAAAGTTTTGCAAATGCATGGTATTGAGCATGCTTTTGGCATCATAGGTTCTGCGTTTATGCCAATATCAGATATTTTTCCAGATGCGGGTATAACGTTTTGGGATGTTGCTCACGAGAACAATGGAGGATTAATTGCAGATGGTTATACCAGAGCTACTGGTAAAATGTCTATGGTTATTGCTCAGAACGGTCCGGGTATTACTGGGTTGGTAACACCAATTAAAACTGCCTACTGGAATCATACGCCATTACTTTTAGTTACTCCTCAAGCTGCGAATAAAACAATGGGTCAAGGGGGATTTCAAGAGGTAGAACAAATGAATCTTTTTAAAGATATGGTTTGTTACCAAGAAGAAGTAAGAGATCCTTCAAGAATGGCAGAAGTTTTAAATCGTGTTATTGAAAAAGCTATAAGGGGTTCAGCGCCTGCGCAAATTAATGTGCCAAGAGACTATTGGACTCAAGTTGTTGATATTGAATTGCCTCCAATTGTAAGATTAGAAAGACAAGCAGGGGGCGTAGACGCAATTAACAAAGCGGCGAAAATTTTATCGGAGGCGAAATTTCCAGTCATATTATCTGGAGCTGGAGTAGTAATTGGTGGAGCTATTAATGATTGCGTGAAACTTGCAGAGAAATTAGATTCTCCTGTCTGTTCAGGGTATCAGCATAATGACAGTTTTCCTGGAAGTCATCCATTAGCTGTTGGACCTCTTGGTTATAACGGATCAAAAGCAGCAATGGAATTAATTGCTAAAGCAGATGTTGTTTTAGCACTTGGAACAAGATTAAATCCTTTTTCTACATTACCTGGATATGGAATAGACTATTGGCCTAAAAATGCAAAAATAATTCAAGTTGATATGAATTCTGATAGAATAGGTTTAACAAAAAAAGTTACCGTAGGGATTTGTGGGGATGCAAAATTAGTGGCTCAACAACTTTTATCTAAACTTTCATCAAGCGCAGGTGACACCGACAGAAAAAAAAGAAAAGAATTAATACATCAAACAAAATCTTCTTGGCTTCAAAAACTTTCAAGTCTTGATCATGAAGATGATGATAAAGGTACTGTTTGGAACAAAGAGGCAAGAGAAAGAGACAAAGATAGAATGTCACCCAGACAAGCATGGAGAGCTATTCAAGCGGGAATGCCAGAGGATGTTATAATTTCAAGTGATATTGGAAACAACTGTGCTATTGGAAATGCTTACCCAACTTTTGAAAAAGGGAGAAAATACCTTGCTCCTGGTTTATTTGGTCCTTGTGGTTATGGCTTTCCTTCTATCCTTGGAGCTAAAATTGGTTGTCCAAATACCCCAGTGATTGGTTTTGCTGGAGACGGTGCTTTTGGAATAAGTATGAACGAAATGAGCTCATGTGCTAGAAAAGAGTGGCCTGCAATTACAATGGTAATTTTTAGAAACTATCAATGGGGCGCAGAAAAAAGAAATTCTATTTTGTGGTTTGATGACAATTTTGTAGGAACAGAATTAGATCCAGAGTTAAGTTATTCAAAGGTAGCTAACGCATGCGGCTTAAAAGGAGTGACAGTAAAAACTATGGAAGAAACAACAAAAGCTTTAAAACAATCTTGTGAGGATCAAAAAAAAGGAATCACTACTTTTATTGAAGTGATTTTAAATCAAGAATTAGGAGAACCTTTTAGAAGAGATGCAATGAAAAAACCAGTGAAAGTAGCTGGAATAAAAAAATCTGATATGCAGCCACAAAAAGGGCTCAACTAAAAATTTAATGAAAATCAAAAAAAGCTCCAATAGAAGTTTTGGATTTTTATTTTTTTTCGTATTTATTATTATAGGACTTTGGCCGTTATTGTACTCTGGAAATATAAGAACATGGTCAATAATTTTATCTCTAATATTTTTCGTACTAGGAGCATTAAACTCTAAAGTTTTAAGTCCATTAAATAAATATTGGATAAAATTAGGTGAATTATTAGGAAAAGTAATCGCTCCAGTTATAATGTTTTTAATATTTTTTTTGGTAGTAACACCGATAGGTCTTTTTATGAGATTAATTGGAAAAGATTTAGTTAATTTAAAATATAACAAAAAAATTAAAAGCTATTGGATTTCAAGAAAAAATGTTAAGTCTATGAAACGGCAATTTTAACTTTGTTTCATAATGTTAAATATAAAAAATCTTCTTTCTAAAATTTTATTTATTCTTATTTCAGTAATAGTAGGCTTAATAATTTGTGAAACAGCTCTTCGGGTTATACACAAATTTTCTTATAATTATGATATTGAGATGTGGAAATACGCAAAAAAATTAAAAACAAAAGATGAAAATCCAAAAATAGGACACACTCATATAAAGAATAAAAGTGAGAGTTTACAGGGCGTAAAAATCAGCATCAATAATTACGGACAAAGAGATATAGATTTAAACAATAGTATCATTAAAGAATATGATAGAAGTTTTTTAATTTTAGGTAGTTCTGTAGCTTTAGGTTGGGGAGTTAAGCAAAAAAATATTTTTACAAATATTCTAAACGAAATTTCAAACGGAAATAATAAAAACTGGATATTTGTTAATGGAGGAATAGGAAATTACAACACAGAAAGATATGTAAATAATTATTTAGAGAATTGGAAAGAACTAAAATTTAGCGATATCATTATTCATTTTTTTGTGAACGACACAGAGGTGATAAAAGAGAGTAGAACTAATTTTTTTACTACTCATACTCATCTTGGTGTAATAGTATGGAAATTAGTCAACACCTACAAATCATCTTTCAGCAAAGATAACTTGGATGATTATTATAAAAAGAGATATAAAGAGGATTATGAAGGATTTCAAACTACTCTTAGAGAATTAGAGAGACTTAAAAATCATTGTCAAAAAGAAAACATCAAATGCCATATAGTATTAATGCCAGATATACACCAATTAAATCCCTATAATTTAAAATTTATTAATGAAAAAATGTTTTTTGTTTCTAAAAAATTAGATTTGCCTTTTTTAGATTTGCTAAAGGTTTTTGAAAATGTTGATGAAAAAAAAAATATGGAACAAATATCAAGATCCTCATCCTAATGACTTTGGTCATGAGTTGATGGCCAAAGAGATTTATAACTATTTAACTAAATGATTTTTTCTTCAATAGAATTTATTGCTTTTTTTTTAATTTTTATTTTTCTTCTTAAAATATTTACTAATAGCCAAAGAGAATTAATTATTCTGTCAAGTTTAGTCTTTTATTCATATTGGAATCCGATATTTATTTTTTTAATTTTATATCTTTGTATAATCACATATTATTTCATTAAAAATAATTCTAGTTTAAAATTGGCAATTCCTTTAGTTCTAATTCCCTTGTTCTATTTTAAGTATTCTTCTTTTTTATTTAGTTTGTTAAAAATAAATTTTTTGAATGGCCTAGGTTATACTGGAAATCTTCCATTAGCTATTTCATTTGTAACTTTTACTGCTATTGCAATTTTAATAGATGTTAAAAAGAGGATATTTAGTGATGAAATTAATATTAAAAACCTAACAGAATTTTTAACTTATTTTCCTCAACTTATCGCAGGGCCAATTCTTAGAGCTAAAGAATTATATCCCAGCTTAAAAAAAAAGATTACCTTTTCAAATGAGAATATTAAATTTGGAATTTTTTTGTTTACCATTGGTTTTGTAAAAAAATTATTTTTTGCAGATACAATTGCTTTAGTCGTAGATCCAATTTTTGAAGATCCTACATCAATGAACCCTAAAGATTTATTAAAGGGATATCTGCTATTTCCTCTTCAAATTTATTTTGATTTTAGTGGATACGTTGATATGGCATTAGGAGCATCTATAATACTGGGCATCAGTCTTCCAATAAATTTTAATAAACCTTATTTAACTTATTCCATTACTGAATTTTGGAGAAATTGGCACATTACACTCTCTAATTGGTTTAGAGATTATTTATATATTCCATTAGGAGGATCTAAACACGGAAAATTTAAATTATATTTTAATTTAATTTTAACCATGTCAGTTGCAGGTTTGTGGCATGGAGCTAATTTCAACTTTATTTTATGGGGTTTTTTAAATGGATTATTTTTATGTTTAGAAAAAAGTTTTACTGCTTTCACTAAATCAAAATCAATTTTAAGATTGACACTAAACTGTTTTTTAATTTTCAATTTATGGATAGTTTTTAGGATCACTGAAATAACAGATCTGTTTAGCTACTTTGTTTTACTTTACAAAAATTTATTTGAAATTTTTGATCTACAAAATATTGCAATTTTGTTATTTTTAGCTTTGAGCATATATTCACAAAAATATGAAAACCACGACAACATCAAAAATATATCAAATAAATTAAGTTACACTGTATTGTTACCAATATTTATTATTATATTGGTGACGGGTTTAGGTATAAGTGCTGGACAATCAGAAAAATTTATATATTTTGATTTTTAGTTAGGTATATTTAAATATGATTTCTTTTATTAAAGAATTTTGGGAATTTTTAAGAGAAAGAAAAAAATATTGGCTTATGCCGATTATAATAATTTTAGCATTATTTGGTGTATTAATAGTTCTTAGCCAAGGTTCAGCTATTGCTCCATTTATTTACACAATTTTTTAGTCAGTGACTTCTATATTAGGAATTTCAGCATTTTATCATGACAGCGCAGCCTCATTAGTTATAGATGGAGAGGTTATTGCTGCTGCTCAAGAGGAGAGGTTTTCAAGAAAAAAACATGACCCAAGTTATCCAAAGAATGCGATTAATTATGTTTTATCAGAGTCCAATTTAAAATTGAGCGATATAGATCACATTGTTTTTTTTGAAAAACCTTTTTTAAAATTTGAGAGACTACTAGAAACTTATCTGGCTTTCGCACCTTACGGTTTTAAATCTTTTAGCATGTCTATGCCTATATGGCTTCGTGAAAAACTATTCCAAAAAAAATTTCTTTTTGACCAATTAAAAGAACATGATGAAAAATTTAATGATATAGAAAAAATCTATTTTTCAGAACATCATTATAGCCATGCTGCTAGTGCCTTTTTCCCTTCAAAATTTAAAGAAGCAGTTGTTTTAACTTTAGATGGAGTGGGAGAATGGGCCACAACCACAGTTGCAATAGGCAAAGATAATAAATTAGATTTATTAAAAGAAATTCATTTTCCACATTCTATTGGCTTGCTTTACTCTGCTTTTACTTATTATCTGGGATTTAAAGTTAATAGTGGAGAGTATAAGGTAATGGGCTTAGCTCCTTACGGTGAACCTAAATATAAAAATTTAATTTTAGATAACTTGTTAGATCTAAAAGACGACGGCTCTTTTAGACTGAACATGAATTATTTTAACTATGCGACTGGATTAACAATGACTAATAAAAAATTTTCTGAATTATTCAAAAATCCTGTGAGAGATTCAGAAAAAGATCTTTTAACTCAATTTCATATGGATGTAGCGGCATCAATACAAGCTGTTATTGAAAAAATAGTAATAATGATTACCGATACAATAGCTAACGAATATAAAGTCAAAAACTTATGTTTAGCAGGAGGAGTAGCTTTAAATTGTGTTGCAAATGGAAAAATTTTAAAAAGAAGTAATTTTAAAAATATCTGGATTCAACCAGCGTCCGGTGATGCTGGCGGCTCCTTGGGAGCAGCCTTAGCGTTCTGGTTTAAGGAATTAAAAAAAGAAAGAATTATTTCAAATGAAGACAAAATGAAAGGATCTTATCTAGGCCCTAGTTTTGAAAATGAAGAAATTGAAAAAGATTTAAACCATCTTCAAGCTAATTTTAAAAAATTAGGAGAGGAAGAAATGATTTCGACTGTTGCAAAAGAACTAAGTAATCAAAAAATTGTAGGGTGGTTCCAAGGAAGAATGGAGTTTGGACCTCGAGCTTTAGGCTGTAGATCAATAATAGCAGACCCGCGATCTGAATTTATGCAGAAAGAATTAAATTTAAAGGTAAAATTTAGAGAGAGCTTTAGACCTTTTGCACCATCAATTTTATTTGACGATGTTTCAAAATGGTTTGATCTTAATGTTGATAGTCCATATATGCTTTTAGTCGCAAAAATCAAAAAAGAAATTCAACTTGAGATGAATGAGTCAGAAAAAAAATTATTTGGTATTGAAAAATTAAACATAAAAAGGTCCACTATTCCTGCAGTAACTCATATTGATTATTCAGCTAGAGTGCAAACTGTACACAAAGAGACTAATTTAAAATTTTATAACTTGATTAGTAAATTTAAAGAAATTACTAAGTGCCCTGTTTTAGTTAATACTTCATTTAATGTGAGAGGAGAACCCATAGTCTGTAGCATAAAAAATGCTTTTGATTGCTTTATGGGAACAAATATAGATATTTTAGTTTGTGAAAATTTCATAATGCATAAGAGCGACCAGAAAAAAAATCTAATTAAAGATTACAGTAAAAAATTTAAATTAGATTGAATTTATTTGAGGTATTTTTTAATTTGCAAATAAATTTGATTTGCTAAGATAGTATTGCCTTCGGGTTTAAGATGATTCATGTCAAAAAAATAACCTTGGTTTTCAAGCATTATTTCCGTTGGATCAATTATTATAACATTTTTATTTCTCGCAAACGCATCAAAATGTTTATTCAAAATTTCGTTAGTTAATATCCAAAAAGAATCATGATAATCTAGCCCATAAAAATTAATTTTTCTTAATTCTTTTAATAAATTCACCAGCTCCTCTATTTTTTTATTTTCTAATTTCTTTTGTACAGAAGGTTTTATATAGAATGGTTGTTTAATGAGAACTACTTTAATCTTGTTTTCTAAGCTAAGATTAACAATTTCTTCTAAAGTTTTTTTGTATTGGTCCGTAAAATAAAATAAATTATGATTTATTTTGTCATTATAAGGAGAAATTATTTTATCAGATGATATGGTTTTGCTTATTATTTTTCTATTGATTTTAAATAAAAGTCTAAATGACATTATATTTTCATTCAAAAAATAAATTAATTTAGTTATATTTTTATTTTGTTTTATATTTTTGTTTAATTTTGTTCCAACAGAGTCATACATTGTTGAATTACGATTAGAATAAATTGTAATCATGTCCGGCTTATAATTTATGGCCTCTGAAATAAAAATATTTCTTATATAGTTAAGTGATTTTGAGACCATTCCCATATTAATTACTTCAGCATTATAACTATTTTTTAAAATTAAATTTTGTAACTGCGCTGAATAAGTCATATTCTCAGAACTCTCCAATCCCATTGTGACAGATCCTCCAAAATTAATGATCCTATAATTTTTATTTTTTTTTTCGTTAAATTCTTTCCCTCTAAATCCTTTAGAATTGATTTCAATTTTATTTTTAATTCCGTCTTTATTAGTATGATAATAAATTCCTTTTATAATTTTATTTTTTGTATGGTCCCAATTCATATCATATGTAATAATCCTTCTTTCAATGGATGAAAAAGGTTTAAAAATTAAACCAAATTTTTTTTCTTTGTAATAAATTACGGCAGAAGCAAGTATTTCAACTAACAAAAGACTAAAGATTATTACAAAAAAATTAACTATATTATTTTTTAAATTCATTTTAATTTTAATACTGTCTCTGGGTCCAATTTAACATCAAACCAGTTTAATCTTATATCTAAATGTGGCCCAGTGGACCTACCTGTTTTACCAACTGTACCAATTATTTGACCTTGTTTTATTTTTTGACCTCTCTTTACATTTATGTCTTTCATATGCATGTAAAGCGTACTGATGCCATGTCCATGGTCAAAAATTAAAGTTCCTCCAGTAAAATAAAGATCAGGCTCTGCTAAAGTTACAATTCCATCTAGCATAGCCATTACTGGAGTCCCCTCCGGAGCAGCAAAATCTAAACCATAATGAGGCCTTCTAGGTTTTCCGTTTAAAATTCTCTGGCTTCCGTATACACCAGTAATAATAGATTTTTTAAGTGGTTTTTTAAATTTATTTTCAAAAAAATTTAAATTACTATTTATAGAACGAGCTTTTCCAATTAAAACGTTGTCTTTTTTAATTCTTTCATAAACTTCTTTGGGAGGTGTAACCTGTTTTTTTGGCAAACCATCAATTTTTTGAATTTTATATTCTCTTTTATAAACTTTTTTTGTAATTACCTCTAAATGTTCATTTAATAAAATTTTAATTACAACATCATTTTTTCTATCTCTTCCAATACCAAATGCAAAATACCCGTTTTTAGAAACTTTTACTTTTGTATTATCAATTGTTACTTTTGCACTAGAGTTTGTCTTTCCAAGTATAAAAGATCCTTGAATAAACTTTCCCTGAAATTCAACAGCTAGAACCTTGTTATTAAAAAGTAATATTAGAACTAAAAAAAATACTTTATTGAGCAGTCCAGCCTCCATCTATAATTAAGTTTGAACCAGTTATTTGTGAAGCTTCCTCTGAGCAAAGAAAATATGCTAATGCTGAGATATCTTTTTTTTTAACAAAATTTTTTGAAGCGTGTTTTTCCAAAATAATGTCCTGAGCCTTTTGTAAACTTATTTTTTTTGATTTTGCAATTTTTCTAATTTGATTTCTTACAAGATCTGTGTCAACGAAACCAGGTCCGATTGCATTACAGGTGATATTTTCTTTTGCTGTTTCTAATGCTACTACCTTAGTAAGGCCTACTAATCCGTGTTTAGATGAAACATATCCTGCTTTAAAATTTGACGCCACAATACCGTGAGCTGAAGATATATTTATTATTCGTCCCCAATTATTTTTCCTCATTATTGGCAAGACTTCTTTAATTATTTTAAACGGGGTATTTAGATTTATATTAATTATATTTTCCCAATTTTTATCAGAAAAGCTACATATTGGAGACACATGTTGAAGGCCAGCACAATTAATTAAAACATCAATCTTTTTAAATTTTTTCTTAGACACTTCAACTAGGTTTTTTATATTTTTTTTTTTAATTAAATCTAAATTGAAAAATAAACATTTTTTTATGTCAAATTTCTTCTTTAACTTTTCAATTTGTTTTCTATTAGTTTTACCAGCAACAGCTATACAATAATTTTTTTTATAAAAATACTCAGCTAAATTGAGACCAATTCCACTTGTTCCGCCAGTAATTATTATTGTTTTCATTATTGAGCAGTCCAACCACCATCTACTATTAATGAAGTTCCCGTAATCATTGAAGAGCTGTCGGCCGCCAAAAATGCAACTGCTGTTGCCACGTCGCTTACCTCAGCTACTCTACCTAAAGGTATATTTCTTATCATTTCTTTTTTAAATTTAGTGTTTTTAAAAAAACCTTTAACCATAGGCGTTAAAACAAAAGTAGGACAAACGGTATTAACTCTAATATTATCTTTAGCTAAATCTATCGCCATTCCTCTTGTTAAACCTTCTAAACCAAATTTTGTCATATTATAAACACTTCTAATAGGTCCGCCTACTTTCCCCATTTGAGAGGACATGTTAATTATTGATCCACCTATTTTCTTTCTATTTCTTGCTTCTAGCATTTTTTTAGTACATATCTGAGCTATATTAAAACATGCTTTTAAATTTAAATTAACTAAATAGTCCATATTTTCTTTTTTAACTTTTGTAAAATGTTCTGGACGATTACTACCAGCATTATTTACTAAAATATCTAACTTGTTTAAGCTGTTTACAAGTGAGTTGAAACTTCTTGTATGTGTTACATCGCAGACAAAAGATTTACTAGAACCTTTAGTTGATTTAATTATTTTACTTACTTTGTCCAAATCACTTTTAGTTCTGCTTACCAAAATAACTTTAGCTCCCGCCTGGGCTAATGCAATTGCACATGCTTTACCAATACCTTTTCCAGCACCAGTAACTAGAGCAATTTTATTTTTTAAATTTATTTGTTTAAGCATTAATTAATATTTTTAAATCAACATAAATTAATTCAATGGCAACAACAAGTATCGCCAATAAGCCAAGCCACGCTATCCACTTGTAAGTTTTAATCCATTTTGCGATTAGATTAGCCATAAAAGCCATTAAAGCTATTGATAAAGCTAACCCAAAAATTAAAAGATAATAATGACCTTTAGCTGCACCAGCTACACTAATAACATTGTCCAAACTCATTGTAACATCGGCAATTACCACAGTTGTTATAGCTTTTAATAAAGACGATTTATCTACTTTGATACCTTCTTGTTTTGCCTGACCTTTAATTACGTCGACGTAAAGTTTGTAAACAATATAAAGGAGCAACAAACCCCCTATAAGTCTCAAACCATTAATTTGAAGAAGATATGAAGCAATTAGTGTAAATATTATTCTTAAAATAACTGCAGCACCGATACCCCAAAAAATAATTTTTTTTCGTTTATCTGCCTCAAATTGAGACGCAACCATACCTATAATTACCGCATTATCTCCAGCTAAAACTAGATCAATAAATATAATTTGTAATAAAATAATTAATTGTTCGTTCATAATTTTTGATTTTCTAAAATTAAATCAGCGCCTTTCTCTGCTATCATTATAGTAGGTGCATTCGTGTTACCCGAGGTTATATTTGGCATTATAGATGCATCTATAACTCTTAAGTTTTTTAATCCATGAACAGTTAATTTATCACTAACAACTGACATATCGTCATTTCCCATTTTGCAAGTTCCAACTGGATGAAAGATTGTCTGCGTGAAGTCACTTCCAGCTTTTACTAATGCTTCATCATCTTTTAAATGTATGCCAGGCCTGTACTCTTCTGGCTCATACTTTTTAAATGTTTCTGATTCTAACATTATCTTTCTAATAAGCTTTAAACCTTGGGCAGCTACTTGTCTATCATCTTGCGTAGATAGATAATTCATTTTTATTTTAGGGCTAATTCTACTGTCTTTACTTACTATATTTATTTCTCCTCTGCTTGTGGGCCTTACATTTGCTACAGTTGGAGTTATTCCCTCAAAGTCATGTAGCTTAGAAGCTCCAAGTATATCTGTGCTAATTGGCTGAACGTGAAATTGTAAATTAGGGGTAGCCCTAGACGGATCACTTTTAGCAAAACCGCACACTTGACTTGCTCCCATCGTCATAGGTCCACTTTGATTCAAAATATATTCAAGAGCTATTAAAAAATTTCCAAATAGACTATTAATTTTTTTATTTAAAGACTTTATATTTTTAACCTTGTAAACTGGTCTAAACATTAAGTGATCTTGCAAATTTTTTCCAACTCCTTTTAATTCGTGAATAAGGTTAATGCCATATTTTTTTAATTTTAAAGAATCTCCTATACCCGATACTTGCAATAAATGTGGGGAACCTATTGAACCTGCTGAAAGAATAATTTCATTATCTGCTTTTACCGAAATTAGATTATTATTTTTATAATAATTGACCCCGATGGCTTTTTTACCTTCAAAGTTAATTTTTTGAACATGAGCATGAGTTATAATTTTTAGATTAGATCTTTTTTTTACTGGATTCAAATATCCTTTAGCAGCACTACACCTTAAACGTAATCCTTTTTGGGTTGTTGTAAATTGAAAATAACCACAACCAAAATTATTACCAGTATTAAAATCGTTTGATTTAGGTATTCCTATTTCTTCAGCAGCATTTTGAAATTCATCTAATATTTTTAATTTTATTCTTTTATTTGCTACTGAAATAGGCCCTTTATCGTTATGAAATTCACTTTTACCCAATTCATTATTTTCTGATTTTAAAAAATATGGCAATACATCATCCCAAGACCAACCCTTGTTACCTAACTGTCCCCAATTATCATAATCATTGCTCTGTCCTCTTATCCAAAGTAGTCCGTTAATAGAAGAACTACCACCCAATGTTTTGCCTCTAGGATATCTAATTGATCTGTTATTCATCGTTTCATCTTTTTCTGTGTGAAAACACCAATCAACTTTAGGATTATGCATTGTTTTGTAATAACCGACTGGAATATGAATCCATGGATAAGTATCTTTACCTCCTGCTTCAATCAAAAGCACTTTATTATTTGGATTAGCTGATAGTCTATTAGCTAAAACGCATCCGGCTGATCCTGCACCAATAATTATGTAATTAAATTCTTCCATAGGTTAAAAAACTTTATAAGTTAGATTATCTATAATTTCCAATTCTTCTATTGCAACCTCAGGTTTTAACTTCAACTTCTAGTAATTGACTCTGATTTTGAGAAAGGGTTTAATTCCTTTTTTATTAATAAAAACGGGGGAATAATGAAAAAATTATTAACTGTTGTTTTAAGTTTAGTTGCTTTTATTGGAGTTTCAATATCTGCAGCAAACGCTAAAACACTAAAATGCCAAACGGTAATTAGTGCTAAGGCAGACGAAGTTGTGATGTTAAAAGACTTCGGAAAAAATGTGAGCGCGCTTACTGATGGTTCAATTAAGTTTGAAATTATGCCAGCAGGTACTGTGGTTGGAGTTAAAGAAACATTAGATGCAGTAGACAAAGGATTAATCGATTGTGGATTTGCTTGGACTCATTACTGGTCTGGAGAACACCCAGCAGCTATGTTATTTGGTTCGCCAGTAGCAGGTGCAGGTGT
>MDTG01176587.1_pt1 | contig 16980 bp, 17 predicted proteins | sample 811421 | NCBI WGS metagenome assembly MDTG01 (sample SAMN05326645, study PRJNA326480) | marine metagenome | isolation source: seawater | place: Pacific Ocean: South East | collected 2011
CACCGCCGTCAGGACCATGCGCCGACCCTCGCTCTCGCGCCCGGCGCGATCAAGCGTGTCATAAACTTCCCAGATGTCACGGCGCAGGACCAGCGGCCCCAGCGCCACCGACAGCCCCTCGACATGCAGCGCCGCCAGTTCGCGCAGCCGAGCATCCTGCACCCGGCTCAGCGCCGACAGCACCTGTTGCGACGCGACCACCCCCACCAGCACCATCATGCCTGCCCCCAGCAGCGGCAGCCTGAGCGACAGCGGCAGGTTCCGCAACACCCCGGCCAATCAGGCGTCCAGCAGACGCATGCGGGCGGCGATGCCGTCGAAAATGCCCTCCGGCGCCACCTGAAACCCATCCAGTTGCAGCGCCGTCAGCGCCGCGCGCCCGGCCTCCGATCGCGACAGCCCCAGCAGCGCCGCGCGCAACGCCCTCACCGGCGCCGTGCCAGCAGCATCCTTGCGCGCGCAGATCGGCGGAAAGCCCAGCCATTCCGACCGCCCAATGACCCGCGTTCGCGCGGTCAGGTCCGGCTCCACCGTCGCCAGCGCCTCCCAGACATAGCCGTCCACGCTGCCCGACTGCACCAGCCCGTCGGCCACCGCGCGCACCACGTTGCGATGCCCGTAGGTAAAGATCGCGCGCGAAAACCACGCCTCGGGTCGCGCGCCCATGGCGATCAAGTCGCTCGCCGTGACGAGGTAACCGGAATTGCTGTCGGGATCGGAAAACGCGTGGGTCGCGCCCCGCAGGTCCGACAGGTTCTCGGCCGCGACCCGCGCCCCCGCGATCAGGTAGGACTGATAGAGCGGCCTGCCCCGCCAGACCGGCACCGCCACGAGGTCGAGCGCATCCTCGTGCTGCAGGAACGGATAGCCGCACAGCCATGCGGCATCAAGCGAGCGCTCCAGCAACAGCCCCGTCACCTCCTCGTAGGTGCGCCGCTGCACAAGCTCGATCTCGCGCCCCATCGCACCCGCCAACGCCTGCCGCAGCCGGTCGATGATCACCGCGTCATTGTCGAGAAAGACGGGCGTGAGACCCAGCCGGAAGGGGCTCTCTGCCAAGCCGAGCATCGGACTTGCTGCCAATGCAAGACCGCCCATCACAATTGCTTTGCGGCGTGTTATGCCAGTCATTCTCTACTCGTGGCGCTCCCAAATTGCTGAACCAGTACCGCACGTGCGGTGCCACATGTTCGAAACACCCTTACTTTGTCTGATACCAGATTGATCGCGCTCACGCACAAAAACTTGACCATACTCACATTCTGTGCGGACCACCCACTCATCAAGAGGCGGGAAGCATGGTCTTATAAGGTGGGGTTCCATTTCGGCAATAGCCTCGACCTTTATTCGAGCTGGGCGGACCTGCCATTCCTCATTCGGCTCAAACGGGACAGCACTGATTAGACCGCTGCTTGAGGTCGGTTTGGTTGAAGGCTTTGGCGGATCGCAGCAGCGATCACGGTATGCTGACCGCCCTCAGCGCTTTTTCTGTTGAATCGGCTTAGAACGCGGCGCAGCACGATATCATGCGTTAGAAACATGAACATGTGCCGCACACGATGTCACTCAACCTGCTGAAATCTTGACATAATCTGCACCATCCACTATGGGCGCAAAAGAATGGCGCGCGGCCCCAGTGGCTGCGCTTTTTGGCATTCGGCGTTCTCCTCCTGTGCGCCCTCTACCGGAACGGACCCACTGTGCACACCATACGCACACGGCGTCTGTCCTGCTACCCCACCCCGTACAAAGACAGGAAGACGGCGGCGTTTGGGTAGAGGTGCCTCAAAACAGGGGGCATTGCTAGACTATCCCGCTTCAACAAATGTTGTAATGTTGGCCGGAATCGACTATCTTCTTTCCATGCCCAGACTCTCGATCGATATCTCGCCGGAAGACCATCAAAAGCTCAAGGCCATCGCTGCTCTCAAGGGGCAGAGCATAAAGGACTATGTCTTGGCTCGAGCGCTTGGCGACGCCCCTGCCACTGCCGGCATGAGCGAGGACCAAGCTTTCATGGCGCTGGCCAACTTCCTGGAGCCGAGGATCGAGCAGGCGCGGCGCGGCGAACTTTCCGGCAAGTTGCTTGACGAGATCCGGCGCGAAGAACGCAAGCGCGCAGGGGTCTAGCCCAATCCATGCCGAGCTACGACCTTACGCTTGCGGCGGAAGAAGACCTCAGGGGTATCTGGCGGTACACTTTAGAAACCTGGGGACACGAACAAGCAGACAAGTATCTTGATCAGCTCGGGGAGTGCTTCGATGCGATCGGAAGCAGGCGGACGCCGCCAAGATCATTGCCGCAATTGCCTGACGAGATCTGCATCCATCGGTGCCAGCGTCACTACATCTTCTGGCTTGCAATCGACCGCCCCGTAATCATTGCCGTCCTACACGAGAAAATGGATGTCGTGCAGAGACTGGCGGACCGGATCTAATGGCCAGGCTGAGAGCTTGCGGTCCAGAGCCCAGCTATCGCTGCCCATGCGGAGTCAAGCTGTCAAAAATGACTAATTTGAACTGGCTTCGTTCAGACCATGAAACAGAATGGTGCGGCCTTACTGGACAAAAGAGGGTAATCTAATGGCCAGCCTGTCGCTTTTTCGGCATGTTGTAACGCACACAATGCCACAGTCGCGGATACGGCGATAGGCCTGCGGATTACAGCCGAACGCATGATTAACCGCGATATGTCAGCCTGCCGAGGTTTCGCAATACCAGGCTGGGGATCACGATGTACGAATTTCGCGGCGCAACGCTTCAGGAGGGCGTTCACCAGGCGCTCCGATATTCGACGTTGTCAACAAAGAAGCTGGCCAAGGTGGCGGCGAAATTCGACTTCACTGCCCGCCTACGGATGGGAAATGTTCTGTTCGTCGGTGAGGGCAATCTGAGCTTTGCCCTAACGATGTCACGCAATGAAAAGCCCGGTTCCGATGCCCTCGTCCCACTGTTCGCCGATAGTTTCTTCGGGCCCGACAACGAGATGGCAAGTCTCCCGCAATCATTGAATGTCGCCCTTCGTGTCGCCAGAACGCCCCCGCTGGGCGTCAGTCCAGCGCCGTCTCGTAGGCATCGAGCAGCATTGTGTCGAGCTTCGGGCCGCTTTGCGCATTACGGGAATTGACGATCACAGCGGCGACCATGCCATTCGGGAAGACCACAACTTCTGCTCGCGCCGAGCCGTTCCTGCGGCTGCCGCCATGCCAGACTGCCCTGCCTCCTGAGACGATCTTGTCGTTGAAGAAAACCAGACGCTCAGCGTCAGAAGCAAACATATGATCATGGTTCTCGTCGATCACTTCGCGGGTCGAGACCAACCTGTGCACGGCAGCCGTGAGCGCGCGGGTGGACATGAACCAGCCGCCGATCGCGCAGGGATTTCCAGGGTCCGACAGGTCGACACCGCGCTTGTCATCCGGATCATCGTAGATGAGCGCGCGGTGACGCTCCGGCCCTGCATGTTCATTGCACCCGCCAATGGCACCGGAGGGAGACAGCAATTGCCGGTCCACACCTTCGCGGTAAAGTCGCCCGGCATGCACGCTTACATAGCTGGCGTAGTCGATCTCGCCCGGCGACCAGCCGGCCTCGACGTCTGCCCAGGGACCCGGTCGTGTCGAGGCGGCGCTGAAATTCCACATCGCGAGCGACGCATTGGCGTAGCAGCGATCAAACCGCGGAGCGTTGGCATTCGATGGATTGGATTCATGTTCGGTTTCCCGGAACTCCGGCACGCACCCCTTGGTGTTTCTAGCCATGTTTCGCGCCCGGGTGATGTAGCTTTCACCTCCCAGCCGCAGCCTGTCCTCGAACGAGAAGGATCGGTCAAAATAGGTGCGCCCGCTATGGCCGAAACCGGCTTGATGCCCCAGCAAATGACGCAACGTCACCCCCCGCATGGAGGCATGGACATCAGACCGCCAGCGCTCGGGCAAATACATCCAGAACGGATCGTCGAGCGAAACATCATCCAGCTTTTCGGCCCTGTGAATAGCAAAGGCCGCCGTAAAGACCTTTGACACCGATCCAATAGGTGACACGGTGAGCCCGTTGAAGTTTTTCGCGCCGCCGCTCTCGCATGGTGTGCGTGCAAATCCGCCGTTGATCTGGGCAATGATCACCCCGGCAGGTCCGCGCAGCGTCACGGCATACCCCATCACACGGTCGCCCATTGCGGCCTTGATATCGGACGCAAAGCGCTGCGTGTCGAAACCGTTTCTGGGCTTTGTATCCACATAGGACGGTCGCTCATCGGGCAGCTCGCAAGCCGCGCCGGCTCCCGCAACCGCAAGCAAAAGCCCGCTCACCAGGCCAAGAGCCAAGAAACTGCGATGGCGATAGCGCGCGGAAGTCGCAGCTTCATACCCGTTGCTTGCAGGGTTGGCTTTGCAATAGCCGGATTTGAAACGAGATTTCAGGAACATGATGCAGGATCTCCCGGGACGTCGAAATTGAGGCGTCTGGATCAGCACGCCCAAATGCGGGGCGGGCGGTCTTTCAAGCCGCTGTGCGTCTCGACCTTCGCACCAAGGCCAGAAGCAGCCCGCCGAAAGCCAAAAGCGGCAGGCTCGCCGGCAAAGGAACAGGTGCCACTGGAACAGCCAGACCGCCGACGTCGAAGCGGTACGTGTTGAAGTTATCGCCTTGCGCACGCGCGAAGATGCTTATCCGACCGGTGTTCTCGAAAGCCGTCGTGTCGGATTTGAGTGCGAAGAAATAGCTTTCTTCTTGGGGGCCACTGACGAGATTGTTTATGACCAAAGGAAACCCGAAACTGAAATCGAGCGTTTCGCCGTCGGCGGATCGACTGGCGAAGGTCGGTCCGCGGTCGCCCAATCCATCCGTGCGGTAGCTGGCATCAATGGCGAAATTCCCGAAACCGAACATCTCGACCCGGTCCACCAGAAGGTTGCCGGATGTCACGTTGGAACCGAAGAGGATGCGCGGCATGAAAACCATCGTGTCGTCCACCGACGACTGCACAACCCTGTTCTGCACTTCGAATCTGGCGAATTGAAAGGGCAGTGCCGGAACTCCCACGTTGGGAGTTGAAAGAATTGTGTCCTGCACGACGACTCCGCCAAGCTCCGGACGCGCAGCCGCAGTGGTGCCGGTCACGATGATGCTGTCACCGGGCACGAGCGAGGCAGCTTTTGCATCTTGTCCGCCCAACCCAACGGTTATGGCAATAATGGCAAGTGAACAGCGGAAAACGTTTCTCATATCAAACTCCTAATTATAGGCGCGTCGAGGGCCGCAAATACGCATTGCGTTTCAGAGAAAAAGCAGGGCCCATACCGTCGCCGTCGACGCACCAGATGAACAATCTGGCAGGCCACCGTCATCGTCGGGATCGCGTCCCGTCTTTCGCGTCGGCGCGCTAAAAACGACGACCTCAATCCAGCCGCCGTGATCCGTGACGCCCTCTGCACTGCGCGGCAAATCGACGAATTCAAATACACCGGCAGCCTTGCCAAGGACGGCTTGGACCAGTTCTCCTTCGGAGCGCAAACCCGCTTCTGCCGGTATTGACACACGCGATATCCTCTCCACACTATTCTCAATATAGTGTGCGTGAAGATGGATTTTCTCGGTATCCCCCAGCTGGGGTATTTTACGGCTTTGGGTCTGCAATTTGTTGAATGGATGTATCCGTTTTAAGTCGGGGAGCTGTTTGAAAATGCGAAAGTATCAACAAGCTTTGTCACCAACAGAGCGCCGAATCGCAGAAATGTATGCAGAAGGCGCCTCCTACACGGAAATCGCGTCCCGGACTTATCGATCCCCCCATACCGTCAAAAGCCATCTCAAGAATGTTTACCGAAAAATCGGTGTGTGCTCGAAGATCGATCTCGGAAAATGGCTTGCAAAGGCAAATGGAAACATAGGGAATTCAGCCACGCTGGTGTCTGATATCCAGGCCGACCTTGCGCTATATGAAGCGACGCTCAACTCCGCGGGCGGGTTCGACTACGCAGACCAGTTCGAATGTGCGGACGTCTTCCGCGACATCAGGCGCAGGTACCCGGCCTTCTCCGGTGCCGTTGCAGGACTATCGTTTGTCGAGGGTAATCTCGCGTTTGCAGCATTAGAGGAAGCAAACGCCGAAGAGCGATTGGCTTCTTCGCGAGAACTCGGCGAAAAGGCGTTGAGCCTGAACCCTTTTGACTCCTTTGCGCACTTTGCAACCGCACGCAGCATGATATTTGCAGGTGAATTCGAAAAAGGCGAAGAACATATCCGCGTGGCGTTGGAGTGCGACCCTGATTTCCAGTGGGCCAAATACATGCTCGTGTTTGCCCTGACGCATAGCGGCAAGTATGCGGAAGCGATCAGGGCCGGTGAGTCCATCCTCAAAGAGCCAATTGATGACAATATTCGCGATCCTTTGGCCTTGACCCTCGCGTGCGCTCATTTGCAAGCGCAGGATAAAAGGCGTGCCTGCGCCATATCTCGGGAATTGCTGCGGCGGAAGCGGACAAACTGTTGCATCATTCACACGGCTTGCCTCATTTTGGCTGAAGCAAATCGGCGAACAGAAGTTGAGGAATTCGCAAACTCGAGACCGCTGGAGGCTTGGCCTAAGTCAGCACTGCAGCATCGGCTGCATGCAAGAGACGAGACAACGTTCGCTGCCATGATGCGGCAGCAAAAATGGCTGGAAAGCCTGCCTCAGCCAAAAAACGGCTAAGACCGCCGAAATCGTCCTCAAGGGGGGCAACGCAGCACTGCGGCGCAGGTTCTTTTCGAGGATACCATCTCTGATTTGATCGGTGCTTTGTCGGTCAATTGGAAACCCCGAGGCTCTGCCGAGAGCTATGCTGGAATTTGGGTGACGCGGCCTGATCAAGCGGCGCGGTTTTCGGCGTCGCTGGCGGCGACACCGTCGGTGAATTTGACTCCTTCGATGACCATTGGCAACCGGTTCGCGCCCTTCAGGCGGCGCCATGTTTTGGCGGCGGTCTGAACAAGCTTGAACACCATCAGCTTCGCTGTCTTTTGCGACAGCGCCCCCTTGGTCCGCACGGTCCGGTGACGAATGGTGGCGAAAATACTTTCGATTGGGTTGCTCGTACGCAGGTGATCCCAATGATCGGCCGGGAAGTCGTAGAAAGCCAGCAGCGCGTTGCGGTCCTTTGTCAGGCAGGTCACCGCCTTCTCGTATTTGATCCCGTATTTCTCGGCGAAGATGTTCATGGCGGCCTTGGCCTTGGCGCGGGTCTCGGCTTGCCAGATCTCGCGCAGGTCGGTCTTTACCGTCGGCTGCATCGATTTCGGGAATTTGTTCAGCACGTTGGCGATCTTGTGAACCCAACACCGCTGATGCCGCGTGCCGGGGAAGACCTCGTCAAGCGCCTTCCAGAACCCCATGGCCCCGTCGCCCACCGCGATCTCCGGCGGGACGGCAAGGCCGCGGGCCTTGATGTCGACCAGCAACTCGCGCCAACTCTGTGCGCTCTCGCGCACGCCGACCTGGAAGCCGACCAGTTCCTTCTTCCCTTCGGGCGTGGCGCCCAGAATGACCAGCATGCACTCGGCCTGCGGCTCCATCCGGGCCTGGAGGTAGACGCCGTCCGCCCAGATGTAGACATACCGCCGCGCCGAAAGATCACGGCGCTGCCAGCGGTCATATTCCTGCTGCCATTCCCCGGTCAGGCGCGAAATCACGCCCGGCGACAGGTTTGGCGCCTCCGCCCCCAGGATCGCAGAGAGCGCCTCCCGGAAGTCGCCGGTGGAAATGCCGCGCAGGTAGAGGACTGGCAGCAGGGCATCGAGGCTGCGCGACCGCCGCGCCCATTTCGGCAGGATGGCGGAGCTGAACCGCACCTTCTCGTCAGCAGGTCCGGCCGCGCGGTCTCGCACCTTCGGGCGGCGCACATCAAGCGCGCCGATCCCGGTCTGGATGCTACGCTCCGGCCCATACCCATGCCGGACGACACGCTGCCGGCCATCCGGCAGAACCTCTTCGGCATGCTGAGCGACGAAGGCGTCAGCCTCTGCCCGAAGTGCAGCGGCCAGCATCCGGCGCGCCCCATCCCGGGCAATCTCGGTCAGCGGGTCGTCAACAGATTCCGGCTGACGCAGGGCGATAATGTCGGTATTGTTCGTCATAGGCGTATCGTTCCTTCTGGAAGTTCTGGCAGGCTTCGACACCCGCCACGATACGCCGCCTTCTCAAGCACCGTCACCCATTTCCCGGTATAGCTCCTCTGCCGAGAGTCAAAAAGCGAGACGAACTGTGGGACTGAAACGGACGGACGAATTCCGCAAGGATACCACATGGATTGCGTCAACTCGTGGTTCACGGCGCATTGATCGGACATCTGGGGGCGGGCTTCCGAGGCCGAGCGCAATGACATCGTGCCCCCGCGAGACAAGGTCGCGGCAGGTGAAATATCCCAGAAAGCCCGTGCCGCCGATCATTAGCACGCGCATAATCCGAACCTCTCTTGGCTATCAGGCACGCTGCCTGGCGCTCTCGCATCTTGAATAAACGGAGTGCTCATTTTGGACAGTCTGTCTTCCGGTCGAGTGACGATTGCGCCATCCACCCCTGCAAGTTCAGAGCGCCCGAAAAGTCCGGACTGCCGTGTGTCATGCTGCATCAGAGGCATCGGAACCTCCGGGGGGCGCCATGTGGATGGTGCGTGTCGGGAACGCGAACTCGACGCCGATGTCTTCAGCCAGGCGAACGATCTCGAGCACAATCTGGTGCTTGGCTTCGACCTGCTGGGCGTAATCCTTCACTCGAAGGTGGAATAGAAGTTCGATATCGATGGAGGACGCGCCAAATCCCTCCAGACCGACATAGACATCCTCAGGATCGACCTTGGGATGGGCGCGCAAAACGTCGCGCAGACCCCTTACAAATGCATCAAGCGTGTCGCGCGGCGTGTCATAGGTGGTCCCGACGATCATCGAAACCTTGCGACGGCGGCGGCGTCCCCAGTTGGTGATGATCCGGTCGGAGAGTTGCACATTCGGCACGTTCAGCAGCGTGTCGTCCAGCCCGCGCAACCGGGTGACCCGCAGCCCGACCTCTTCTACCGTCGCCAGTTTGCCATCGATCTCGATCAGGTCGCCACGATGAAACGGCCGGTCCGCCATCAGTAACCCGCCGCCCATCATGTTGGACACGGTATCGCGCGCGGCAAAGGCGATGGCGACACCACCGACCCCAAGGCCGGTGATGACCCCCTCATAGGGCAGGCCGATCACGTCGGCGATGGCGATGATGGCTCCCACCACGATCAGCAGCTTGGCCAGCCCTGTTCCGAGCGAGGTGGCGATTTCATCGACATAGGACGTTGTCTTGCGGGCCGTTGCATACATCCAGCCGCCCATGAGAGTGACCAGCCGGTAGGCAAAGAATGCCAGCGCCACGACAAGGAACACACCGGCCAGAGCGCCGATCAGGGGCATGCCGGCCTGCGTGACGCCCAGCCGCGTGACGCTCCAGTTTACGATCAGAGCCGAAACCAGCAGGCCGGTCGGAGCCGATAGCCGGCCCATCCCGGCCAGCCGCGGCCCCGCCCGACCGATCGCGCGCATCATCGCAGTCACGATCCAGATTGCCGGGACGGCGGCAAGCAGCGTCGCGCCAATGCCCAGCCACTGCCAGATCTCGAGATAGCCCACCTGCGCCACCAGCGCTGGATCAAAACCGCGCACGGTTTCACGCAGCCGGAAATACGGCGACAGCGGCTCGGGGTTTTCAAGGCCGCCGATCACCGGCAGATCCTGCATCGCGGCAAGCAGCGCCGGGGCCGTCTCCAGCGTATCGGCGGATATTTTCCACCTCTCGCTCGGCTCGGCGCCGTCAATGCCGGGCTCGGTGACACGCGCGATGGTGATATTGCCGACCGGGTGCTGGAAATAGACATAGGGAACGCTGCGATCCGGGTCGTCAGGGATTTCCTGCCAGATCACATAGGCTACCCGATCAAGGATACGTTTGACAAAATCTGCATAGATCGGCCCTTCAAGGTCATGCAGACGTTCGGGCACTGCGGAAAGGTCCATCACCGCAAGCGCACTCGCGTGCCCGCCCTCGTCCCAGCCATTCGTGCCCTGGATGAACTCGCGCAGCACAGCGCGCGGGGAATTGGCGCGCGCCCGGTCGAGATCGGCCATGCTGTCATGGCCCAGGGCCGCCAGCAGTCGGTCGCGTTCGGCGGCCAGCACCTCGACCGTTGGCAGGACCACACGCCAAAGTCCGAACGCATCCTCTCGGAACGTAACCGTTGTTTTCTGCGATATCCCCGCCGGACCTATGTCGAAACGGACTATGCCCTGATCGGCTGTCTCGGGCGCGTCTGGGACGTCCATGATCCGTAGCGTGGACATGTCGAGGATGTTGAACATCAGCGCGCGGCGCTGTGCCTTTTGCGCAGCACTCGTAGACGGATCGGAATAGCTGACAAGGTTCGCGACCTGGCGCAAGGCGCCCGCATCCCCCGCATACACCGCGGCATTGGTCGCGAGCAGCAGGCTGCGCAATGTCTCACGCGGAGTGCCGTTGGCCAGATACCACGCGCCGCTGCCCTCCTCGGCACTGTCGCGGAACCCGTTCCAGTATTCGCCGTTGCCAAAACGCCCGGTCAGCGCCTCGCCATCCTGGGACAGCGCAAAGACAAAACGACCGGATGCGCCGGTCTGCTCCCATGTCCCGCGCAGGACACGGCCCTTGATGGTTCCCTCGATGCGGCCATTGTCGGGCTGATAGGTGCCGGTGACGCGATCCCCGTCCTGTTCAAGGCTGAGCACGGCACTGCCCGTGCGCCAATAGGTCTGCCAGTCTCCACTGAAATCGGCCTCTTGCGCCTCAAGGGCGCCAGATGAAACAACAAGGCAAACAAAGAGCGTCATTAGCGCAAGCCTCGGAGCCCAAACGATCTTTAGCATTGTGAACAGTCTCCTTCTTTGGACAGCTGCGGCCTTCGTGCTCAGGGCCACAAGTCTTGTCGTATCAAGGGTTGAGAAGCTGGGCCGGAGCCAGCAGTACAGTCATAGCCTCCTGCGCAAGAAGAACGGTTCCCGGAATCGCGCCTGCTCGGCCGGCTTGGTCCGTGCGCAGTCCCGCCCGGACCGCCTCGGTCTGTCGCAAGAACGAGATCACGGCAGGCGAGCTTGCAGCTGCAAGGTGGCGCGATGCGGCGTCTCGGGCCTCCGTCAGGTCGATAATGATGATCTCCTGATACCCGAGCGTTTCGAGCGATGCGAGCGATGCGAGATTCCCAAGTCGGGCGTCGTGCCCGGTCAAGCGCGCCGAGAGGCGCAGGGCCGGATCCCGCTGAGAGACAAAGACGACAAACGGGTCAGGCAGAGTTCCAATATCCTCAGCCTGCGCTTTGAATACCTCAGGGTCGATATCTGGTGACATCAGCACCACACCGCCGACGCGAGCCAACGTCGGGTTTTCGCGCAAAGCCATTTGACGCAAGACCTCCATCGTCAATTGCGAGCCCATGGAGTGCGCGACGATCACCACGCTGCGCGCTCCTGCGCGCACGAGGTCGTCCAGCATTTCCTCTAGTCCTCTGCGCGCGAGCAGAACAGCATCGCGGTCTGCCGCATAGCCAAGCGGTTGGCCGCGCGACGGCCACGCATAGTGGAAGGTGGGTCCGTCAATCTCGAAATCCGCAATCATCTGCGCGGTGCGGAAGATGCCGTCTGCCATGCGGTTGTTGAACCCGTGCACCGTCAGTACGACCTCTCGGCTGGGGTTTGCCCGCGCCACGAGTTCATGGGAGGTACGTACGCGAAAGGCGCTCCGATCGGTGAACCTTTCGACACTTGCAGTCAGGAAGTGCTTGCGCGGATCGAGATCAGCGCTGGGCAGTGTCACCGTACCAGGCACCCGCTCCGGCGGCACGCTTACCTCGACCTGCCCGTATGTGAGCGGGCCGGGTTCAGTGCGGGACCATAATCCGTCCGCCGTCGGTTGGCGCGTCGTCCCGACAAGAACAGGAACCCGGCTTTCTGCCGTCTGCGCGATCGGGTCTGGAACAAGGTCAGCCCTTGAAGCGCAGCCTGCGATCAGGATGAACGCGAATAGTGCAAAAATATGCAGAAATCGGGGTGTGTACCGCGCGCCACGCGTCTTGGCGACGCCAGACCATTCTTGATCCTGCACCGCCGTCCGTTGATACCACAACCATCCCGAAGGATACCTTTGATGCGTCCTATCTGAGCGCATAAGTCACGGCAGCATTACTACAGCATCATGCATGAATTGCAGCGAAAGGGCGAGCTGCAAGACACCGAAGACCGCGCCGAAGAGCTGCAAAGGCACCGGACCAATGGCGCGCAGGATCGCCTTCGACCGCAGCATGAGCAGCCAGTTCAGAGCGATGAGGCCAAGGCCCATCCCGATGATTGCGGCGTGTGTCTCGAAACCCGGGAAGGCCACCGCAAAGATCAGCGCTACAACGACGGCGATCGGCGGGAACAGACCGGGAAAGGCGATGGCCGCCGCATGAACCTGCGTGGCGTCCGTCTGCCCCCCCTGCCCCGGTGGTGCCAGCAGTGCCTGCAGCGACAACGCGAAGAGGGCCACGCCACCCGCGCCTATCAGCACAGGGAAACTGACCCCCCAAGCGCCGAGCGCGCCGGTGCCCATCAGGATCGCAACGAGAAACGCCCCAACAACAAGCAATGCGGACCGATTGGCCAGCGACTTGACCTCGGGCTGGGCATCATCCTTGCCGACACGGGAGAAGACTGCGATAGCACGGATCGGCCCCATCGTCATGAACAGAAGTCCGAAAAGCTGGCCCCAGGGAACCTCGGTCATGAGGTTTTCTCCACGATCTCTGAAATGGTCATGTAGTTCACGATGGCCGCAACGAGACCGGCCACAACGCCCAGGATCACGACGGCGGTGCCGAGCCCGACCTCGACGGTGCCCATTACGCGCTGCCAGACCACCGCCAGCGCCACCACGGAGCCGAAAGCGAAGAGCCCGTGTTTGATCACCAGCCAGAGCGTGGTCGGCAGGAATGGTTTTCTCGGTGCCTTGAACGTCCAGTGCGCGACGGCTGTCAGGATCATGGCCAGCGACACGGCCAGGGGCACTGAAGAGCCCAGCACCGTATGCGCATCGGTGCTGATCGCATCGACCGAGATCGGAATCGGGCCTTCGTGGCCTTTGAGGATGAAATACTGGATCGCACCGTTGATCACCGCGTTGATGACGCCGCTGATAGTGGCACCCTTAAGGATTTGCGCCGGATCAGCAGGCTTATGAGAGGTTGCGGACATGCGGGACTCCATAGGTCAGAAACTCCAGAAAAGCTGTGCTTGCAGGGTGGTCCAGGGATCGGCACTGCCGCCTGCGGCCACCTCGATCGCGCGACCGGGAAACGCCACCGAGGCGATGCCGAGGAAAAACAGTTGGTCCGAGATCGACCAGCGCGCCGCGAATTGCACCTCTTGCCCCAGATCGCGCGAGGCCAGCGTCGCGATGGCCGGATTGGCACCGATATTGTTGCGCTCGTCGGCGCGGTGCAGAAAATAATCGAGTGTGAGGTTGAGCCGTGGATTGGGCGCGACGTTGAAACGCAGCCGATGGCTCAGGCGGTTTTCGGGGCGGATCAGCTTGCCCAGGGAGATGCCTTGCAGCCATTCCGACAACCCGCCGGAAAAGAGCGCATCGAACCGCTCGTAAGTCGCCGAGGCGGGGTCGTCACCCGAGAAGGCCGAAAAGCGGTAAGACAGGCTTGGCGTCCAGCGCCGTTCGCGCGCAATATATCCCACAGTGCCGTAGCCGGCCCAAGCCCTCATCCGGAAATCGCGGTGCCGCTGATGCGCCAGTTCGCCCTCCAGCCATAATCCGGGCATGCGGTCAGGATCGGACCAGCGGGCATGCACCGCGTAGGTCTGCAAGCCCTCGCGCGTGCCGATCGCACCAGAGGGCGCGGCATAGCGCGTGCGAGACTTGACCGCCTCGACATAGGTCGCGTCCATGTAGAAGCGATCCGTCACGTTGTAACGCAGGTTCATCCCCGCGAGATGCGTGTCCGTCTCGAGCGGTTCGTACTCGTTTGGATTGAGAAAGAACCCTGTTCCGGTCCATTTGTCGATCTTGAGCGTAGCCAGCGCCGCGAAGTCATGCGTGGTGCGCGGCGCGAGATAGATCCCCGGCCGCGGCCCGGCATTGGATTGCGACCCGAATTGAGAAATGAGAAAGCCGTCATTGAGCGAAAAATTCTGCCGCCCGAAGGAGAGATTCACCCGGCGGCTGCCATCCTCAGTGCCCCAGAGATAGCCCAGATAAGCCTTTTCCAGGTGAAAGGTCTGCCGCGCGTCACCGCGAAAGATGTCCTCTCCGCGGGCGGCGACGCCGATGCCGCTCACTGCGCCATAGAGCGCCGAATTGGTGGTGCCGATCTGCGCGACGCCCCCCAGTCCCAGTTCGACCCAAGACTCGACCCATGTCGCCCGTGATCCGGTGCCCGCCCCTATCCCTGGATTCTCCACCAGCGGGTTGCCGGTGGTAAAGGCGGGCGCGCTGCCGAACCAAGGGTTGCCGTCGGAAAACACGCCATGCCCGCCCGCGATGATGAAACGCAGCTTTCCGCGGTCGCTCCGCAGAAGGTCGGGAAATTCCAGCTCCGCAGCCTCCGGCACTGCGGCGGTGAGCGCAAGCGTGACCTCCAGGCGCGCTCGCGTGTTTTGCCCCGGCACGCCGGTGATGCGCGTGCGCAGATCGCGCACCCCCGGCAAGGACCGGAGCCGCGCCTCAAGAGCGGCGATACTCCCCGATGCCAACCGGTCGCCCGGCGAAAGGCTGCTGAGCGCCCGCGCCTGCGCGAGGATCTCGGCGTCACGCGCAGCTTCCCCGGTCGAGCCTTCGGCGCGCAATACAATCTCATCGAGCACCCGGTCGCCGACGGCGGTAGCCAGATCCACCGCACCCGGCCCCCCGATCCCCGCGCCCGCCTGCGCCTGCGCCATGCGCGCAGGCTGCATCGCGGCCAAGACCAGAAGCGCACAGAGAACCGGAACCAGCCTGCGTCTCATGATTGCGTCACAGCGGTGTGTCACTGACCGAAAAGCCGGACCACGCTGCCGCCGCCGTGGACGTTTATGATCTGGCCGCTCACCCAGCTCGATGCCGGCGAGGTGAGATAGAGCATGGCGTTCGCGATGTCCTCCATCTTGCCCGCCCGCCCGGTCAGGTTGTCGGGATGTGCCAGCTTCTCCTGCATCTCGGGCGTGACGCCGGCATCGGCGTAGCCGGGGGTAATGACCGTTCCGATCAGGACCGAGTTGACGCGCACCTTTGCTGCCAGCATGTGCGCCAGCGACACCATCATCTGGTTCAGCGCGGCCTTCGCCGTGCCGTAGGGCAGGATGTCGTAGGCCGGCACGGCCGAGGAGAACGAGCCGGAATTGGTGATTGTGGCGTTCTCGGCCTTCTCCAGATAGGGCAGGCAGGCCATGCTCATCCGGTAGGCGCTGACCGTGTTCAGGTCATAGGACTTCAGCAGTTCCTCCCGCGGGATCGCCGCCGCGTCGGGCTGTCGCGCACCCCAGCCGACGTTATTGACGAGGGTGGAGACGCCGCCGAAGGCCTTGACAGCAGCATCCACCACGGCCTGGATGTCCTCGTCCTTGGTCACGTCGCAACCCATGCCGTGGACTTCGTTGCCGGTCTCCTTGGCGATGTCCGATGCCGTATCGGCGGATTTCTCGGCTTGCAGGTCGCAGATCATGACCTTGGCTCCTGCCGCCGAAAGCGTCTTGGCGATCTGCGCGCCGATGTTCTGTGCGCCACCGGTGATTATGACATTGTGGCCGTCCATGCGGAAATCGGCAAATGCGTCGAAACTCATTGGACTCTCCCTGTGGTTTGGATGGGCTCAAAATGCCCGGTTTTGACTACAGCCTTGCGACGGGCGCGACGTCAGTCGAGCTCCTGGACGCCGCCGCCGGAGACGGTGAGGATCTGCCCGCTCACCCACTGTGCCGCAGGCGAGCAGAGGTAGAGCGCGGCACCCGCAATGTCCTCGGGCTCGCCCAGGCGCTTGATCGGCGTGTGCTTGAGCATAGCCTGCTCGACCTCGGGGGTCAGAACGGTGGCCAGCGCTGCCGTGCGGATCGCGCCCGGCGCGATGCCGTTCACGCGGATCTTCTTCGGCCCGAGGTCATGCGCGATGTTGCGGGTCAGGTGACTGATCGCGGCCTTGGACGACGAATAGGACGCCATGCGCACGTTCTTGTTCTCGGCCGACATCGAAGATATGTTGAGCACCGCGCCGCCACCGGCCTTCTCGATATGCGGCACCGCGATCTGCGTCAGGCGGAACGGCGCGAACACGTTGATCTCGTAGGCCCAACGGAAATCCTCCATCGGCATGTCGAAGGGCTTGGGGCCGCCGCCGCCGGCGTTGTTCACGAGGATCGACAGACTGCCGAAACTGTCCATTGCCGCTTGTACCGCCGCCTGCAAATCCTCTTCCCTGGTGACGTTGCAGGCGATCCCGACGGCCTTGCCGCCTGCCTGCGTGATTGCATCGGCCACGGCCTCGGCCGTCTCGGTCTTGAGGTCGCTCACGACCACGGCAGCCCCGGCACCCGCGAACATCTCCGCGATCCCTCGTCCAATGCCGGCACCCGCCCCGGTGACAAGTGCCACCTGATCGTCAAGTCTGAAATTACTTGGATCGAACATCGTGATCCTTTCGGTGAATTATGTCGTCTCATCGGGTTGTAGCGAGGATAGGACGGCATTTCGCCCCCGCAACAGACTAGATGCTCAAAATGAGCAGCCCCGGAATTGACGGAACAGTCCGACAGCGTCCAACCTGAACGGGATCAAACAAACCCGCGCAAATCAGCAGGACATTGGACCATGATAAAGAAATCGTTTTTCATACTGGCCATCTGCTGCGTCGCGGCTCCTGCGATCGCGCAGGATGAAGACGAGGCCGCATTTGACGATGCTCTGCGTAACTTTGGCCTGACCGCAGG
>MDTG01345312.1_pt1 | contig 16980 bp, 13 predicted proteins | sample 811421 | NCBI WGS metagenome assembly MDTG01 (sample SAMN05326645, study PRJNA326480) | marine metagenome | isolation source: seawater | place: Pacific Ocean: South East | collected 2011
TATAAATAAACTTCTAAAAAAAGACAGAACATTTAAATATTAAGATGAAAGTTATAATTTTTTCCAAATCAAATTGGAATATTTTTAATTTTAGAAAAGGATTAATAATTAAATTAATAAAAAAAGGTTATAAAATTTACATTCTATCATCTGAAGATTCTTATAAAAAAGAACTTATTAAATTAGGATGTATCATTTATCCAATAAACATAAATAATAAAAAAATTAATCCATTATTTGATATTATTTTGTTGTTTAGAATTTATAATTATTATAAAAAAATTAAACCAAATATTGTTTTACATTTTAATATAAAACCTGTGATTTATGGAAGTTTTGTATCTGGTTTATTAAATATTCATCATATAAATATGATAACTGGCTTAGGAACTGCATTTATTTCAAAGAATATAATAAAAAAAATTGTTAAGTTTTTATATTTTATATCAATGCAAAAAACTAATATGGTTTTTTTTCAAAATAAAGATGATAGAAATCTATTTGTAAAAAATAATTTAATTAAAAAAAAATTTACAAGTTTAATACCAGGTTCTGGAATTAATTTAAAATATTATCCTCTTAAAACTTACCCTAAAAATAATCATTTCATTTTTTTACTTATTTCTAGAATATTATGGGACAAAGGTATTAAAGAGTTTGTAATGGCAGCAAAATTATTACATTCGAAATATAGTAATTTAACTTTTCAATTATTGGGACCTTTAGAAAAAGAAATTTCTTCTGAAATTTCCCTAAAACAAATAAAATTATGGGAAAAGGATAAAATTATTTCATATTTAGGCTTTGTAAAAGATGTGAGACCATATATTAAAAAATCTCACTGCGTAGTTTTACCTTCTTATAGAGAGGGTACTCCAAAGAGTCTTTTAGAAGGTGCTGCAATGGGAAGACCAATAATTGCGACAAATACAACAGGATGTAAAGAAGTAATCGATCACGGTTTAAATGGATATTTATGTAAAAATAAAAATTATATTAGTTTAGCTAATTCAATGGAAAAATTTATTAAACTTTCACTTAAAAAAAAGATAGATATGGGAAAAAAAGGTAGAATAAAGATAATGAATGAATTTGATGAAAAAAAAGTTATTAATTTATATTTAGAAACTATAAAAAAAATTACAATATAAAATGAAAAAAATAATTTTGAAAAAATCAAATTTGAAAATATCTATAATTGGATTAGGATATGTAGGTTTACCTTTAGCGATAGAATTTTCTAAAAAATTTACTGTAATAGGATATGATATTGACCCTATAAGAATCAATCAATTAAATAAAGGATTTGATAAAACAAAAGAGATAAAATTAAATTTAAATAAAAATAAAATTAAATTTACCTCCAATTCGACTTATCTTAAAAACAATGATATTTTTATAGTTACAGTGCCAACTCCTGTTTATAGTAACAATAAACCCAATTTGACTTTTTTAAAAAAAGCAACAAAGTTAATAGGTAGATATATAAAGGATCAAAGTATTATAATCTATGAATCGACAGTTTATCCAGGAACAACAGAAGAAATATGTGTACCGATTTTAGAAAAAGTTTCAGGTTTAAGATATATTAATACAAATAAAAGAAAAAAAGGTTTCTATTGCGGTTATAGTCCTGAAAGAATTAATCCAGGTGATGCAAAAAATAATATTATAAATATATGTAAAGTTACATCTGGATCTACAACCGAAATAGCAAATTTTATTGATAATTTATACAAATTAATTATTAAGGCAGGTACCTACAAGGCTGAAAATATAAAAATAGCTGAAGCTGCTAAAATTATTGAAAATACTCAAAGGGATATTAATATTGCTTTAGTTAATGAGCTTTCAATAATTTTTAAAAAAATGAAAATTGATACTTATAGTGTTTTAAAAGCTGCAAAAACAAAATGGAATTTTTTACCATTTTCTCCTGGATTAGTAGGTGGACATTGCATAGGAGTTGACCCATATTATTTAACATATAAATCAATAAAACTTGGTTATAAACCAAGGGTTGTTTTATCCGGTAGAAAAATTAATGATAAAATGAGTAAATATGTTGTTAAATATTTAATTAATCAAATGAATCAAAATAATATTTCTATAAAAAATTCTAAAATTTTAATTATGGGTTTAGCATTTAAAGAAAATTGTGCTGATATAAGAAATACAAAAGTATTAGATATATATAATGAACTAAATAAATATAAAGCAAAAATTGAAATTTATGATCCAATAGTTGATAAACAACAAGCCATAAAAGAATACAATATAAAAATTATCAAAAAATTATATATTAATTATTATGATTCAGTAATAATTGCAGTTGCGCACAATTTATTTAAAAAAATGGGTATTAATAAAATTGAAAAAATTTGTAAAAAAAATCATATTATTTTTGACGTAAAAAATATCTTTCCTAAAAATAATAAAAATTTAAAATTATAAATTATAATCTAAAAAATAGTGTATATGAATGGCGCAAATACTGAGCCTTCTGCTATTATTAACAGAGACCCAAATATAAGAATTATTATAACAATGGGTATAAGTATAAATTTTTTTCTTGAAATTAAAAATACCATTAATTCTTTTAAGAATTCCATTTTATTTAGTATTGATTTTTAAATGAATCTTTATCATAATTTAATTTCTCTTTATCTATCCAATAACTTTTAACATTTCTTTTTTTTAATTTTAGAATGTCTCTTCCAAATAATTTTGCCATGATTCCAATAGGAGTTATTATTATAAAAAAAATTACACCTAACACAATTGGATTAACTATCTTACTCAATAAAACACTAAATTTATACCACATAGTATTAAAAGGCCTTAATATTTTTGGCATGAAAGTAGATATTAAAAAAATAATTAAAGATATAATTAAAAAAAATAGAAAATAAAATGAGTTTATAAATACATATAAATATAAACTTATAATAAAAAATATTACTGAAAATAAGAAGCCAAAAGATCTATTTGAAGTGATTTTTTTCATTTTATAGTTATTTATTCTTATTATAACTTCATACTAAACTGGTCAAGGATAGTAAATTACATGTTTTTGTATATTATTTCACTTGCTATTCTGTAACCTTCTGGGCTTAAATGCGGACCTTGTATTGAGTAGCCCTTCCTTCCTAATTTAGAAATTTCTCCTGTTAAATCAATAAAAACTATATTCTCATTAATTGAATCTATATATTTATTAATATTTGATAAATATTTTTTTGATCTAGAATCAGGTCTCCAAAATTCAGAAGTAGGGATGTATACTATTATAGGTTTGCAAAAATTGATGTTACACTCTGATATTAATGTATCAATCATTAATTTTGAAGAGTAGGGGATTGAAAATTCCATTTGAATAAAACTCTGTATTATTTTTATTGTATTTGGTAAAAATAAATATTTATATGCTCTCTTTAAAATATTGCCCTCAAAAATTCTTTTTTGTTTAGTTTCTCTAGTAAGAATTTCAATATATGGAAGTGCTTCAGAATATAATAGATTAAGATTTGCTGATATTTTTTTTGGTCTAATTTTTTTATTATAATTATCAAAATATTTTACTGGTTTTTGAGGAAAATATTTATTATAAATATTATTTTTTTCATTTAAATTATCATTTGGACCAATTATCAAAATAACATTTTTTGGTTTTATGGGTTCAATGAAATTAGAAGCTATGTTTGCATAATGTATTGGCCCATTTCCCCATGTACCAAGGTTAATTATATTTAAATTTTTAAAAGACATTATTCCACTTATAGAATCTTTATCTTCTACACATGCCCCATGAGTGAAAGAATCGCCAATTAATATTGCATCAATATTTTTTTCATCCCATACTTCATCTTTATTTCTAAAACCAAATCTGTCTGATAAATAAGTTGCCATTCCATAACCTTCATTACAAAGATAATATTTTGTATAAGGCCTTGGACCTAATGGTAATATTTTATATTTATCAACTAGATTTGTGATTGGAGGAGTCTCAAAAACTTCTGGAGTTAGAATAACACTACTAAAACCATTATTTTTTGCTTCTTTAATCATTTTTACATCCTGAGTTTCATATCTCTCTTTTTCAATTCCTAATGCTTCAGGATTTATTTCAGATGACAAAATATGCATATATCTTGATAAAAGAAAGTCTCCAATAACTAAAAATGAATAAATAATAAAAAATATTAATAAATATCCAAAAGTTTTCAAAAATTTTGAATTTTTAAAATTAATCGAGTTCATAAAGTTGTTTATAATTTGAGTCTGTTTTTTTATTTTGATCAATTTTTTCCATATAACAATTTCCTACAACAAGTATATCTAACTCTGTTCCCATAAAGCATTTGAAAGCATCTTCTGGTGTTAAAACTATTGGCTCACCCCTAATATTAAATGATGTGTTTACTAGAATTGGACAACCAGTTAATTTTTTGAACTTCTTGATTAATTTATAATATTTAGGATTTGTATCTTTGTGAACAGTTTGAATTCTTGCAGAATAATCGACATGAGTAACAGCAGGAATTTTCGATCTTGAGATGTTTAGTTTATCTATACCAAAAAGTTTTTTTTGGTCTTCATCCATTTTTAATTGTTTGTTTTTTTCTATTTCTGCAACCATAAGCATATATGGGCTATTATGATTTAAATCAAACCACTCTTGCAAATCTTCTTCTAAAATACTTGGGGCAAAAGGTCTAAATGATTCTCTGTATTTAATCTTTAAATTTAAGATTTTTTGAATTGTTGGAGATCTTGGATCAGCAAGTATTGATCTTGCTCCAAGGGCTCTTGGTCCAAATTCCATTTTACCTTGATGCCAACCTATAGCTTTTTCTTCTGATAATTTAATAGAGACTTTTTCCAATAATTCTTCTTCTGTTAAAATTTTAAAATTGGCGCCTACTTTTTTTAATGATTTAGTAATCTGATCCTGATTAAATTCAGGACCCAAATAACTACCTTTCATTAAATCAAGTCTATCAGGAACTTTTCGATTATTTTTCAACATCAAATAATTAATATTTAAAGCCGCACCTAATGCACCTCCCGCATCTCCGGCAGCTGGTTGGATCCAGATATTTTCAAATATATTTTCCTTTGATAATTTTCCATTAGCTACGCAATTTAATGCTACACCTCCAGCCAAACAAATATTCTTTTGTTTAGTCTGTTTAGCAATATATTTTGAAATTTTTATTACTATTTCTTCTGTAATTTCTTGAATTGATGCTGCTAAATCCATTTCACGTTGTGTAATTAATGTTTCAGACTGTCTAGGAGGTGATCCAAATAAATTTTCAAACTTTTTACTAGTCATTGTTAGGCCATGACAATAATCAAAATATTCCATATTAAGTTTGAAAGATCCATCATCATTTATTTCAATTAGATTATCTTTTATAATCTTACTAAATTTTGCATGTCCATATGGAGCCAAACCCATTACTTTATATTCTCCTGAATTAACTTTAAATCCTGTATAATATGTCATAGCTGAATATAATAAACCTAAGGAATGTGGAAAATTTATCTCTTTATTAATTTCCATATAATTTCCTTTGCCAACACCAAAAGATGTTGTAGCCCATTCACCAACTGCATCCATAGTTAAAATTGCTGACTCTTCAAAAGGGGAGGGAAAAAACGCACTAGCTGCATGACTTAAATGATGTTCTGAAAATAAAAGTTTATTTTTAATTGTCGATTTATTTTTTGAAATTTTTTCTAATTCTTCAATTAACATTCTTTTTTGAAATAATTTTTCTTTTATCCATATTTGAAAGCTTTTAAAGAACTGGACAAAACCCTTTGGTGCAAATGCAAGATATGTTTCAAGTAATCTTTCAAATTTGATAAAAGGTTTGTCATAAAAAACTATAAAATCAACATCATCTATTGAACAATTAGAATTTTTTAAACAAAATAAAATAGATTTTACAGGGAATTTATTGTCATGTTTGATTCTAGAGAACCTTTCTTCTTGAACAGCATTAACGATTTCTCCATCCTTAATTAAACATGCTGCAGAATCATGGTAATAAGCTGAAACTCCTAAAATTATCATTTTTTATTTTTTTTGATTATTTTTTCTTCGTTTTTTAATCTTAAATTTCTATTTAACTTTACTAAATTAGATTCATTAAATAAATCATAAAAGTGTAGCAATAGCGTCGCTCTAATTTGGTTAGGATCAATGTCTTTATTTCCATGTAAAGTTCTATAACCATAAAAAATATATATATTACCAGGTTTAAGTTTCAAAATCTTTTCTTTATTATTAAAAAGAAATCTATTTTTTAATAAAAATTTTGTTATTCGATTTTGAAACAAAAGTTTTTGTAGAATATTTATTAAAAGATTGTTTGTAATTTTTCTAAAATTTGGATAAATAATTAAATCACCGTTATTTTTAGTCTTGTTTTGAGGAATAATAATAGGTATCAAAACAGTAAATAGATGAGCATCAAAATGATATCTATAAGATTCTTTTTTACTCCTATTTCCAGCAATTACTCTAAGAACTTTATATATTTTTTGTTTTTTATAATTCTTAAGTTTTAAATTAGTTGATAATTTATCAAATAAATTTTCAAATTTTTTTATGAATATTTTATTATTAATATATGTTTTATTTAATTTTTTATCTGCTAAAAAAAAATAACTATTATTATTTTTTTTTAAATTTATTTGGACTAATTTTCGTAAATTATTCAAGTCTTTTTTTGTTAAAATTTTATTACTTGAATAATATCCATCTTTGTCTAATTTTTTAATACAATCAGAAATATTTACCATTATTTGATATCTATATTATTATATGTCGTTTTTTTTATTCTTTTATCAGTTTTTGTTTAATAAATAAATTAATATAATGTATTAAATTTCAATGATTTTGAAACTGTTTTATTTAACTATTATTAATTTATCTAGTATATATATTTTCAAATATTTTGCAGAATATTTTAATTTAATAGATACGCCAAATTTCAGAAAAAAACATAAGGAACCTACCCCTCTTATAGGTGGAATCTCTATTTTTATTACATTATTTTTTTCAACATTTTTTTTTGAATATTCAAAAATCTTAAATATTATTATTATTTCTTCATCATTAGTTTTTATAATCGGTCTTTTAGATGATATTAAAAATATCGGTATAATTGTGAGACTTATTACTCAACTATTAGGTTCGCTAATTGTAATATTTAGTGGATTATATGTCGTTAATTTAGGCAATTTCTTAAATATACAATTAATTAATTTAGAAATTTTTTTTATTATTTTTACAATATTTTCAGTTATTAGTTTGACTAATGCCTTTAATTTTATTGATGGAATGGATGGTTTGGCAGGAGGATCTTTTTTAGTAGCAATTATTTCAATATTATTTTTTCAATTTTTTGGCAATGGATTTTATCACATTGAATTGTTAATATTATTAATAATTATTTTATCTATTTATTTGTTATTTAACTTATCTTTATTTTCATTTAAAAAAATTTTTTTAGGAGACTCTGGAAGTTTATTATTAGGCTTTTTAATGTCATGGTTTTTAATTTATTTTACTCACCCTGAAACAAGAACGTTTCATCCTGTTCTAACGGTTTGGTGTGTGACATTTCCTGTTTTCGATACTATCTCAGTAGTTTTTCGAAGATTGATTACAAGAAAAAATATTTTTCTCCCAGATTTATTTCATATGCATCATATCTTAAATAATTATGGATTTTCAAAAAATTTTTCAGTTTTAATTATATTAATCAGCGGATTCTTTTTAAGTATTTTGGGATTATTAATCTTTTTATTTTTTGGACCTCTAATATCTTTACTGTCGTATATATTTTTAGCAATAATTTATATTTTTATTTCTTTTTATATTATGAAAAAAGGAAAGAATTAAGAAAATGAATCGATACAAATCTTCTCAAGTTTTTCAAAGTTTTTTGTTATGATATAGTCATTAATTTTCTGTTTAAGAGATTTAGAATTTGGTGCGCCAAAATACATTGCAAGTAAGGGGCTAATCAAATGATAAGATGATATTTTACCAATATAATTTTGAATAAATTTAAAATAATTGTTAATTATTTTTATCTTATTTTTTTTATCAGTTTCATTAATTTTAAAAATTTTTTTGTCTACATCAAGTAATATAAATGGATTTTTTTGTATAGCTCTTCCCATCATAATACCGTCTAGACTAGAATAATGTTCATTAAAGTTATTTAAATTATTAATTCCACCATTTAAGATTATTTTTAAATGTGGAAAATCATTTTTAAGTTTATAAACTTTTTCATACTCAAGTTTAGGAATTGTTCTATTTTGTTTAGGACTTAGGCCTTTAAGATGAGCTTTTCTAGCATGAACAAAAAAAACTTTACATCCCGCCTCAGATGTTAAAGCAATAAAATTCTTTAAAAAATCATAGTTATCTTTGTCATCAACACCTGTTCGACATTTTATTGAAATTTCCAAAGAAGATTCTCTTTTTATAGATTTTACCATTTGAGAAACCTTTAGTGGTTCTTGCATTAGACAGGCCCCAAACCTACCTTTTAAAACCTTTTTACTAGGGCATCCAATATTTAGGTTAATACCGTCATAATTATATTTTTCTGCTATATTTGAGCATTTTGCCATATCTTTTTCATCATTTCCGCCTACTTGGAGAATTACAGGATTCTCAAGATCATTTTTTTGGCATAAAATACTTTGATTTCCCCTAATGAGAGCCTGAGAAGCAACCATTTCAGTAAATAAGACCGCTTTTTTAGATAATAATCTATAGAAATATCTTGCGTAGGGTGTGGTGTATCCCATCATAGGGGCAACAGAAAATCTATAGTCAATATTCATAATGTATTTTATATACTACAATTGATATCAAAATAGTATAACAAATTATGGATTCAAAAATATTTAGTATTAAAAACGTAAATTGGAATTACCCAACACCTATATGGTTTGGTTTAAATAGAATTAAAGAAATTAATTTTGCATGTGATGAATATAATATAAAAAATCCTCTAATAGTTACAGATCCAGGAATCATGGATACCGAAATAATTTCAAAAATAATTTCTTTTTTTAATAAAGAAATTGATGTTTTTTCGAATGTTAAAAGTAATCCAACAGGATCTAATGTTGATGAAGGTGTTAATCTTTTTAACAAAAATAATAATGATGGAGTAATCGCTGTTGGAGGAGGATCTGCAATGGATGTTGGTAAGGGAATTGCTTTTATGTGTGAACAAAATAGACCTTTATGGGATTTTGAAGATATAGGAGATTATTGGAAAAGGGCTAATTCAAATGTAATTAAACCAATAATAGCTATTCCAACTACTGCTGGTACAGGTTCAGAAACTGGGAGAGCAGGGGTATTTACTAAAGAGGATACTAAAGAAAAAAAAATTATATTTCATCCAAGAATGATGCCGTCCTTAGTTATTTTAGATCCAAATCTTACAATTAATTTACCTAAATTTTTAACTGCTGCAACAGGTATGGATGCTCTAGCCCATTCTTTAGAAGCTTATTGTTCACAAATATTCCATCCTATGTCCCAAGGCATAGCAGTTGAGGCAATTAAAATTATACATGATAATTTAATTCAAACATATCTTGTTCATGATGATTTAAAAGCAAGGTCAAATATGTTGTCAACCTCTTTAATGGGCTCAACAGCTTTTCAAAAGGGATTAGGCGCAATACATTCTCTAAGTCATCCCGTTGGAGCAATTTACAATACTCATCATGGATTAACTAATGCAATATTTATGCCATATGTATTGATGAGAAATAAATTGGAAATTGAAGAAAAAATAATTGATTTATGTAGATATATTAATTTAAATAAATTTACTTTTGATTCCTTTATTGAATGGATACTCGAATTAAGAAATAAACTTGAAATTCCAAATAAACTAAATGCAATTGTCGAGGATGACTCTAATTTTGAAAAAATGAGTTTAATGGCTCTTAATGATCCCTCAACATCAACAAATCCTATTAAACTTGAACAAAGTGATTTTTTGGAATTATATAAAAATTCTTATGAGGGAATATTATAGTTTATATAAGGTTTTATCTATTGCATTCAACCAACCTGAATAAATTTTATTTCTTTCTGTAATATTTATTTTAGATTTAAAAGTATTTTCTTTTTTCCAATGGCTATCAATTTTATTGATCTTCATTATTCCACACCCTATTCCTGCAAGATATGCCGCACCTAGCGCTGTGGACTCAGAGTACTTTGATTGTAAAATATGAATGTTTAATATATTACTTAAAAACTGCAAAAAATCTTTGTTATTTGCTATACCTCCGTCTACTCTAATTTGTTTTATTTTAATTTTGCTATCCTTTTCAATTAAATTTAATAAATCTTTCGTTTGAAATCCTATACTTTCAATTGTTGCATTTATAATATCAAATTTATTTGTATTTCTATTTATTCCATAAATTGCACCTCTTACATTTCTATTCCAGTAGGGTGCACCCAATCCACTAAACGCTGGCACAAAATAAATCTTATTATCTTTTTTTATTTTTTTCGACATAATTTTTATTTCTTTATTTGAAGAAATTATTTTTAACTCATTCTTTAACCATTCGATTGCGGTTCCAGCATCAAATATACTACCTTCTAAACAATAAGTTGTTTTACCATTAATTTTATAGGCTATCGATGTTAGTAAATTATTCTTTGAATAAATAATTTTATTACCAATATTCATTAAAAAAAAACATCCTGTACCGTAAGTTGATTTAGACATACCTTTTTTTAAACAAGCTTGTCCTATTAATGAAGATTGTTGATCTCCAGCAATTCCATTTATTTTTATTTTTGAACCAAATTTATTTGTAATTCCAAATTCACATACATTTTCTTTTATTTTAGGTAAAATTTTTCTTGGTATTTTAAATATTTTTAAAAGTTTAGAAGACCATTCCATTTTTCTAATATCAAATAGCATTGTTCTTGAAGCATTTGTTACATCTGTAAAATGTGAATTTCCATCAGTCAGTTTCCATAGAATCCAACTATCAATTGTTCCAAATGCAAGTCTATTTTGATTTAATAAAAGTTTTGTTTTTTTTATATTTTTAATTATCCATTTGATTTTTGTTGCTGAGAAGTAAGAATCAATTGTTAAACCCGTTATATTCTTAATTAATTTTATATTTTTTTTTGTCTTTAATTTTTCACAATATCCAGAAGTTCTTTTGTCTTGCCATACAATAGCATTATAAACTGGATATCCAGTTTTTTTGTCCCATAAAATAGTTGTTTCTCTTTGGTTTGTGATTCCTATAGATAGTATGTCATTTGTACTAATTTTATTTTTTTTAATTATGAATTTTACTACTAATAATACACTTTTCCAAATTTCATTAGGATTCTGCTCTACCCAATCTGTATATGGATAATATTGCTTTATCTTTATCTGGTATTTACAAATTGGAATTAATTTTTGACTATATAAAATAGCTCTTGTACTAGTTGTTCCTTGATCAATAGAAATTATAAATTTTTTAGAATTCATTTGTTAAATATAAATTTCTTTAACAAAATTTGCATTCTCTGAAATAAATTTAAATCTTAATTCCGGATTATTTCCCATCAAAGATTTAAATACTTTATCTGTTCTTTTGATTTCATTTTTAGTATTTTTAAAATCAATTTTAAGCAGATTTCTTTCTGAAGGATTCATCGTTGTTTTTTTTAATTGATCTGCGGGCATCTCTCCCAAACCCTTAAATCTGGTAATTATTGTTTTATCAGAATTATTAAAAATTTTTTTTATTTTATCTATTTTATCTCTTTCATTGAATGCATAAACTGTTTCATTCCCCTTCATTATTTTAAAAAGTGGGGGTATAGCCAAATATAATTTTCCTTCTTCTATTACTTTTGGCATAAACTTATAAAAAAATGTTATTAATAATGTGCTAATGTGTGAGCCATCTACATCTGCATCAGTCATCAAAATTATTTTTTCATATCTAAGTTTTTTTAATTCAAAATTTTTACCTATTCCACAACCTAGAGATTGTATTAAATTTTGTATTTCTTGATTGTCTGCAATCTTTGACAATCCGACATTGTAAACATTCAAAATTTTTCCTCTCAATGGAAGTATTGCTTGGTTGAGCCTATTCCTAGCTTGTTTAGCAGACCCCCCAGCGCTATCTCCTTCTACTATGAATAATTCAGTATCCTTTATATCATTATTTGAACAATCAACTAATTTTCCAGGGAGTCTATGTTTTTCAATTGCACTCTTTCTTTCTAAATTAATTATTTTATCTAAATTTGATCTTATTAGAGATCTTTCAATTAGTTTTTCAATAAGTATTTTAGAAATTTTTCTATTATTTGTTAGCCATAACGAAAAAGATTCAATTATTTTTTTTTCAAGTTGATTTTGAATATTTGGCATAGTAAGTTTTTGTTTTGTTTGACCTTCAAAACTTGGATTATCAATAAACAATGAAATAATGATATCAGTATAATTAAAAAAATCTAATTGATTTATATTTGAAGCTTTAGAAGTTTTTTGATGTTTCATGAAAATTTTAATTGATTTCATAATTGCATTTCTTAATGAATTTTCGTGAGTTCCACCATTTGGTGTTTTGATTGAATTACAAAAACTTTCTAAAGAATCTTTTTCATTTAAATTAAAATTTATCGCTATTTCAATTCTATTTTTCATTTCATCAATAATTATTTCATCATGAAACATATTTTCAAAAAGTTTAACTGATTTATTATTTAAATTTTTTAAAAAATCTTTTATTCCATCTTTAAAATAAAAATGATCTTTAATTGGAATTGATGTTTTTTTTATAACTTCTTTATCACAGGACCATTCTATTTCTGAATTTTTTACAAGATAAGCTTTTATTTTTAAATTTTCATATATTTTTTGAACATTAAATTTGTCATTTTCAAATATTTTTGAATCTGGTTTAAATGATACCTTTGTTCCCTTTAAATTTTTTTTGCATTTTTTTTTGGTTAATTTGCTTTTAGGTATTCCTCTTTTGTATATTTGAGAAAATTCAAATCCTTTGTGGTAGACTTTTATTATTAATTCTTCACTTAATGCATTTACAACGGATAATCCAACTCCATGCAACCCACCAGAAGTATTATATAATTTATTGTTAAATTTTCCTCCAGAATGTAGAGTTGTTAGAACTACTTCTAATGCACTTTTATTTTTAAATTTTGGATGTTTATCTGTGGGAATTCCTCTTCCATCATCGGTGATAGTAATAAAATTATTTTTTGAAAAATGTAATTTAACTTTTTTCGCATTTTTTGATAATATTTCATCAATCGAATTATCTAAAATTTCATTTACTAAATGATGTAAGCCATATTCGTCAGTTGACCCGATATACATCCCCGGTCTTTTTCTAACTGGTTCAAGGCCTTTAAGGACTTCAATATCTTTTGCTGAATATGATAAGTTTTTTTTCAATTCTTTTTATTTATCAGAAATTTTATTAAAAAATAACAAAAAAAACCGCTAAAATTATTCTAGCGGTTTTTTATTTTTTACGCATCATAATAAAGATTAAATTCATATGGGTGTGGTCTCAAATCCATTTGATTAACCTCATTTTCCCTTTTAAAAGATATATAAGTTTCAATGTTTTCTTTTGTAAACACATTACCCTCAAGTAGATAACTATGATCTTTTTCAAGAGCAATTAAAGATTCATTTAGTGATCCAGGTGTTGAAGCAATTTTAGCTAGTGTTTTAGCTGACGCTTCATAAATATTAATATCTGTAGGCTTACCTGGGTCAATTTTATTTTTAACACCATCTAATCCTGCCATCAATATAGCAGAAAAAGCAAGATAAGGATTTGATGATGGGTCTGGGCATCTAAATTCTATTCTTTTAGCATTAGGACTAGCAGTATAATTATTTGGAATTCTAATAGAAGCAGTTCTATTAGCTTGAGAATATGCAATATTTACTGGTGCTTCAAAACCAGGAACTAGTCGTTTATAAGAATTTGTTGTTGGGGCACAAAAAGCTAATAATGATGGGGTATGTTTCAATATACCTCCAATGTAATGCAAAGCGAAGTCACTTAAGTCGGCATAATTACCTTTTTTATACATTAATGTTTTATTTTTTTTCCAAATGCTAGAATGTATATGCATACCAGAGCCATTATCTTCAAATAATGGTTTGGGCATAAAAGTTGCAGTTAGACCGTGTTGTTTCGCAACATTTTTTACAACATATTTGTATTTTAAAAGATCATCAGCCATAGATAACAGAGGTGAAAATTCTAAATCAATTTCGCACTGTCCACCAGTAGCTACCTCATGATGAGAAGCTTCAACGCTAATCCCAATATTTTGCATAGTTAGAACCATATCAGTTCTCACATCTTGTAAGCTATCAGTTGGAGGTAGTGGAAAGTATCCTTGTTTGTGCCTTGGTTTATGACCTAAGTTTGGATTTTCATCACGTCCCGTATTCCAAGTTCCTTCTGAAGAATCTACTTCATGGAAAGAAAAATTTGAACCTGAGTCATATTTGATATCATTAAATACAAAAAACTCTGCCTCGGGTCCAAAGTATGCAGTATCTCCTAAGCCTGAATTTTTCAAATATTGTTCAGCTTTTTTAGCTATATATCTCGGGTCTTTAATATAATTCTTATAGGTTATAGGATCAACTATATCACAATAAAATGCAATAGTTTTTTCAGAATAAAAAGGATCCAAATAAGCAGATGTTACATCTGGCACCATAGTCATATCACTGTTTTCTATTGATTGAAATCCTCTTACCGATGACCCATCAAAACCGACGCCATCAATAAATAAATCCTCTTTTAAATATTTAATTGGTACCGATATGTGATGAGTTGATCCGGGCATATCCGTAAAACGAAGATCAATCATTTTGATGTCTTCATTTTTAATTTTTTTTATAAGTTCTTTAGCAGTTTTGCAGTTATATTTCATAATTACCTCTAGCTTTAAATCAACCACTCCTACTCATTAAGAATGGTAAAATGTATTCATGCTGTAGTTATGAAATCTGCTTTTTGTGCGCGTTCCTTCAGCTTTAGCTTACTTCCGACTTATTATATAATAAGTTGAACGATTTTATAACTTGCATGCGTTCCTTCGACCTAAGTCTACTTCCGTCTCCTTGGAGATGAACGATGAAGATGATTTATAATAAAAAGTAAAAAAAATAAAGCATTTTTTATAATTATTATTATAAAATTGATATTTTTTAGCTAAATTATTAAATATAGTGATATATATGCAAAAAATGGCGAACGTAGCTCAGTTGGTTAGAGCGCAGGCTTGTGGTGCCTGATGTCGGGGGTTCGAATCCCCTCGTTCGCCCCATTTATTATATAAATTTAATAAATTTATATATTAATTTAATTAATATTATTACATTTCTTTGTTGTTTATCTAAAAAAAAGTCTTAAAAGCAAAAAATGGATTAAGGGCCGGTGGTGGAATTGGTAGACACGCGAGATTTAGGTTCTCGTGCCGTGAGGTGTGAAGGTTCAAGTCCTTTCCGGCCTACCAATTTAAGATTGAGGAGTATTTGTAATGCAAGTAAAAGAAATACAATCAAAAAAATTATTCAAAGAATATTTGATTGAAGTGCCTCATAATGAAATTGATGAAAAAACTGATTTAAAAATTAAAGAATTAGCTCCTAAAACAAATTTACCAGGATTCAGAAAAGGAAAAGCTCCTCTGAATTTAGTTAAAAAAAAATATGAAAATGATATTTTACAAGAAGTTATTAACACAGTAATTCAAGAAAAATTAAAAAATCTTTTAGATGAAAAATCAATAAAACCACTTAGGATGCCAAAAATCGCAGTAACAAAATATGAAAAAAACAAAATACTGGAATTTAATATTAAAATAGATCTACCCCCCGAGTTTGATCTTTACGATTTTACCAAACTTGAATTAAATGATTATGAAGTTAAACTAACAAAAAAAGATATTGATGAAAACTATGATAAATTTGTGAAAAGTCAAATTCATTATCATAGCATAAAAGAAAATAGAGAAGTAAAAAAGAATGATCAAATAATAATATCAATTAAATCTGAAGATGAAGAAGTTCCTGAAATTTTAAGAAAAGAAAATAAGATCCCTGTCAATATAGGATCTGAACATCAATATATCCCTGAATTAGATAAAATTCTTTTAGAAAAAAAAGTAAAAAAAGGTGATCAATTAAAAATAGATTTAAAAATTCCTACAGATAAAGAAAAGAAAAATAATAAATTATTTAAATTTGATGTTTCAATAATTGATATTAAAGAAATTCACAAAACTAAAATAGATGAGGATTATTTAAAGAAAAATAATATGAAATCCATTGATGATTTAAAGAAACAAATTGAAAATAATTTAAAAGAACAATTTCAATTAATTTCATCAGAAATATCAAAAAAACAACTTCTCGATAGTTTGGAAAATAATCATGAATTTGAAATACCAGAAGGAATTTTAAATGATGAAAATCAATCAATTTGGCAAAGAGTTGAACAAGCTAAAAAAGATGGATCATTAGATCCTGATGATAAGCAACTTAAAGAAAAAGATTTAAAGGATAGATATGAAAAGATAGCTAAAAGGAGAGTAAAATTAGCATTAATAATATCTCATATAGCTAAAAAAAATGAAATTAGTGTTAATCAAGAGGAGATTTCTAAAGGTTTAATGGATTATTCAAAGAATTATCCAGGACAAGAAAAACAAATTTTTGAATATTTTAAAAACAATCCCTCTGAAATAGAAGTGATAAGAGGACCGATATTTGAAAAAAAAGTTATAGAATTTGTTTTTGATAAAACTAAAAAAATCAAAAAATCTATTAATGTTGAAAAATTGATGAAAATTCAAAAAGATTTATTTAATAATAA
>MDTG01054333.1_pt1 | contig 16977 bp, 12 predicted proteins | sample 811421 | NCBI WGS metagenome assembly MDTG01 (sample SAMN05326645, study PRJNA326480) | marine metagenome | isolation source: seawater | place: Pacific Ocean: South East | collected 2011
CCGAAAGGCCAGAAGGCGCATCAGTCCCTCCACCCCGACAGGTCCCTTTTTAGACCTGCGTGGAAGAACATACAAGGCGCATCCTGCGCCGATGGAATCCCCACCAATCGGCGCAGGATGCGCCTCCCACAAGATCCCGACCGACCACCAACCGCCCAACCAGCCAACCAGCCAACCAAATAACGAGATTTTTTAACCCCTTTCCAGAACCCGCGACGTTGTTCGTTGATGAAGGACATCTTCAAACAACAACCGGAGCATCGTCATGAACAAGCAACGCACAAGAGCACCCGCCTTCCTCGTCGCTTTCGGCTTCACCCTGCTGCTGGGCGCCTGCGCCCCACAGGAACCCGAAGACCCGGCGCAGACCACGGAAGTCGACAAGCATCCCCAGACTACCCAGCCCATCCCCGAGCTTCGCCAGCGCGCGGAAATGGAGCCGGCGCGTCCGACTTCGGAGTCGGCAAAGACGCTCGGACTTTCCGCCGACCGGGCCGTCGCCAATGGACGACCGATGGAAAGCTTTCAGCCGCCGCCGACAGGTTTCCGCATGCCCGACCGTCCGGTCGACCGCGAAAACTACGCGCACTTCGACGACAACCCGCTCAAGCTGGTCGCCGAACATCCCGTCTCCACCTTCAGCATCGACGTCGACACCGGCAGCTACAGCAACGTCCGCCGGATGCTGCGCGAGGGCCGGTTACCGCCCGAGGACGCGGTGCGCGTCGAGGAAATGATCAACTACTTTTCCTACGACTACCCGGTACCCGACGCCGGCGGAACGCCGTTCAGCGTCAGCGTCGAGCAGGCGGTCACGCCGTGGAATCCGAACACCCGGCTGCTGCAGGTCGGCATCCAGGGCTACCGGCCCGATCCGGAATCCATTCCGGCGTCCAACCTGGTATTCCTGCTCGACGTCTCCGGCTCGATGAACAGCGAAGACAAGCTGGGACTGGTCAAGAACTCGCTGAAGATGCTCACCCGTGAGCTCGACGCCGACGACAGGATCGCGATAGTGGTCTACGCCGGCGCGACCGGCGTGGTGCTCGAATCGACCCCGGGCGATCGGCACGCAACGATCGTCGCGGCGCTCGACCGCCTGTCGGCCGGCGGCCGCACCAACGGCGCGGCCGGCATCGAGCTGGCCTACGCCCAGGCGGCGCAGGGCTTCATCGAAGGCGGCGTCAACCGCGTGATACTCGCCACCGACGGCGATTTCAACGTCGGTACGGTCGACTTCGAGGCGCTCAAGGACCTGGCCGAGCGCAAGCGCGAAACCGGCATCGCGATCACCACGCTGGGCTTCGGCACCGGCAACTACAACGACCACCTGATGGAACAGCTGGCCGACGCCGGCAACGGCAACTACGCCTACATCGACACGCTCTCCGAAGCGCGCAAGGTGCTGGTCGACGAGATGAACGCGACGCTGATGACGATCGCCAAGGACGTCAAGATCCAGATCGAATTCAACCCGCGCGTGGTCGCCGAGTATCGCCTGATCGGCTACGAAAACCGCGTGCTGAACCGCGAAGACTTCAACAACGACGCGATCGATGCCGGCGAAATCGGTGCCGGGCACACCGTCACCGCCCTGTACGAGGTGGCCCTGCAGGGCGCCGGCGGCGAGCGCCTGGACCCGCTGCGCTACGGCGATGAATCGACGCGGGCCCGCGCCACGACCGAGACCGGCCAATCGCGCGAAATGGGCTTCCTGAGGCTGCGCTACAAGGCGCCCGACGGCGATGTCAGCAAGCTCATCGAGCAGCCGATTGAATCGACAAACGAGCGCCGCGCCGACGGAACCATGTCGGACAATCTCGCATTCGCTGCCGCGGTCGCGGCCTTCGGCCAGCACCTCAGGGGCGGCAAGTACCTCGAAGGCTTCGATATCGACGACATCCACGAACTCGCCAGCCGCGCCAAGGGCGACGACACGTTCGGCTACCGCGGCGAGTTCCTGCAGCTGGTTCGCCTGGCCGAAGGATTCCAGGTGGCCCGGAAGTAGTTGTCGTTTCGTCGCTGTGTGGGAGGGGCATCCTGCCCCGATCGGGTTCGCACCAATCGGGGCAGGATGCCCCTCCCACACAAAACGACCAAACCGCAGCAGTTGCAGCGTAAGCTTTCCCGATGACCGATCCGCGCACCGACGACGACCTGATGCTGGCTTTTGCCGGCGGCGCGTCGGACGCGTTCGAGGTGCTTTATGAACGCTATCGCAAGCCACTTTACCGCTACCTGTATCACGCCGTTGGCGACAAGGCCGCGGCCGATGACCTTTACCAGGACGTCTGGTCGCGCATCATCGCCTCGGGCGACCGGTTCCGTCGAGGCAACGGCTTCAATCGCTGGGCCTTCCGGATCGCCCACAACCGGCTGGTCGATCACTGGCGCGCACTGGGGCGCCAGCCCGGCATGGACGGCGAGGCGCTGGATACCCTGCCCGGCGACGCCCGCCAGGGGCCCGACGAGACGCTGGAACGGGACCGGCAGGCCGAAAGCCTGCGCGCGGCGCTGATGCAGCTGCCGATCGAACAGCGCGAGGCGTTCCTGCTGCAACAGGAAGCCGGGCTTTCGCTGGCCGACATCGCCGAACGCGAACGCGTCGGTCGAGAGACCATCAAGAGCCGGCTGCGCTACGCGGTCGGCAAGCTCAGGGGCATACTGGAGCCGGGCCCGGAGGCGGCCGGAAAATGACCGAACAGCGCAAAGACGGAAACGACGGGAGGCTCGAGACGCTCTACCGGCAAGCCGGAGACGTCGAGCCCGAGGCCGGCCTGGACCGGATCATCCGCGCACGGGCCGAAGAGGCCGTCGGCAGCCGGCGTTCATCGAACCGGCTGCCGTGGCTGGGCGGCCTGGCGACGGCGTCGGTGGCAATCATCGCGATCGCCGTCGTGCTGCAACAGGCGCCGCCCGGCGGCGAACCAATGCCCGAGGCGCCCGTGGCCGGCGAATCAGGCGAGCCCGAAGCGTTCATGGCGCCTTCGCCGGGCGCCGACGCGGCGCTGAAGTCGTCGGCCGACTCCTCGAGCGAAAGCCGCCGCGCGCGCACCGAGGCCCGGGAAATGCAGGCGCCCGGGGCCGGCCCGGTGCCACCCGCGCCTCCGGCCGAACCGCGCGCGCCCGCGCAAGCGCCATCGCGGCAAATGCGGGTGGAACGGCTGGGCGACATCGTCGCCGATCAGGCTTCGAACGTCGCCGAACCTGAGCGCTCGCTGCCGGAGGAAAGTACAACGTCGGGCGCCGAGGCAGATTCCGAGGCTTCCGAGACAAGTCGGGAAACGACCACCTTAGAGACAATCGACGACGATCCCGTCGCGATGCTTGCGCGGATCGAAGCGTTGATCCAGCGCGGCGAACTCCAGCGCGCCCGCGAGTCGTTCGACTTGTTCAGGCGAGCGCATCCGGACCACGCCGTTCCCGAAGAGATCGAGACCGCGCTGCGGGCGGAATCGGGCAACGACCCGAACTGACGCGCAGCCTTACTGGCCGGCGCCCACGCCGGGTTGATCAGTGTTTCACTACTTGAAATGCGACTTGAAGTAGTTGAACGAGTTGCCCAGCGCTTTCCAGGCATGCTCGGCTTCATCCTTGACCTGTTGCCACTTCTCCTCGCTGGCCGAACGAATGTCGTCGAGCTTGCGCTTGGCCTCGCGGCGTTTTTCGCGCAGGTCGTGGAGGCGATTCTCGTATTCCTTGCGTGCCTCGCCCTCGAACTTGTCGCCCCGCTTCTTGAGATCCTCGATCTTCTCGTCGAGATCGTCGAGGCGTTCTTTCATCCTTTCGATGAATTCATTGCGCGATTGCGTAGCCATTCCAGTCTCCTTCCTGTTGCATTGATTCCGTGCGATGGGCGGGCGGAATCCGTCCGACCCGCATGGTTTACCTTCTTGCCGCAGCAGCGGTTTTCAAGGCGCGCGGCACGGGCGTTGAACGCCTGCACTGCCGGAAATCACCTTCGCTCCGGGTGAATCTGTGTACTCTGTGGTCCCGGTAACGCAATCCGGCGCGACGTCAACACCAGGAGGTATCAACGATGGCCGAAATCAAGTTCTACACCAACCCGCGTTCGCGCGGCCGCATGATCCGCTGGATGCTCGAGGAAGTCGGTGCCGACTACGACCCCGTCTACCTCGAGTACGGCTCGATGAACAGCGAGGAATACCGGCGCATCAACCCGATGGCCAAGGTACCGGCGATCGTGCATGACGGCAACATCGTCACCGAATGCGCGGCCATCTGCGCCTATCTTGCCGATAGCTTCCCGGACGCCGGCCTGGCGCCGGCGCCCGACGCGCGGGCCGACTACTATCGCTGGCTGTTCTTCGCCGCCGGCCCGCTGGAAAGCGCGATCGTCAACCAGGCCCTGGGCGTCGAGCTCAAGGCCGAGCAGAAGGGCTTTGTCGGCTACGGCGACATGGACCGGGTGCTCGACACGCTGGAAGCGGCCGTTGGGCAGCACACGTTCATCACCGGCAGCACGTTCAGCGCCGCCGACGTCTACCTGGGCGCGCAACTGAACTTCGGCCTGCAGTTCGGCACCGTCGAAAAACGCAAGACGTTCGAGGACTACGTCCAGCGCGCCACCGATCGCGAGGCATTCCGCAAGGCCGCGGCACTGGACGACGCGGTGCTGGCGCAAGCCAGCGACTGAGTCTTGGTCGACCAGTCACGATTTCGGGCCGCCCCGCGTGCCATACTCCGGGACATGACGACGCCACTTCACGCATCGGATCTTCACGGCCTCAGCCGACTGGGCGTCGACGGCGTGCGCGGCGTGACCGACCTGGTCGAGGACGTACACCACGCCGTGCTTCGCGTGCCCGGAATCCGGGCCGTGGCGCCGGATTCACGCACCGGGGGCATTACCGGCTTCGTCTACCGCTCGATTCACGGCGTCACGGGACTGGTCGGCAGCGGCCTGGACCTGGCTTTCACCCGCGTGGTGCCGCGCCTGGTCTCCGGGCTGGAACCGCCCCGGCCTTCGCCAACTCGCGAACAGTTCCTGGCCATACTCAACGGCGTGCTCGGCGACCACCTGGCCGCCACCGATAACCCACTCGCGATCCGGAGCTCCATGCGCCGGGTCGGCCGGCCGGTCGCACTGGATCCCGAATCGCTGGCCGAGGCATGGCCGGAGGCGTCCAATCGACTGCTGGTCACCGCGCACGGCCTTTGCATGCACGACGGTTACTGGCGCCTGGAAGACAAGGACAGGAGCGGCCAGGAAAGCGGCCTGCCGGAAAGCCTGGCGGCGTCGTATGGCTATTCGACCGTCGATTTCTACTACAACACCGGCCGGCACATCTCCGACAGCGGCCGAGATTTCGCCGAAATGCTGGAGCGCCTGGTGGCCAACTGGCCGGTCGACGTCGAGCAACTGGTCATCCTTGGCCACAGCATGGGCGGGCTGGTCGCGCGAAGCGCAGCTCATCAAGGCCTCGAAGCGGGTCAGGCATGGCCGGCGACGCTGAAGAAGATCGTCTTTCTCGGCACCCCGCACCACGGTTCGCCGGTCGAACGCGCCGGTCACGGCATCGACCGCGTACTGGGCGTCACCCGCTACAGCGCGCCCTTCAACCGGCTGGGCAAGATCCGCAGCGCCGGCATCACCGATCTTCGCCACGGCAACATCATCGAGACCGACTGGGCCACGCACGGCCGGTTCGATCACGCGCACGACACCCGCAGCCCCGCGCGGCTGCCGGCTCACGTCGAATGCTTCGCCGTGGCCGCCACGCTGGACGAGGCGCCCGACAGCGCCCGCGCCCGCCATTTCGGCGACGGCCTGGTGCCGGTCCCGAGCGCGCTGGGCCAGCACCGCGACCCGGCCTTCGAGCTCCCGATCAAGATCCACAATCGTTTCGTCGCCACCGAAACCGGTCACCTCGACCTGCTGCGCTGTCCCGACGTCGCAAGACAGGTCCACGCCTGGCTGGCCTGAGTCCTTGCTGTGGGAGGCGCATCCTGCGCCGATGGTTATCCACAATCTGGGCTGGAAGCCCCTCCCACTCAAAACGACTGAGCGACGAACCTCTCAGCGCAAACTCTCGGCGATGCCGGCCAGCGTTCGACCAAGCCCGACCAGTCGGCGCTCGACGGCGCGGCTCTCGGCGGGTCGGCGCGCCAGGTCTTCGGCACGGGCCTCCAGGTCGTCGGCCAGCGAGGTGTCGGTGGTGCCGGCGGCCAGGTGAGCGTCGGCGCTCGCCAGCAGCTCGCTCATGCGTTCCATCCCGGCCGCATCGATCACGCCGTCGCGCACCAGCTGGTCGATGTAGGCGCGCGCGACCACCGGCTCCTGCTTCCACGTGATCGGGAACTGCTGCTGCGGGTTGAACAGTTCACCGCCGACCGTGGCCGAAGCCGCGGCGATTTCGTTTTCGCTCAGGTATTCGCTGGGCAGCAGCGCCAGCACGTCCAGCCCGCGCGCGATCTCGGTGCCGTAGATCAGGCCGTCGAACCAGTAGGTCGACCAGTAACCGCCCATCACCAGTTCCTCTTCGAACACCGGTCCGCGATCGAAGAACCCGATCTCGAACGCGTTGGCCGAATCGGTGAAATCGATGACCGAGACGCCGCCCTGGTACCAGGCCTGGACGAAGATGTCGCGTCCGGGCACCGGGATGATCGACCCGTTGTGGGCCACGCAGTTCTCTTCCTCGCTCTGCGGCGCCGGCATCTTGAAGTAGCCGCCGAACTCCAGCTGGCCGTCGACGATGTCGAAGATCGCGTCGGCGCCCCAGGTGAGCGGATCCGACGCCAGGCAGCGCGGCCGACCGCCGCCGCCCCACTCGTCGGTGAAGATCACCTTGGTGCCGTCGTTGTTGAACGTCGCCGAATGCCAGTAGGCGAACGACGAGTCGACCACCTCGTCGATGCGCTTCGGGTTCATCGGGTCGGAAATGTCGAACAGGATCCCGTTGCCGGAACAGGCGCCGGCGGCGATGTTCTTGCTCGGAAATACCGTGATGTCGTGGCAGTGATCGGTCTCGTTGGTTTCCTGGGTGTCCTCGCCGTGGTCGCCGCCCATCCACAGCCCTGCCAGCGTGCCGGCCTCGGGATCGGCGAATACCGCCGGGCTGTCGACGATGCGTGCCGATGCCGGATCGGCGACCGGAATCTCGATGACGTCGATTCGAAACAGCGCGGTGCGCTCGTCGCCGTAGCGCGACTCGTCGATGCAGCCGGCCATTTCTTCCTCGTCGCGCACGTCGCGCAGGCCGGAGTTGTAGACGATGATGCGCTCGTCGTCGCTTGACACCACCGAGTGGGTGTGGGAGCCGCGACAGGTCTGCACGGCGCCGACCTGGCGCGGACGGCGCAGGTCGCTGATATCGAAGATGCGCACGCCCAGGAAGCGCTCGCCGCTGACGTCGCCGATAGTGCCCTGGAGGCCGCAGTCCAGCCGGGCCCGGGTCTGCTCCACCGACATGATCAGCAGGTCGCCGACGATCGAGACGTCGCCCTGCCCGCCGGGACAGACCACCGAGCTCATCAGTTCCGGCGCACCCTTGCTGCTGATGTCGTAGACGTTGAAGCCGTGGTAGTTGCCGGCCACCAGCACGTTGCCGTCGAACGCCATGTCGGTGTTGGCGAAGCTCAGCGGCGGGCTTCGATAGTCATCGTCATCGTCTTCTTCCTTGCCCTCGGCGGCGTCACCGGCGTCGGCAGCCGCATCCGCGTCGGCCTCATCGGCGGCTTCAGCGTCGTCGCCCGCGGCCTCGGCCATCAATTGCTTCAGAGGCAGGCAGGCCGGGTTCTCGGGGTCGAAGAAGCCGGCCGGCTTCGGCAATGCGGCCAGCAGCTCGAGGTTCATCGCCGCCGACTTGGCGTCGTGCAGGCCGGACGCCAGGCCCACCCGCGGGTCGGGCGAGTAGCCGGCCAGCATCACGGTCATGCGCTCGATCTCGGCGCTCTGGTCGCTGGTGATGTCGGTGGTGAACTCGAACAGCACCGGCTCGTAGGCCGAACCCGACTGGTCGAGCAGGTCCTCGACCATGGTCAGGGCGCCCTTGTGGTGTTCGATCATCAGCTCAAGAAACATCCGATCGAATTCCGCGCCGTCGGCCGCTTCCAGTTCGGCCATCTGCTCCGGCGTGGCCATGCCGGTCATCGTGTGGTGCATGTGCATGGCGTCGTGGGCGGTCGGGTCGGGTACCGTCTCGCCCCGCTCGGCCAGCCAGTTCTGCATGAACTCGATCTCGTCGGACTGCGACTTCTCGATCCGCCCGGCAACCTCCAGCAGTTCGTTGCGGTTGGTGCGCTCGGGCACCAGCGCCGACATCACCAGCGCCTGGTGATGGTGCGGAATCATGTCCTGCATGAAGCGCACGTCGGCCTCGGTGTAGCGCGTGCCGGCCAGGTCGGTCGCCTCGTCGGCGTTCAGCTCGCGGCTGTCCTGCCCGGGCGCGCCCGGGTTGATGATGGTCACCTGCGCCAGCACGGGCACTGCTACGGTGCAGGCCAGCATGGCCGCCAGCATCGCGGTCGTGAGGAAACGGGGGGTCAAGTCAAGAATGGATCTCATCTGTTCGGTTCCTTTGTAATCGTACGGCGGCGCGAGGCACTGCCGTTTATATTTGGAAGCGAACGAATCTAGCAGAATATGCGCGCGGGGTTTGTCGATTCGACGCGAAGCGCGTCGCAATCGCGCTCGGCGGCGGCCCAGATAAAACGATGCCGGCACTCGGCCGGCATCGCATCCTCGAACGTCAGTCGCGACCGCTTACCGGACGCACTCGAGACCGTTCAGCCCGGTCAGCCGGCCGATTTCCATCGTTCCAGGAACCCCATCGATGATCGACCGAAGCACGCCGGCGTTGCAGCCCGAGAACTCGATCTCCATCTCGCCGGCGCGGTCCAGGTCCACCAGGACCGGCAATTCCGTTCCGAACACGCCGCCGTCGGTGACGAAGACGTCCTCGACGTCGATCTTCAGGCCATTGCGGCGGCCGATGCCGAACAGCCAGCGCTGGCTGCCGGACTCGTCGTAGGTCAGCCAGTAGACCAGCGCGCGACCGTCGTTGATGATCTGCACGATCAGGCCTTCGCCGTTGGGCACCTGGTTGAACCAGTGGCCGCTGAACTTCGAATCGACCACGAACGGTGCGGCGGCCAGCGCAATCGGCTCGGCGCTGTACTGGACCGCTTGAAGATCGACACCCGTGGGCATATCGGGATTCGGCGTCAGCGATACCAAAGCACCGCAGGGCTCGCCCCCTTCGTTGCCGCATTGGGAGAGCCCCTGGTCGATGATCGAAGGCGCGAAGATAGGCGAAGCGGCCTCGCCGGCGATATAAGAAGTGCTTGGCGAGAAGGGTGATATCGAAATACCCTCGCCCGGCTCATCGCCCAGCTCGCTGCCGGCCACGTTCACTCTGGCAAAGAAGAAAAAGGCCGCAAAGCTGTCGATCGGATCGGTGATCAGATCCTGTACGTTGCGGATAGGCTCCGGTTCCACGCCGATGATCTCGACCTGCGCGAACACGACTTCATCCCCCGTGGGCACGCCCAGTGCTCCGGATACCGGCGGACTGGCGGAGTAGATCTTTCCATCGCCATCCAGGTCGCGACCACTGATGGTGCCGGAAATCGACGCGCCCCCGTCAAAGCCCGACTGCTCGAACGTGTAGCGCAGCAGTTCGGTGGTCACCACCGGCGCCGGCGACGTGTCGGCGAACAGCAATTCGAAGTTCGGGAACGGATCGACCGGGTTCAGCGTGGTGATGGCCGAGCACGCGAAGCCCTCGGCATTGCCGCAGACGCGGATCGGATCCGGAATGACGCTGGGCGAAACGGCAGGGGCGAACAGCGCCCCCGCGGTATACGAGGTGCTCGGCGCCAGCGGCGCGAACGACACCCCCTCGTTTTCGTCGTCGCCCAGGGGCCCGCCGTCGACGTTGTAGGCAAATCCCCAGAAGAAGTTGGACTGGTCCTCGATGCCGGCCACCGAGGCGTCGAAAACATTGGTCACCGGCTCGCCCAGCACGCCCTCTATGCGCACGCTGGCATAAGTCACTTCGTTGCCACCCGGGGTAATGCCCAGGAAGTCGGCCAGTCCGGGCGCCACCGAATACAGCCGTCCGTCGCCGTCGAGATCCTCGCCCACCAGCAGCCCGGTGACGGTGCCGCCGCCCGGGTAGGTCTGCGAGAACTGGATACTGACCTGCTCGGCCAGCGCGTTCGATGCCAGCAGCGTGCCGCCGGATAGAAGTGCCGCGCAGATCGCACCGCGCAGGATCGTGTGTTGCGTGTTTTCTCGAGTGCTGCTCATCTTTTTTCCTCCCCGGTCGAAACCGGAATCGTCTGAACATGAATGTCGGTCGGAACCTGCGCCGGACGGGAAGAGACGACCGACCGGCGAGGCGCCGAGCCGTGTTCGCAGGCCAGGGGCCGGAACACGGGACCCAAACTGGACGCCGGGGAGGTAAATGTCCTGTGCAAACGCTAAAATCTTCTAAAACCTCATTATTTCAAAGACATAAACACGCAAAAAGTCGCGCTCGACCGAGCGCCGCTCGTTGGAACGATGTGACTATAATCACGAATTACGCTCACTTCCGGAAACAATCGCGGTGAATTTCATCCAGATCGGCGATCGCGTGATCGACCTCGATAGCGGCCAGGTGCATGACCGCGGCAAGGTCGTTCAGCTGTCGCCGCGACTGCTGACGCTGCTGAACTATTTCGTCGAGCATGGCAGCCGGGTGCTCAGCCGCGACGACCTGATCGAAGGCGTATGGGGCCACCTGGAGGCGGCCACCGACGATTCGGTCAACGTCGCGGTCTCGGCGCTGCGCCGCGCCATCGGCGACGATCGCCGGCCGCACCGCGTGCTCAAGGCCGTGCCGCGCCGGGGCTACCTGTTCGAATCCGGGGCCTGGAAACGACTGGACGAAAACCAGGCCGCGGCGCTGATCGATACGGCATCGGCGGCGGCCGCACAACCGACACCGGTGCAAGCCGTTCGCCGACAGCCGGTACGCGTCGGCGTGCTTGCGCTGGTGCTGGCCGCGCTCGCGGCCGTCTTCTGGTTCCAGCCATGGCCGGGCCGCGAACAAACGACGGGCACCGGCCCGGAGCTGGCCGCCAGCACAGGTCGTGCAGTCGCGGTGCTGCCGTTCGCCGACATGAGCACGGCCGGCAACCAGGGCCCGTTCGCCGACGGCCTGGTCGACCGCATCATCCACATGTTGACGCTGTCGCCGAACCTGGACGTGGTCGCGCGCACGTCTTCGTTCGCATTCCGCGACACTTCGGCCAACATCGCCGAGATCGCCGAAAAGCTGCAGGTGGACGCGGTACTGGAAGGCAGCGTGCAGCATTCGGCCGACACCGTCCGCGTGCTCGCCCAGTTGATCGACGCCGATACCGAAAAGCACATCTGGTCGCGCACCTACGACCGACCCATGCGCGAACTGTTCGCGCTACAGGACGAGATCGCCAACGAAGTGGCGCGCACGATGAGCAACTCACTACTGCCTGAGCGCGATATCCCGCATGCCGAATCGAGGCAGGTCTGGGAACTGATCACGCGCGGGCGGTTCGCGCTGGAGCGCTTCACGCTGGAATCGGCTACCGCCGCGCTCGAATCCTTCGAGCAGGCGCTGGAGTTGCAGCCCGACAACGTCGAGGCGCTGCTCGGGATGGTCCGCGCCATCATCATGCAGCGCTCCCTTGGGCCGTTCGGCTCGAGCGCCAGCGGCGAAGACCTGACCGAGCCGTACCTTCAGCGCGCGCGGCAACTGGCGCCGGGCTCGGCGATGGTGGCCCGGGCCACCGGCAACTGGTACTTCAATCAAGGGCGCCCGGACGAGGCCGTCGCCGAATTTCACCGGGCGATCGCGATCAACCCCAACGATGCCGACGCATTCCGCTCGCTGGGCCGCGTGTTGTGGCGCCAGGCCCGCTACGACGACGCGATCGAACCGCTGCGCACCGCCGTGCGACTGGATCCGTTTTCCGGCATCGGCAGCGTCTGGCTGGCCGACGCGCTGTGGGCGGTGGGCCGGGCCGAGGAAGCGCTGTTCCGCTTGCGCCAGATCATCGAAGACCGGCCGGACTATCCGCAGGCACACGACCGCATGGCCACCTACCTGGCCCAGAGCGGCGAAACCGGCCAGGCCATGCGTCATATCCTGCACGCACGCGGACTGGATCCGGACAGCCCGAGGCGCTGGTTCCGGGTCTGCGAGTTCTGGCTGCAGCTCGGCGACGACGCTGCCGCCGAGCGCTGTACCGATGAATTGACCGCGGCACACGACGTGCCGTTCTACGGCGGCTACCTGCACCAGATCATTCATTCCTTCCGTGGCGAATGGAACGCGCACCGGCGCGAGCTGGAAGCGCTGGTCGATCTCGGCCACGACGATCCGATCATCCGTTCGGTGCTCGCCCAGAGCTATTCGAAAGCGGACTGTCCGCGCGCGCTGCAAGTCCTCGAAGATTCATTTCCGGAGCTGTTCGGCAGTCCGCCGGCGCTCAACCCGACGCTGTTGCTGGCCAGCAACACCGCAATCTACTGTCTGCGCAAGATCGGTCAAGAAGAACAGGCCGCGGTGCTGCTCGATACAATGGCACGGCTGGTCGAGCGCACCCGTCTGGAGCGCGCCCCGTGGGCCGTGGCCGGCTTCGAACAGGCATTCGTGCTCGCGCTGTCCGGCGACCATGATGCAGCGCTTGATTCGCTCCAGGAGCTGGTCGACGGTGGCTGGCGCTACTACTGGTGGGGCCTTGAGTATTACCCGACCTTCGCCCCCATCGCCGACCACCCGCGCTTCCGTGCGCTGCAGGAAAAGCTGGAAGCCGGCGTGCGCGAACAGCGCGAGTACTTCGAAACCCGCCGGGACGAACCGCTGATTTAGACCTTCCCGTCACCCGACCGGAGCGTACCCTTCTATTCCCACTGCCCCCTGCATTCCACCAGGAAATCGACGAACGCCCGTACCTTGCCCGGCAGTTCGCGCCTGGACGGATAGACCACCGCCAGGGTTACAGTCGGGGCGGCGTTGTCCGGCCAGATCTGCTCCAGCTCGCCCGCGGCGATCGCATCGCGCAGGAACAGTCGCGGCATGCGCACGATGCCGCAGCCGTCGATGGCCGCCTGGCGCAGCGTGTGGTCGTCGTTGGTGTGCAGGCCGCCGTTCACCGCGACGGTCAGCGGCTGGCCGTCGGCGTCGAGCGCCGTCCACTCGCGCGGCTTTGCGCTGCCCGTGTAGATGATGCATTCGTGATCGCCCAGCTGCGCCGGCGAGCCGGGCCGACCGTGTCGCTGCAAGTAGGCCGGCGCGGCGCAGAACACCATCGGCACCTCGGCCAGCCGGCGCATCACCAGGGTCGAATCCACCGGTGCCGAAATGCGGATGGCCGCGTCGAAGCGCTCGGCGACCAGGTCGACGAAGCGGTTGGAATGGACCACCTCGAGCATGATCTCGGGAAAGCGGCGCCGGAATTCGCCGACGTGCCGCGACAGGATCTCGGCACCGAAGAACGTGGGCGCGCTGATTCGAAGATGGCCGCGCGGCCGGTCGGCGTGCTCGGACACGTCACGCGCGGCCTCCTCCAGCGCCTCGATGGCCTGGGCGGCCCGGGCATGAAACGCCGCCCCGGCCTCGGTCAGCGTCTGCCGGCGCGTGGTGCGATGAAGCAGCCGAATCCCCAACGCACTTTCGAGCCGGCTCACGGCCTTGCTGACCGCGCCCTTGGACAGCGAAAGCGCATCGCCCGCCGCGGTGAAGCTGCCCGCCTCCACCACCCGGCAGAACACCACCATGTCGTCGATCGACCCTTTCACGAGCGTGCCTTTTGTTTCTTCAGGGAAACAATATTATTCCATAGACCCTGTCGATCTTTAAGACGGAAACAAATAAGCTGGTCTCCGACGTCGCGAGAAACACTCGCACAACCTGAACCCGACCCTGGAGATCACGAAATGAACCGAACCATTGACAACCCGCAACCCGCATTTCCGCGCCGCATCGACCACGGCATCGCCCTGCTTCGAATCAGCTTCGGGCTGATGCTGTTCGCCCACGGCTTCGTGCTCAAACTGATGACCTTCGGACTGGCCGGCACCGCCGGCTTCTTCGAGTCGATCGGCTTTCCCGGCTGGACCGCCTACGCGGTATTCGCCGCCGAGACCGTCGGCGGCCTGGCGCTGATCGCCGGCATCGGCACCCGCTGGGTATCGGTCGCCATCCTGCCGGTATTGCTCGGCGCGCTGTACGTGCACCTGGGCAATGGCTGGGTCTTCAGCAACGCCGACGGCGGCTGGGAATACCCGCTGTACCTGGTCGTGCTGGCCGTCGCCCAGTTCCTGCTCGGCGCCGGCGCCTGGTCGCTGGACCGCAAGCTGGCCCTGGAGCAGGCCCCGGCCTGATCCCCAACAACGAAACCAGCCCCTCCGGCCACGCCCCGCGCGGCCGGAGCGAATCCCGCCTTCGTCATCCCGGCCTGATCGCCCCCCTGCTCGTCATCCCGGCCAGGGCAATCCCCGCCTTCGTCATCCGGCCCGGACGCCGGCGAAAAATTGTGAAATAGCCCACAAAGCAATATACTCGGGCCACATTCGACCCTGTACCTTGAGTTAGCGCGCCGTGCAGCCAGGTTCGGATGATTCGCCGGTCCGATCACAGGCGGCGAACTCAATTGACGTCTCGCGACGCCGGGAAACGCATGGCCACCCATCGCTCACAAGATCGCTCACGAATCAGCAGAACGCTGGGGGAACTGCGACGCAGGCACGTATTCCGCGTCGTCGGCGTTTACGCGATCGCAGCCTGGGGCATCCTGCAGGTCGCCGACATCGTTCTGCCGGCGCTGCTGATCCCGCCCTGGGTGATGTCGCTGCTGGTCGTGCTGGCGATCGTCGGCTTTCCGCTGACCGCCGTGCTGGCCTGGGTGTACGACATCACGCCCGACGGCGTGGTGCGCACGCCCGACAGCGAACTCCGGCCCGACGCCGAGGGCGCGGCTGCCCCGCACTGGACCTGGAACTGGCGCTGGCTGGACTACCTGATCATCGCCGGGCTGCTGACGATACTGGCCGTCGTGCTCGTGCGCGGACCCGATGGCAACTCGCGGGACCTGCCCGAGCGTTCCATCGCCGTGCTGCCGTTCGCCGACCTCAGTCCCCAGCAGGATACCGGCTACTTCTGCGACGGCATGGCCGAAGCCATCCTCGATGCGCTGGCGCCGCTGTCCGGGCTGCAGGTGGCGGCGCGCACCTCGTCGTTTGCCTTCCGGGACAGCGACGCCGACGTGCGCGAACTCGCCCGCACGCTGGGCGTCGGCACCCTGCTCGAGGGCAGCGTACGCAAGGACGGCGACCGGATCCGCGTCAGCGCGCGGCTGGTCGACGGTCGGACCGGCCACCAGCTCTGGAGCGAGACCTACGACCGGATGCTCGAAGACGTCTTCGCCGTCCAGGACAGCATTTCGCGGGCCATCGTCGACGTGCTGCGGGTCCAGGTGCTGGATGAAGCGAAACTGGTCGAAGTGCCCACCGACGACCAGCGCGCCTACGAGGAATACCTGCGCGGCCGCGATCAACTCAGGAACGGCAATACCGTCGAAGACTACGCACGGGCCATCGAGCGATTCGAACGCGCGCTGCTCCTGGACAACGACTTCGGCCTGGCGCGGGCGGGCATCTGCACCGCCTACTGGCAGCAGTACGAACTGGTCGGCGACAGCGACCTGGCCGACCGGGCCATTGCCGCCTGCCGCGAGGCCGAAGCCGGAAGCGACCGGGCCGAAACCCTGGTCGCGCTCGGCAACGTGTACCGCGAAACCGGTCGGGTGGCCGAATCGCGCGAGCTGCTTCAGCGTGCGCTGGAATCCGAACCCAACAATGCCAACGCCCACGCCGCGCTGGCCCAGGCGATGCGCATCGACGGCGAACTGGAGGCGGCCGAGCACCACCTCGGGCGCGCCATCGAGCTGGATCCGGCCTACTGGCGCCATCACTTCGCGCTGGCGCGCGTGATGCACGAGCAGGGGCGCATCGACGAGACCATCAGCGAACTGCGCCAGGCCATCCGGCTGGCGCCGGACAACCCGGTGCCGTATGTCAGCCTGGGCGCAATCCATTACTACGAGGGCGACTACCTGCGCGCCGCGGAGATCAACCGCCAGTCGCTGGAGCGCAATCCGACGCCGCGGGCTTATTCCAACGCCGGCAGCTACTATTTCTACGCCGGCGAATACGCCCAGGCCGAAGCGATGTACCGACGCGCGCTGGAACTGTTCTCCCCGGGCGATTTCCGCTGGCACGGCTTTCTCGCCGAGGCGCTGGAAATGCAGCCCGAAAACGATCCGCAGGAAATCGCGGCGCAGTACCAGGACGCGGTGCGCCTGGGCTACGAACGGCTGGAGGTCAACCCCGCCGACCACGGCGCACGCAGCCTGGTCGCCGGCTACCTGGCCCGGACCGGCCAGACCGAACAGGCCCGGACCGAGCTGGAACGCCTCGAGCAGGTCGAGGACCTGGACATGCTGGCGCACCGCGCCATGGGCTTTGCCTACCTGGACCTCGGGGATCATGAACAGGCCGTCGGCCACTTCGAATCGGCCGTGGCCAAGGGCTTTCCGTCACAGATCCTGGCCGACGACCCCCGACTGCTGCCGCTGATCGACAATGCAGGATTCCTGGCGCTGGTCTCCGACCACGTCGATTCCACTACCGACCACGAGGGAAACAACCAATGAAACGTTTCATCACGGGTTTGTCGAGTACACGCCGGGGCCTGCTCTTGCTCGCCCTGGTCCTATTCCTGGGGTTGGGGCTGACGGCCTGCAAGGACACCGTCGACCAACCGCCGCCTCCACAGGACACCCCACCACCACCACCACCACCGCCACCACCGCCACACCGCTGGAGTTGGCGAGACATTGGGAAGGTTGCGCCGATGTCTCAGGCCCCGCATGTCATGACTTGTCACGCACGCGGTTGGGTTTTGCCACTTCTCCCCTCTC
>MDTG01091686.1_pt1 | contig 16977 bp, 12 predicted proteins | sample 811421 | NCBI WGS metagenome assembly MDTG01 (sample SAMN05326645, study PRJNA326480) | marine metagenome | isolation source: seawater | place: Pacific Ocean: South East | collected 2011
TAAATAAAGAAGGTAAATCATATACATCATATAGTGTTTATGGTAAAGAAGATCCACATGTTATTAATAATAGATGTTCTATTAATCAAGAAAAAATAAAGCAAATAAATCAAGAAGCAACGTACCTATCAAAAAAATTTCATTTAAATGAAGAAATTGTTCAAAATTATAAAAAAAGAAATCAAATAGAATGCTGTGATTTTACAAGTATAATTAGAAAAAATGAACCTACAAAAAAATATGGTGTATTAAAAGATAGAGCATCTTGTGGTGGTTCTTTTATTTATAGTATAGCACGTAATGATAATTGTATAATCAATTTATCAGGTCAAGGAGCAGATGAAATATTATCAGATTATGGCTTTAATGGTAATGGAAAGACTTGGCATAGTTGTTTCGGGGGAAAATTTACAAATGATTTACAATATTTAGTTGAAAATAAATGGGAAAGTTTTCAAGGAGGAATTAATACCTGTTTATTAATGAAAGAAGAAATTATATCAGGTAGTTGGGGAATTGAGTCAAGATACCCATTTTTAGATAAAGTATTAGTTCAAGAATTTTTGTGGTTAACACCTGAGTTAAAAAATAAATATTATAAGGCACCCCTACATTATTATTTAACCATTAATAATTATCCATTCAAAATAAATAGTAAAATAGGATTTAATTGCTTATATTAAATATTTCACTTTTTAACTTTACATTTTGTTTATAAATTACAATTTATTGTATAATTAATTATTAAACTCCTGTAATTTAGATATAATTTGATAATATTCAGAAGAACATCTATCCGAACTTAAATATGTTTTATCAATGTTTTTTACATAATTATCATAATTATCAATAATTTTATTTAGTTTTATAAAGAAATTAGTCATGTCTGTGAATTCTTCACCTGCTTTTTGACATATTTCATGGACACCACCCCCTCCATTACAATATATAACTGGTAGTCCAGATGACATAGCTTCTAAATAATGCATCGCCCCTGGTTCATTTTGTGTAGCGGTTAAATAAATATCGTGCTGTTTTAGCTCTTTTCCTAATTCAATACCACACATTGGTTTTTTTATTTTAATATTTTTAGGTTGATAATTAGGATTGTAATTACCTATATATGTAAATTCAATAGTTGGACAATCAGGTAATATTTGGTCAAGTTTATTGTATATATGAAAACCTTTTAAATAATTATTAGACCAATGGTGTGTTACTATCCTTATTTTATTAGGATTAATTTTTTTTAATTTAGTATTATAGAAATGATTTTGATTACAACCATTTAATATACTAGTATATTTTAGATTATTAAAATTATTGTTAATTAGGTTGTATTTTTGAATATAATAATCCTGGAGCCATTTACTAACAAATATAACATAATTAACAGATAACATTGTTTCAACAATTAATGGTTCAATATTAATAGATATTTCTCTTTTGATATCACATTCATTTACTCTATAAATTAATTTAACATTAGGATGTTTCAATTTATATTCCCTAATATCATTCAATCCATGTTTTTTATAATTACCTGCTCTAGGGTCAATAATTACTATAATATCTAAATTATCTTCTAATTCATATGTTACTTTCCAACCTTTACTTACTAAAAATGTACTTAAATTTTTTACAAAAAAACTACCTCCTCCATAGCTACCCTCAGGAGGTTTTAAGTTAAACATAATTTTTTTTATTTTTGTATTTACCATATTAAAAATATAATTATTATTATTAATTTAACTAGATAGATGATACTTATATGGTTTAATTAATTAATTATTTAAATAAGATAATTAATATTAATTAGAATTGTAAATAATAAATGTTTATTAACTTAATACATTATTAACATAAATAATATATCGTTCGTAATAAAAATGAGTTATAATTATGAAAATAATAAAGACAATTTAGTAAATAATAAAGACAATTTAGTAAATAATAAAGACAGTTCAATAGCAAAAAAAGTTTTAATTACTGGAGTAACGGGACAGGATGGTTCTAATATGATAGATTTCTTATTAAAGAATACAAATCATAAAATATATGGAACAATTAGATCACTATCTAATCCAAATCATGACAATATAAATGAGTTTAAAAATGAAGATAGATTAAAACTTTTGAATATGGATTTGACTGATGGTTGTTCCATTACAAATACAATTAGTAATTTAAAACCAGATTATTTTATAAATTTTGCGGCTCAAAGTTTTGTAGGGGAATCATGGAATCAACCAATTACAACTTTTATGACAAATTCAATATCAGTTATTCATATTTTAGAAGCAATAAGAATTTATTGTCCTAAATGTAGATTTTATTCAGCTGGTTCAAGTGAAGAGTTTGGAGATGTTGAAATAGTGCCCCAAACTTTAACTCATCCTTTAAAACCTAGAAGTCCTTATGGAGCTAGCAAATGTGCTGCTAGGCATATTGTAAAAGTTTATAGAGAGAGTTATAATTTATTTGCTGTACATTGTGTTTTATTTAATCATGAAGGCATAAAGAGAGGTAAACAGTTTGTAACTAGAAAAATTACTTCTAATTTAGCAAGAATTAAAAAAGAAATAGAATCCGGTGATAAAAAACCAATCAATTTTAAATTGGGGAATATATATGCTAAACGTGATTGGAGTGATAGTGAGGATTTTGTAGAGGCAGTTTGGCTTATGTTAAATAGAGATATTCCAAAGGAATACTTATTATCTTCTAATAGTGAACATAGTGTTAAAGATTTTGTAGATTTAAGTTGTAAATATTTGGAGTTAGATGTCAAATGGTTAATAGATGAACAAAATCCTATTAATACAAAATTAGTTTTAAAAAATAATAATCATCCAATTATTACTATTAGTGAAGAATTTTATAGGCCAGCTGAAGTTGATATATTAGTTGGTAATAGTAAATCTACATGGGAAGAATTAAATTGGGAACCCAAAACAACATTTGAAAAGTTAATTAAAAAAATGATAGATCATGATTATAAAAACTTAATTTAATTATTATCTATTTCTTATTTAATTTTAATTTTATTTTATTTTATTCATTATAATTTAATCCTTTTTTATTAGTATTAGATGTACAAATTAATTAAAATTTAATTTGTTAAAGGTATTCATATAATTTTTTATGGAATATATACTTGCTTTGTTATAATTATAATCTACATCATAATTACAACTTAGTATAGTTTCCACATTATTCATATCAAATATACTATCTGGATGACATATTAATGATGCAATACCAACATTTGTTGAAAATATTGGGGTTTTAGTTAAAGCACATTCATTAATTGCTCTTGGACCACCTTCTACCCTGGAACTTACAATATACAAATCTAAACAATTATATAAATTATTTAACATTTCAAAATCACACATCTCAAAATAATAATAATTTATATTTAACTCATTTAATTTTTGAATTACATATTGTCTTCTAGTTCCTGTTAATAAAACTAATAAGTTTGGCTGTTTATCTTTTAAAAGTTTAACCGCCTCTATAAATATATCTGGACCCTTTTCAAGTTTTGGTTGATAATTATTACTAGATATACCTGCGCCTTCTGTATCTCTTTGAAAAGATCCAATAATATACGCACCCTCTGATAAATGATATTGTTGTCTTAAAATATTTTTATTTTTATATTTCCATATGTCTTCATTATTCCAAAGAGATACTACTCTTATTTCTTTAGTAACGTATTTCTGCAGTTCCAATTTACATATTTCTTGATTAGTTACAAATACATCTGTAATTGTATCTAAATATTTATAGTGGTTAATTTTATTAGTGTCTGTTTTCCAAGGTACTATGTGATGGATAGTCGTTATTACCCTTTTTTGTTTATAAGCATGATTAGGTATTTGATTAGCTATATAGTTTGATAGTATCCATATAGTATCTGCTTGATTTAAATCTTGGGTATAAATATCTTTATTATTCTCAACCCATTCCTTTTTTAATTGGTCTGTTATCCAATTTTCTTGTGCTGCTAGAATAAATACTTTCATATTAAAAATATATAGAAAAGCTATATAAAAATTATGGAAAATTTATGGTAAATTTATAATAAATAAAATAATAAGAAATAGCTTTAACCTATTTAAATAGCTATATCCTTATAATTTTAATTATCAATAAAAATATAACTAAGCCAAAAATAATTTAATTACATTATAAAATCTATCAGCATATTTTTGCTGTGTGTAATTTGAAGAGAATTCTAAACCCTCTTTAATTTTAAAAGTATAATCGTTCTTACATTCTATATCCAGTTTATCATTTAATAGTAAACTATTAAACTGTTCATATAATTCTAAGTATTTTTCAATAATTTTAATAATTTCCGAATCTGTCATATTATTATTAACTTCAACTAAGTAAGAATAACTATCAGCACTTTTACCATTATCATCAGGTTTATCAGCGATTAGTAATGTACCACAAGCAGGTATTTCTACATATTTTCCGAATCTAGAACGTGGTAAACCTGAATCTGTTAATGCAATTTTTGATTGATTTATAACTTTAGCAAACTCTATTTGATATTTATCTGTATAAGCATCATTTAAATCATAACCAGGATGTGGATGAATATGACATTTATATTTATCTTTTAATTTATCTAAAATATTTTTAAATCTATTTCGTAATGGATAATGAGCTCCTAAACATCCTGCTAAAAGTAAATCATATTTTTTAGGAAGCTTATAATCTTTATAAATAGATTTTTCAGCACAATGACCAATGTAGTAAAATTTAACTGGTTTGCCATTTAAAGTGTTAATATTTAATTTAGAATAATTTTGATAATCATTCAAATGATGACATATAATTAACTCAGCACCAGAATATCTGATTTCCTTAATTGTCCATTCTTTATCATACATTTCATTATATCTAAGACAAACTGGTATATTTAGCATTCTAATATCAATAAAATTTTTAATATCTAAAGGTTTATAAACTACGCATAAATCAAATTTTAATTTTTGTGTAATTTGAATATTAGTAACATTTTCTACTATTGATTTATTATTATTATAATTATCCCAACCGATACCTGAATATATTAAGTTTATAGTATCTAATTTTTGTAGAGCAGCAATGCCGTGAAATCTAACTCTTGACATTTTTGTTAAATAAGTTTTTTTATCAACAATATACAATATATTTATTTTTCCATCTAGGATATCGGTATTTAAATCAGGATTCAAATTTTCATTGTCATTTCCAATATTATTAGTATGTGCCTCTAAAATATTATTAGTATGTGCCTCTAAAATATTATTAGTATGTAGCTCTAAATTATTATCAGATTCTTTATTATTTGGTAAATATGATGGTGATTTATTCCAATTTAAATATAATGTCTTCATTTGTTGATAAATAGAATTTTTTGGATAATTTGAATTTTTATCTAAACTATTTCTTCTCCAACATTCATTCCATAAATGAATTCCAAACATATTATCAGGTATACTCAAATCATTAACTTTCACACTTTCATTATCACTTTCACTTTTATATAATGTATTTAATATCTTAGGGTGATAAATTACATCAGGATTTACTAAACTTAATACATGATGACAAAAACATGAACATATTGTGTTCCATGGTAAAATATATTCGTGTAAACTAAATTTGTTTATTAATTCATTAATTGTTTTGGGTCCAGATGACCAGGTCAGACTACCGTTTAAAATTAATTTTTTATGTGACTCTTGAATATTAATACCTTCCTTAGCAATATCACTCCCTTTTGGCAGTTTTATAAGACAGGATGTAGGTAATTGATCCAAATAATTTTCAGTTGGTTCTGAAACAATTACTATTCTAGAATCAAAATTATATGTATTTAAGCATACAATATCTGTATCTACCCAATAACCACCTTTTTTATATAATAATGTAAATCTAAATAAATTGGAAAATGCTGAATATGAACCATTTCTATATGTATATATTTTTGATTCTGGAATAATTTGATTAGCATCTTTTATACTAACATTAGGATGAAGTTTATCTATATTTTTGATATCTTGATAAGTATATAAATGATATTGATGATTATTCATTAAAAATGAATTAATACTTATTATCTCCATGTCACTTAATTTATCTCCAATCCATAGAGTCTGAAAAATATTACTATCATGTTGCTTATTTGATTCTAATTCATTTAATACAATATCAGTTTCAATACCAATTAAACTTTTACCATTATTATTCTTACTATTATAATTACAATTATTATTAATATTATCATTACCATTATCATTACGATTACTATCATTTTTTGACAATGTCACCACATTAGGAATTATTTTTTCCTGATAATTTGGTTTAAAATTATCTTCATTAATTTGTAATTTTGATTCTAGAACCTTTGATTTATCTTGAGTCATCCTATAACTGTCTTTATGATATTCACCTATCATAAAATCAAACCTGTAATTCTCGTAAACTAAATTAGATAAATTATTATTTTGATATACTTTTTTCCAATCAGTAATAATTGGAATTTTAGAATTAATAAATGTAACAAACTTTTCTATATCTTGATAATCTTTAATACTTAATTTAGTTTTAAGTTTAGATAAACTTGACTCTAAATTATGTATATCTATAATACTTGAATAAAATTTACTATTTTTTTTTAAAAATGACGTTTGTAATTTGAAATTATTATCATCTAGTTTTTTTGATATAACATCATTTACATAATTGTCAAAATTATTATTATAACCAATATCAGTTAATTTAATATAGTTTAATACTAATTTGTAATAAGGATTAATCATTAGTACAATTGTTTTCTTCAATTCTTCAATATCAAGATTGAGTAAATTACATGTTTTGTTCAAATTTAAAATATTCCCAGGTATATTTAATAATTTTATATTACTAATATCAGATACATTATTAAACGATGGAATACTAATTAAATTATTATCCAGTAATTTCAAATTATAATTTACATTATTATCATTACTTAAATCGCTATTATTATTTAAATCATTTTTTGTTTCATTATCAATATCTTTTAAAATATTTATAGGGAATGCTGGATTTTTTAAAGAATATTCTTTTTTAGAATTGGTAATTGAATCTTCATTGGAGTTTATATTGTTATTATTTACACTGTAATTATTCGTAAATTTATTTTTTATTTTATTCTCAGGATGATTCCATATTAAACTTCCAAATTGGCTATTTAGATGTGATGAATGCACACTACCTAATGTTCCAAATATAGAATTAATATAACAAAATGAATTAAAATCTAGAATATTTTTATTATAATAATAATCCATATTTGTGGATATAGGATAGTCAGACACCGCTTTTACTGCTGCGTCAATATGAATTAAATAAGAAACAGTACCCCATTGAGCAATCATTTTGTATAAATTTAAATCTATTTTTGTTTGCTTTTCTTGATATGTTTTAAATTGATTATTAGTATATAATTGAATAAATTTAGAATCATTCTTTTCAGCCTGATAAATTATGTCATTAATTGAGTCTATCTTATAATTATTAACTACTATATCATCTTCTAAAATTAATGCCCAATTTTGATTTAGTTTATCAGATACGGTTTCTTTATTACAATTATAATAATTCTCAATAAATTTTTTCAAAACTAATTGATGTGATAAATTACAGCCTAATTTTCCATGTAAGTCACCTATTTCATTTAAATATAGATTAGTTGTCAAATTATCTTCTATTGATTTTTTTGACCATATATTCCAATCATTGATTGTATCTATAGCTTCAAAATAATTAAGGTTCGTAATAATTTTCTTTATTTTATTAAAATTATCTAGTCTAGATTGATTTTTAGAATAAACAATCATGTAAGATTGAAATTTCTCCATGATAAATAATAATAAGTATATGAAAAATATAAAATATGCTTAAATAAGAATAATGATTTAAAAAAATTTTAATATATTAAAACAGTATGAAAATAAATAATTTAAATTTATTAATCCAGAAACTAAACAATGTTTTTAGTCATTTAAAAAATAATTCTAAATTAAAAAATATAAATAGAGATACTAATTCTATGATTTATGATTATCTAAAAAATTACTATAAAAATTATAATAAATCAGAGATAAATTATTATTGTAATATAAATATTCTAGAATCAAATAAATATTATAGAAGAAAACTTTATCAAAATGAAGATTATGAAATGATATTAATTAATTGGGGTAGTAATGTAGTAAGTAATATTCATGATCATCCAGAAAATGGTTGTCATTTATTAGTTCTAAATGGAACTATTGTAGAATATTTATATAACAAAGAACTATATCCTATTCAATATTGTTTGTACAATAAGGGTGATATCAGTTATATAGATAATCATTTAGGATATCATAAAATTATAACAAAAAATTATAATAAAATAAATAGTTATAGTTATATAAATTCAATAATAACATTACATATTTACTCGCCAACTAATTATAAACCAAATTTTTATTATACGTCCAAAAAAATGATTAACGAACCGATTTGTTTTAATGAATTAGACAATAATGATGAATCAGAAAATGATGATGAATCAGAAAATGAGGATGAATCAGAAAATGAGGATGAATCAGAAAATGAGGATGAATCAGAAAATGGCGATGAATTAGAAAATAATGATGAATCAGAAAATGAGAATTAATGAGATAATTGTAATTTATCTAATAATATAATTACTAAATATTCATTGGATTAGTAACGTTGACAACATCTGTATCTCTAGTAACAATTCTAAATAATAAATGAGTTTGTAAATCAGTATTAATTAATTTACCAAATGAAGCATCTGTATTATCAAAAGTATCATAATAAGTAGCTGTATTTAATGCTTCATTATTACTATCTAAATCTCCTGGAGGTGATATATATAATTGATTTATTTGTCCTTGATTAGTAGTATAAGTAGATTCTGAACCAAATGAATATAGTTCTTTTTCTAAATTAATTATAATGTGACCTTCTATTCTATTTAAAAATGCTTCAAATTTATTATTATTTCCACTATTATCTTTTAAGGAACAATTTTTAATTAAAATTTTATCGCCAATTCTAAAAAGTCTATTACTAAAATGCTTAGTAGTTGTTATTTTAATCATTTTTCTGGAACTATCATTAGTATTTGGAAAACCATCCGTTATATTAATTTCTAATTTATTATCGCCCTCTAAATCATGCATAGTATTTAAATCATCACTAAACTCAATATTTGAAATATCTAAAACATCCGATTGAGTATTAAACTTGTTTCCCATAGGGTCCGTAATATTTATAGATAATTTATTTAAACTAGCTAATGGATTATTATAAAATTTTTTCTTTTCAAAGTAAGCTGGATTAAATCTTATGTATCCTCTTTTATATTCATTACTATAGGAGGTTTTAACAGTAGAGTTAACATTACTTGTTATTTGGTCTGAACTCAATACATCACTATTATGAAATTTATCAAATATTAAAGTAGTGAATGCTTTATCAGTATTTAAATTAGTACCCATAAATATACCATTAAACTCATCAATATTTAATAATAAATAAGGATATTTCATAATATTTAGATGTATACGTGTATCAAATGGTACTATTTCTGAGTCAATTGGCATAATAGCACTAACTAATTCAACACTTAGTACATTCTTAAAAGTTCTATTTATACCAGCACCTGTAAAATCATCAGATGCGTTAAACTTAACTTGATAGCTATATCTATCATCCTCATTTGAAGACTCCCATTTTCTATCTACGCTATTAACACTAATATAATTTACCTTTTCGATATAATCTGGTTGACTATCTCTTTGTAATTTAATAAGTTTTTGTTGTAATAAACCATCTAATGTTTTATCTAAATTTTCAACTAAATTGGAATTAACAACATTATCAGAAACATGTTGATTCATTCTATCTTGCCATGTTTTATTATCAGTATGAAGTTTTTTTGGGTCAACTAATGTTTGATCTATTTTTGTTTCAGCATCAGTATTATTCCTACTAAATACAATATTACTTTCTGCTTTAGTAGTTATACTGTTAGCAATATCTTGTTGATTATTGGATACATTGTTATAATCTATTATATCTAAATTTCTTTGGTTTTCATATGATTTCATTTTCATCATAGGATCTTGATCATCATTATTAATCATTTCAGATACGTTTTGATATAAAGGTAATTCTTTATTATTTGAACTAATACTACTTATTATATCATCACTTACAGTAAATGGCAGTATTGTCATTTCATTTTCATTTTCTTTCCTATTACTATTCCTATTTTGTTCTAAATTAGAAACGTTTAAATTATTTTCTATATCCATATTAGAGTTCATGTTTAAACTATTTTTATTATACTGGCTATTATATTCACTAGCAGATCTAGCTGGTTGAGGCATATATTGTGAATTAATATCTAATTGTCTTGATTCTATTTTTTGATTTAATTTATCAGATATATCTTTATTATCAGGCATTACACTATGTCCTACATTACTGTCATAATAAGCATGTCCTTTTTTACCTTGATTCATTTTTGATTTAACTGCTTTTTCAAAATATGAGATACAGTTTTCATTTAATTTTGTATTAAGATATATCAAATTTCTATCCTTATTTTCTGTTTTATTTAACACCATGATTGCCATACTTTTGTATTTAATCCTTAGATTTTTAACTTTTAAAATATTATAACCAGTTCTTTTTTGAACTTCCTCGGATACATAAGAATATGATTCATCTAAATTTGTTTCTGAAAGAAATAAATTATCTATTTTATCTGATGACATTTTATATAATATTACTATTTAATTTTTTAATTTTAAATTCATAATTAAAAAATAAAAAAAGAAATAATTGTTATCACATGTAAACATATATATATTGATAACAATTTATATATAATAAAAATGTTTATATAATTACTTACTATATAATTCTATATTATCTATAACAAGCATTTATTATTAATAATAATTAATAATAATTAATAATAATTAATAATAATTAATTTTTATACTTTAGTTAATTAGTATCATTTTGTTGTTGATTATTTTCATTTTGTTGTTGATTATTTTCAAATATCCTCCAATATATTTTTTTAGCTGGCATCGTATTAACCATAGTTATAACTCTATTTATATTTATAGGAATTCTATTTTTAATATAATCACTATGAAGTTCACCACATAAAGGTTTTAATTCATATGGTATATCTATTTTATGCATATTTTTATAAACAAAAGCATTCATATAAGTTGTATGTAACATTATTGTAAAATTATGAACACACTGAGTGAACCAATTAAATATATAATTATAAAACTTATTTTCTAATTCAAAGTAGTCACAAAATTTTTTAAGACTCTGGTCATGTTTTTGTCTAAGTCTCCAATATAAATCACAAAATAAGTTTTTAATATTATTTTGTTCTGGTCTAATAGAACTATGACCTTTTAATTCCAATAATAATAAATATTTAGGATTATAAATTTTAGTTCTTTGACCAATACTATTATATATAATTAATCCTTGAAAGAATTCATCAGTCATGTTATCAACATAATGTTGAATATCTTCAAATGATTCAAACATTTCATATTTAGCAATTTTTTCTCCAGTTTCCTCAACAATTTCATATGAAGTTTTGTAATATGTATCAACAATATTCAAATTTAATGAATATTCATCTGAAAGTTCACGAAATAATTCAAGAGATTCTTCAGTAACCATATTAGTATAATAATCCTCAAATATTTCATCAAACGATTCTGTACCTAAAGATTTAATTAAATTATCCCATTGATGATTTACAGTGTCTTGATTTTTAAATTTAAAAACTCTACATAATACATTTCTATTAACATTTGGAGTTACTACACGATTTTCTTTATGCTGAATATTGAATACCAATGAATAATTCCTTTTAAATTCATCTGGTAATTTGTTCAAATCAGTACCATGTAGATTATTATTATCAACAAACATATCATAGAATGTTTTACTTGTAGAATTAAAATAACTGGTCCCCATCACCTTTCTAGTTGTAAATGAATATTTGTTAATATCATTTTCAACTTCATTCACATTATCACTTTGACTATTTGAATCATTTGATTCAATATCTGATTGATTAATATTAACAATAGAATTAGTATTAAAATCATTTAATTCTGGACTATATATTAGCATAGTACCATCTATATGTTCATAAATTTGACATTCAGATATATTATTTTTACTTTTAAAGTCATTATAATCCACTGATTTAGGAATACCCATGGAAACAATTCTAAAGTTTGATGTATCTAAAATTAAATGTCTACATAATTGAACAATGTAATTATCAGCATCATATTTTGGTGATGTTTTATCATAAAACAACATAACTAGTTTATCGTCAGCCAACAATTTCCTTTTAATTCCAAATTCCAAGTATAATCTAAGCAAAAAAGTTTCTAAAAATGATTTTTTTTTTTCGTCATTTTCGTCATTTTCGTTAGTACTTACATTCAACTCCAATTTAGTAATATTATCATTATAAATTCTCAAAACATCGCTTAAATAGCGATAAAAATATTTAACTTGTTGAGCAATATTTGATTTCATAATCAAAACTAAAGGTATATATGTATAATTCAATTTTATTTTAAATAAAAATATTAAAATATTTATTTTTTATAGCTAATATTTAAACGAATTATAAAATATTAATATTATTAAAAAATTAAGTTAATAAAAATTAAGTTAATAAAAAATAAGTTAATAAAAAATAAGTTAATAAAAAATAAGTTAATAAAAAATAAGTTAATAAAAAATAAGTTAATAAAAAATAAATTATTGAAAATAAAATAATATAATACTTGATGCTATTGTAAAATATAAACAAGATAATATATTTTTATCTTTGAATAAGTTATAAATTATCTTGATTTTGTCTTTATTACATTTTTTACCTATTTTATTTAAATTATCAACTGTAAATAAAACTAAATATAGTTCTACAAAAAGTATAATCATGAATATATAAACATACCAACCCCCAATTATTGGAACATTAGTAATATATTTATTTAATGGTATAAATATATTTATTATACCACATAAAAATAATACATTACTTATTAATATTCCATTTTCTATTTTCCAATCTTTCTTTATTGGACATGTCTTTTGATTATTTATATCGTTAAAAAAATTATTAATCATTAAATTTAATATAATAAATAGTCCATTTAATACATATCTTATTAAAACAGTCATTATATACTTTATATATTATAATATATTATTTATTGGTAATTTTAGTAATATTAGCTACTAATAATATTAATTATTGATTTAAACTTTTTGCTTCACTTATAAACTCTTTATGTTGGTGTAATTGTTTTTGAATATTTTTCAAAGTTTTTATAATTATTTCACATCCAGGGATGATAATATCTTCTGTTATCTTATCAATATCTCTACCAATAGATTGAACAGTAAACATAATCATTTTATCTAATGGATGTGGTTTTTTATATCCAATATAATTAAGCAATTTCTTATCTTTGGGTAATGTATAATCACAATATAATTCATTTAGATAACATTGGACAACATTACCTAGAGTATCATCTTCTTCAAAAACTTTTATATCGTAACCATCTTTTATAGTCGAAGATAAACTGATTTCAATATAATTACTATTTTTAGTTAGTAAATTAGAACTGAAGTTACTTATGCTAGAAGCTAATATATTAATTGCTTTATCAAATATAATTAGTGGTGGTATTGTCCCCAATGTTTCTACCTTAAAAATAAATTTATTTGGATCGCCCTTATCATTTGTATGAAAATAATTACTTTTTTCACTAATATTGAATCTGTTACGCAATGTCTCTTCTGGATAATCAGTTAAGTTATTTGTTTGTGTAATTTGATTTTGCTTATTTACATATTCATCTTCCTTTATCTTAGCCAGGTCTTTGTCAACTTTATTTATATAAGCTACACATGATACAGGACTAAAATGACCATTTTCTGATCCATTACTAACAGTAGCTTTACCTTCAAAATGCAAACTTACAGTATTTTCAACTTCTTTTTCTATATGTTTATCAATTTCATCTTTTAATTTACTGTTAGATAAATTTAAATAATGTTTTGGTTTCAAAATAGTAATAAGTAAATAATCACCAGTTATTGGATCTGGTGGAAATAACTTATTAACTTCATCATTTGATAGATATTTGTTAGTTGATATTCTTTTGATTTTAAAATCTTTAGATGTTATGTGTAATATAGAGTTAGTATTATTAGTTACATCTATACTATATAAGTATTCATCTTCATCATATTCTTCTGGTTTTTTAAAATTAATTGGTATCATGCTTATTCTATGAGTAAGTAATTGATTATGTAATGGTGTATTATTTTTTATTATTTTAATTTGATTTGCTTCATATGGTTCTGTTCTAAATCCAACAGTTTTAACTTTACTTAATATTGTTCTCCTAATAGAATTTACCATACTATAATGAACATTATTTAATTCGAATTCAACATAAGTTTTAGTTTTATCCCAAGATTCAGATTTTGGATATTTAATATCAAATAAATATAGTAGTTTTTTTGATGACATATCTATAGTAAATAATTATATAATTATATTATTTTATTAAATCAATTTTAATATTTTATTTTATATTAAAATCGTCTATATTTAATAATTTGATTCTTTATTAAAAATATACATGTCAAATAATAATATTTTTTTATTTTATAGTAATTTTTGTCAACATTCTAAAAGATTAATTAATAGAATTAAAACTTCCAATATCATTAATAATTTTAATATAGTAAATATTGATGATAATAATATAAATTTACCAAATTTTATTGAAGTTGTACCAACAATATATTTAGCAGATTCTAAAAAAATACTTATTAATGATGAATTGTTTACTTGGATTGAAAATAATATGTTGAGTGGTGGTAATAATACTATTAATAACGAAAAAGTTAAAATGTCTGAAATTACAGGTTCTGATGATATACTAGCATTTCAACAAGGTGAAATGATAAGTGGTTCTGGATGTACTTCTTATTCTTTTATAGAAGAATCTGATAACAATTTATTAAATCATAATTTTTCTTATCTGGATGATAGAGATAATAATAAATTACCTTCATTTACAAAAAGTAATAAAGCTTCATTAGCTAATAATAATAATAATAATACTAAGAATAGTAATAAAAGTAATCCAGTTTCAAATGCATATGAAAAAATGATGGCTGATAGACAAAAAGAAATGCAGTCCAGTATACCAAATATGAGAGTATAAAAGTAAGCAAATATAAATGAATAATATAGTAAAAAAAAAAATTTTATGTAGTAATTATAAATTATTAAATACAATAAATTGCGGAAGGTTTTATTATTTTTTTTAATAAAATATATTAATAACAATGGATTATACATACCTTGATTATTTTAATTATTATCTAAAAGAGTTTTTAAATGAATTAATCAGTAAGTTTCCAGGTTCAGAAAAAAACATTTTACCTAATTATCGTGACCTATTGGAGGGTAAAGCAGATAAAAATGATTTATATGTAAAATATTATTATACCAAAATTAATAGTCATTTAATTAGTATTGCCAAAAAAGATTCTGATTTATTCTCAAATCCAGGAATTGTTTTAATAGAAGGAGTAGATTTACATCAAATATGGAACTCAGATCAAGCAACTGATAATAATAAAAAGGCTATTTGGAAATATCTTCAAATTTTAATGTTATTAGGAAGAAAAATAATTCCAAATCATCAAGAAATATTAAATATGCTTCAAAAAGTTGGAGGAGAAATATCAGTCCCTGCTAAAGTACAAAAAACTTTAGCAGAATTAGATGAAGAAGAGAAAAAAGAGGCAGAAAAAGAAAATGGTCTTGACATAAATAAATTGATGAGTATGGCGTCTGGATTAGGTGGAGGTTTAGGGGGAGGTTCGGGTCCGGATATGGGAGCTGATTTAGGAAATATTATGAAAACGTTAAGTGAAACCCTAGGAAATATTGATATCCCTGAAATGCCAACAGATACTAATCAAAGTGAAACTATAAATGTAAATGACGAATCTAATAGTGATAATAAATCAGGCGAAGAATCGAGTAATAAAGAAACTAGTAGTAGTTCATCTGATGCAGATAATTTAATAGGATCTAAACTTTTTAATGATCTAGCACAAGAAATGTCAGAAGTATTTGATTTTTCAGAACTTGAAAAAGAAGAAAATAAACCGAAAAACGTAGGTGAAGCTATGCAGAATTTGATGCAGGGCAATAATCCTGCTAAATTAATGAATTTAGTTAATAAATTTGGTCAACAATTACAAAATGATATTACAACTGGAAAAGTTAAACAAGAAGATTTACTAAAAGACACAATGCAGATGATGAATAATTTACAACAAGGTAGCAAAAATCCAGATTTATTGAAAAAACAAGCTGAACAAATGTTAAATAAAAATCCTAAACTAAGACAACAATATGGTCAAATGGAACAAAATAATAAAGAAAGAGAAAGATTAAAGAAAAAATTAGAAGAAAATAGAAAAAACTAATACTGAGTTAATTATTAACAAATGTTAATATGTATGATATTTTTTTATAGCTAATGATATTTTTTATAGTTAAAAATTATTATAAAATAACATATATTTCTCTTAAAAATACTAATGTATTATTTAAATCTATATTTTTAATTTTTATACCTGAGTTAATAATTTTATTAATTTTATTAATTTTATATTCATGTCTAGACTTGTAAATTATTTGATAACCTAAATAATTATTAGCATTTTCTTTAGTAAGTCTTATCAATCTCATCATATCAATAAATGTTAATATTCTTTTAGGTTAATATATTA
>MDTG01240594.1_pt1 | contig 16976 bp, 21 predicted proteins | sample 811421 | NCBI WGS metagenome assembly MDTG01 (sample SAMN05326645, study PRJNA326480) | marine metagenome | isolation source: seawater | place: Pacific Ocean: South East | collected 2011
CGGAGAAGGTGATCTGATCCATGGCAGCAACGAATCCTATAGGTTTGGCGATGGATGTATTATCGCCGATTTCGGGGAGTTATTCAGACCTTCCTTAAAAACAAGGAGCGACCATGATTGATGCTTTGAGTATTGCAGCGTCCGGCCTAACAGCTAACCAGGCTTGGATTGACTCCATCTCCAATAACGTTGCGAACATGCAGACGGTTGGCTACAAGCGTAGCCAGGTGGACTTCCACGATATGGTGCGTCAATCGCAGGCGACGGATGCTGGTGGCCGCCCGACAGATCAGATGTTGATGGGAGCAGGCATCCGCGCTGGCGCCATGTCGCAGGTTTTCAGCCCCGGCACAATCCGTGAAAGCGGTAACGCCCTCGATGTAGCTATCCAGGGCGATGGCTTCTTTGAAGTGACTCTAGCTACCGGTGAGCTGGCCTACACACGTGCAGGCCGTTTTCACCTGGACGCAGATGGTCAGTTGGCGTTGAGCACTGGGCAGGTCCTGAGCGGTGGCGTTCGAGTCCCGCCAGATGTGTCCAGTCTTCAGATTAAGCAGGACGGAACCGTTCAGGGCAAAATTGTTGAGACAGGTGAGCTTATAGACCTGGGACAGGTGCACCTTGCCAGTTTCGGGAGTGCTGAAAACCTTGCCAAGCTAAGCGACGGTATGTATCGGCCTACGGAATTAAGTGGCAGCGCGACTTACTCGGAGCCTGGTAGAGACGGCCAAGGCGTTTTATTGCAAGGCTATGTGGAGATGTCCAACGTCAACCTGGTTGATGAAATGAGTGGTCTTGTGCTCGCCCAGCGCGCCTACCAGATGAACGCGCGCTTGCTGCAAGCCGGCGATCAAATTCTCGAAACCATCAACAATTTGCGTCGTTGATGGTAGTGCGCGGAAAAAGGTGGCCCTCCTTTCCGGTCTTGATGTCAGCTCTGGCGCTGTATTGCTCAGCGGCTGTTGCTGACAGTTGCCCGGATCCAATGGAGATGCAATCCCAGCTCACTGCCCAGGTGGTTGCTCAATTGAGCAAGACGCTTGGTAGTGATGGCGTGGAACTGCAGGTAGACAGCATAGGGGATATTCCCCAATTGCGCGGGGCCTCGCTCAGGGTGCTATCGCAGGATTTGCGAAGCAGAGTGGCCGCGGAAGTGACTGGGCAGTCTTGTGGTGTGGCTGCAGAACTGCACACAGTGACTCTGTGGTTCAAGGTCAAGGCGTTACGGGATATATGGGTCTATGGACGTAATGCGGCGTCCGGGGTGCCAGTAGCGGAGGCTTCTCCTTATCGTGAGCAGCGTGATATAGCCCAATTGCAGATACGCCCAGCTGAATTGGGTGAGCATATAGAGGGCCAGTGGTTGAAGGAATATGTTCGCTCCGGACGACCGGTACTGCAGCGCCAGCTGCAGCGCGAACCGCTGGTCAAAAGGGATGACAGGGTGCAGGTAGTGGTTGCCGGGCGTGGTTTTATGCTCAGTACCTCCGGCACTGCCATTGGGCCCGGGCATTTGGGCGAAGAGGTTCCCGTCATGGTTGAAGGGGCGGGAACCAGTGTTTTAGCGGTGGTAAGCGGGGAGAGGGAAGTCCATGTGCAAAGGTAAAGTCTGCATCATGTTAATGGTGCTATGTATGTCGGCCAATTCGCTCGCACAAAGCCTCATCGATGTTGATCGCTATCGAGGTTTGACGGGAGATCGGCGTGCATATCAGGTGGGCGAGAGCCTTACTGTGTTAGTCGTCGAGTCCACGTCTGCAGAAAGCTCCGCCGGCACCGGGGCCGACAGTCAAACCAATATCAGTGCGCGAGCTCGCAGCGATGACCGGACCTATCAAGCCGGCATAGGACTTCAAGGGGACACCAATGGGGTTGGCCAAACTACGCGGCGCGGTCAGGTAAGGGCCAATGTGTCTGTAAGGATTATCGAGCGAACGTCGGAGGGGCTATTGCGCGTCGCCGGCGAACAGTCACTGACGGTCAACGACGAAAAGCAGCAAATACGCATAGCAGGGCTGGTGCGTCCGGACGATATCAATTACGACAACACGGTGCTCTCATACCGACTCGCTGATGCTGAAATCGACATTATCGGTGATGGCGTGGTTACCGATGCTCAGAAGCAGAATGTCGTGTTTCGTGTATTGAAATGGATGCGACTGATATGAGAACTGTTGGTCGACTGTTGTTAGTTGCGATGGCGTTGACCCTGGTGCCTGCGGCGAATGCTGAGGTGCGTATCAAGGAACTGACTCGGATCCAAGGCACGCGGGACTATTCGATAATTGGTTATGGATTAGTGGTTGGCCTGGCCGGGACAGGCGACGGGGCACAAAATCGTTCCACTCGACAAGCCTTGGTCAACACCCTAAAGCACTTCAACGTAAACGTGGACGACCGGGACCTGAACAGCCGCAACACCGCAGCAGTGATGATCACCGGCTCGCTTCGATCGTTCAGCGAGACGGGCGACAAAATTGATGTAGAAGTTTCGTCACTTGGTGACGCCAGAAGCCTTCTGGGCGGTACCTTGCTGATGACGCCACTCTATGGGCCTGATGAAAAATTGTATGCGTTGGCTCAAGGCCCGCTATCCGTAGGCGGGTACATGTTCGAATCAAATGCCAACTCGGTACAAAAGAACCACCCTACCGTGGGGCGCATACCCCATGGCGCCACGATAGAACGCTCAGTGTTTGACCAGGGCGAGGCTTCACCAGATCGCCTGGCACTCATCCTTCATGAACCGGATTACACCACTGCTCAGCGTATTGCTGATGCTCTGACCATAGAACTGGGGCTGCGTGGCGTGCGAGTAGTGCACGCAGCCAAAGTTGAGGTAGACCTATCGCCTGGCACAGTTTTACCCAGGCTGATTTCTTCAATGGAAAACCTGGCGGTCTCTCCTGACTATACCGCGCGCGTGGTAGTAAACGAGCGCACTGGAACCGTCGTGGCCGGTGGCAATGTACAACTGGGGGAAGTCAACATCTCGCAAGGCAATTTGAATGTCGAGATCAGCACCAAATACCAGGTTTTTCAACCTTTTGGCTTGTTCCGCCCCGGCGATAATGTTGGAACCGTTGTGGTACCAGACACAGAAATATCTGTAAGCGAACAGCAGTTTGCGCCTGTGCAGCTAGCCAATGGCGCGACGGTAGGTGATCTGGTTCAAGCGCTAAATAGTATCAAATTGAGTACACGCGAAATCATCACGGTATTGCAGGCGATAAAACAGGCTGGCGCATTGCACGCTGAGCTTATTATTCAATAAAGGGAAGGGATGCCAATATGTCGGTCGACATGACACTCGCGGTAGAAACCGCCCGAGTAGCTATGGGGCTGGAGGAGTTTCGCGCCAAGATTGCTGCGCACAATATCGCCACCGCCAGCTTGCCCGGTAGCCAGGCAATGCAATTTGATGCCAGCGCCGCCCGCAACCAGCTCAAGGCTAATACGGGAAGTGACCAGCTTTTCCTCCAATCACTACGAGCCTTGGAACACGACTTCAATAGCTTCTTGCGCCCACAGTCTTCAGCAACTCCGCTGGCTCTAGATGCTGAAGTTGCAGAGGTGTCGGCAGCCAGCGGGCGTTATCAGGCCTTGGCAGACGGTGTTTCTCGCCAGTTCGCGCTGATGCAGCTGTCTATCCGCGGGGGGCGCTAACTATGGAGCTTGAGAGTATAGGGGATGTCATCCGCGCTGGCATGGCTTACGAGAGAGCTCGTGTAGAAGCAGCAAGTTACAACCTTGCCATCGCCAACGTTGCGCTGCGTCCTGGCGATGCTGCCGCCTTGCAGCGGCCAGCTTTACCACATTCTTTCTCCCAGCAGCTTGGGTTGCCTTCAGGCGGTGAGAGCCAAGCGGTAACGACGCGGCAGGTTCTGGATCCAGACCACCCCCTGGCCGATGAGCGCGGAATGGTGCATTACCCAAAAATTGATGCAGCTACCGAGATGGCAACGCTAGTGTCGGCTACCCGCGCGTATGAAGCAGATATCCGCGCCTATAACAGCTTGCGAGCAATGAGGCTCAAAGCATTCGAGATCGGAAAATAATGAGCACAACAATCAGTCCAGTTGCCCTCGGAACCATGGATGCGCCTCAAGTATTGAATAACTCGACCAGTAGTATGAAGGGCGACTTCATGGAGGTCGTCAGAACAGGTGCCGCGGCGCTCACGCAGCAAACCGATAAAGCAAGTGAGCTCCTGTCCGCGTATGCCGTGGGAGAAGATGTCGCGCCTCATGAACTAGTGATGGCCATGGAGCAGGCGAAGCTGTCCATGCAATTGGCACTTGAAGTACGGAATAAGCTGGTAGACGCCTACCAGGAGCTCACCCGGTTGCAAATATAACTTATGGAAAGCAATACCATGTCTAATTTTCTGGCTGGCCGTTCCTCATTATTTGCGGTTGGCGCGGCTCTGATCTTCATACTCTTGGGTGTGGCCGCCTGGTGGGTTTTGCGGCCAGGCTATGTTGCCCTCTACGACGAAACGAGCGAAGCGTCTCAAGCGGAAGTGTTGGCAGTGCTCGGCCAGTGGCAATTGCCCTACAGGATTAACGCTGAAGCCGGAAGTATTTCGGTGCCCGTCGATACACTTGCCGCAGCACGTATGCATTTGGCGGAAGCAGGGATACCTGCAAAGCTGGGCGCTGGTTTTGAGCTGTTTGATCAGGCTGACTACGGTATGTCCGAATTCAGTCAGAAGGTGAACTATCAAAGAGCGCTGGAAGGTGAGTTGGCCAGAACCATAATGGGGCTGTCAGAGGTACAGTTCGCGCGAGTTCACATCACGTTCAAAAAAGCAGGCCTCTATCAGCAATCTTCTGAGCAAGCCAAAGCCTCGGTAATACTGCGTTTCAAACCCAATGCGTCCTTGGACGCGGCAGGGGTTAAAGGTGTACAGCAACTTGTCGCATCCGCTGTTGAGGGTATGGATGCCGATGCCGTAGTTATTCTTGGCGACGACGGGCAAACACTGAGTCGAGCGGACGGCGCACTGGCCTCATCCGAGCATATGCAGACAGCTGCTGAAGTCGAAAGACAACTAACCGAGAAGGTTAAGCAACTGCTTCTTCGTCCGTTGGGGCCAAACGGAGCGGACGTCTCTGTACGGGTTGCCATGAATTTTGATCGTGTGACCTCGATACGTGAGGTGCCCTTGGGCGGTGGTCGAGAATCTCTGCAGCGGTCGAAGGAGGTAAGCTCCAACCAGAGTGGAGTCGATGGTGAGACCGGCGGGCGTTCACAAAGTACCAGAGAAACAGAGTACGCCGTAGGCTCCGAGCGATCCGAGATTGCTTATGCTACGGGTAAGGTGGAACGTATAAGCGTAGGCGTGGTGCTGGCCGCCCCACTGGACGCGGCCGGAGTGCAGGAACTGCACGCGTTAATAGCTGCTGCGATCGGTCTGGACGAGCCACGCGGTGACCAGCTTGTTATTACGCATCTGCCTGTTGCTGTTGCCTCAGCGCCTTCCCTGCAGTCGACAGCGTTCATCCCCGCCGAAACAGTAGATAGCGTGCCTGATGCAAGCGACTCTGCCCTGACAGCCTCACCATTGGAGCAGTGGCTGCTTGAACACAGAAAAGCCCTGCAAATGTGTGCAGCAGTACTTGCTGCATTGTTGGCTCTGCTACTGCTTAGCATCCTGTGGCGCTTGGGGCGAAAGCCGACAGCCAGTTTTGATAGCCCGCGCTTGTCGCTTGTGGAGCGTGAACGCCTCGTTAAAGATCTCCGGCAATGGCTTGCTGAGGGACGTCAAACGTGAGCGACGTTCAATTGCGAAAAGCGGCCATTCGACTTGCTTGCATACATCCCGATGACAGGAGCTGGGTGCTTTCGCAGCTGTCCAGTGACGAACGCAAAAGGCTCACGGCATTGATAGATGAGGCAGCAGCTCTTGGGTTGACTACTGATGCTGCTGTCGTCGACGCCGTGCTCTCAGAGAGCAGCGGCAGATTGGGCGGGGACGATAACCCCAACGCCTCCATTGCTTCCGACAGAATTGCCCGGCTGGGCGAAGCTTTTTGGGTCGCCCTGGTTCTGCAGCGCCATGGCGTGAAAGTGCCTGACGAATTGCTTCCCCGGATTGACAGTGCAGCGATACGGAGTTGGAGCGAACGATTGGATACGGAAAGCCTACCAGTCGCATTGATTGATGAGCTTTACGTCATATCGGATGCAGAATTCTCGGAGAGGGCCTGAGAGCATGTCGGTAAGCAAAGTAGATGGCGTCGCAGGGGTGGTATTGCGCAATGGCGCTCGCTCCACTAGCAGCCGCAAGCTCCCAGTGTTCTCCGCCGCGAAAGCAGGGAGTTCCCAATCTCAGCAGGATCACCTGGAAGCATTGCGAGCAACTTTTGCAGCGGAGATCGAAGCCGTCAAGGCAGAAGCCTTTAAACAAGGACTTGCAGAAGGACGGGAGAAGGCTGCGAAACTGCTGGAGGCGGAGCGAGTGAGCCAGCAACAAGCTCTGACGGATAAGCTGGCCGAGATAGATGGCAATCACAAGTTAATGACTGAGCGACTTCAAAGTCTGGTTGGCTCACTTGAAAGCAACGCGCAAGAAGCCTTTTCTGCGATGGAGCCCATAGTCGCAAGGCTTGCTTACGCCGCTGTGGTGAAAATGCTCGGGGCCGAATGGCAAAGCCAGGGGCTTCTGGCAAAGATAGCGGCCAGTGCGATCCAGGCCTATAAGCTGAAACCGCCCTTCACCATTTTCGTTTCCAAAAGTGATTTGCAGCAGGTGCTCAACTCGTCGCTTCCCGATGAACTGACCGGTCGATTTGAGGCTGACGCAGGGCTCTCCTCCGGCAGTTGTGTAATTCATTTTGATACCAGCGAGCTGGATCTCAGTCTCGAGCTTCAATTGGCCGCCTTGCGCAAAGCCTTGATCGGCGAAACAGAACATGTCTGAACATTGGCAAACGCTTGAATCAAACTTGCGTTCGCGCATTGATGGGTGCCGAATGCATAGACGTAAGGGCAAGCTCAAAGCCGTGCATGGGATGGTGCTTGAGGCCACTGGGCTGGAAGCTACCTTGGGTGAGCTGGCAGATGTCTATTCATCGCAGGATAAAAAAATCGTTACCGCCGAGGTGGTGGGGCTGAGAGATGAGCGAACCTTGCTCATGCCGCATGGGCCGGTAGAAGGGCTATCGCTCTCAGGTTACATCGTAGCCCGCGGAGAAGCTTTCCGTGTGCCGGTTGGTGACGGGCTACTGGGGCGTGTTTTGGATGCTCGCTGCGAGCCGCTGGACGACCTTGGCCCTGTGTCGCCTGATGAATATTCACCCTTGATCTCCACGCCGATCAACCCTCTGCATCGTGATCCTATTGATCATCAATTGAATACTGGCGTGACAGCTGTAGATCTATTTACACCTCTGGGTCGTGGCCAGCGGGTAGGTATTTTTGCAGGCAGTGGCGTCGGTAAGAGCACGCTACTTGGAATGATGAGCAAGGGTACCAATGCCGACGTGGTGGTGATTGCCCTGATTGGTGAGCGTGGGCGAGAAGTGGGCGACTTCATCAGAGATAGCCTGGGTACCGAGGGGCTGCGCAATGCGGTGGTGATCGCTGCGGCCGCAGAGCAGCCCGCTGTGCTGCGCCGCCAAGCCGCCTACACGGCAACCACTGTTGCGGAGTGGTTCCGCGCGACGGGTAAGCATGTTCTGTTGATCATGGACTCGGTCACACGATTCGCTTTGGCGCAGCGCGAAATAGGCTTGGCTACAGGCGAGCCAATGGGCAGCCGTGGTTATCCGCCCTCTGTCTTTTCGCTGTTGCCGCCCTTGATGGAACGTGCCGGCCTGTTGCGCGGTGAGGGCTCAATAACCGGTGTTTACACCGTTCTGGTAGAGGGTGATGACTTGAACGAGCCGGTTTCAGACAACATGCGGGCTATTCTCGATGGCCACATTGTCCTGGACCGTTACATTGCTTCAAAAGGCCGCTGGCCTGCGGTCGATCTGTTAAATAGCATCAGTCGTTTGGCAGGAGCGCTGCGCAGCCCGGCTGAAAAGCAAGCGATTGATACGCTGCTGGCGGCCCTAGGGCAATACGCCGATAGCGAAGACCTGATAAACCTTGGGGCGTATGAAAAGGGCAGCAACGGTGTGCTCGACATCATGATGGAGTTGAAACCCAAACTGGACCAGCTCATCACGCAATACCCCAAAGATAAAATTGCCTTGGATGACTGCTGGCAGAATATCTTTCGAATCGCCGATCGGGTCGGTCAAGTGGTGAATGCCCGTGCAGCGTGAGCAGCGTCGTCTTCGTCAACTGACGGCCATTAGCCGATTACGCGCCATGCGCGCTGAGCAGGCGTTGGCGGCGCAAACGGCCGCTGCCCTTGAGTTGACTAACCAACTCACGCATTTAATCACTGAGCGCGAGCTCTATCGCCAGAGCCTGAGCGCACTCGCGGCGCCACTCCGCGGAGAGTCTGAACTCTTTCCTGAGCTACATGAGCAGCATTTGATGAATCAGTTGGCATCGAGTGAGCGTTTGCAGCAAGCATCCGATGCACACAAAGAGGCACTGTTGGTATCCGACTCAGCTAAAAAGCAGTTGATTGACGCTCAGGTGGCAGAGACGCTCATCGTGAAAGCGAGAGCCAAAGTAGAACGCGTCATCCGCGGCTATGAGCACGCCCGGGAGCATATGGATACTACAGACGCGCAGCTTGCCAGAAGGGAAATCCATGGATTTTAAAGTGGGGGTTTCTCTCTGGGCTCACTCCCCCAGTACAGGACTTTCGGAAGCTCCTGGTGCTGAAGAAGATTTCATGAGCCATTTGCGGCAGGATCAGCAGGCTGTTTCATCTGGCCAAAAGAATTTGAACGAATCGTTTCATAAGAATCTTCCCCAAGGCTCAGAGCAAAAACTGCCACTTGGCAGCAAAGCCGATGAGTTTAGTCTGCATCGGGCTCATGGCCGAGATCCGAATACGATGGCAGAGCTGTACCCCCTGGGTTTGATGGCGGGCGCACACCTGTCCTATCTGGGGGATAGCTTTGTCCGGTCAGTCGGACAGCTGCGTTATAGCGAGCACCAGTCTTCAGGGAACAGCGTTGGCCCAGGTAGCAGTGCGCGTCAACAGCATGAGGCGATAGTTGCAACCAGGCGGGAGCAGTTATTTCAGGCGGCAACACCTTCTTACCGAGCAGAGCAATCTGCGGGGCTAACCAGCAGCACCGCCCAAGCTGCAGGTGTCAGTGCACGCTTGGCAAAAATATGGCCTGAGCGGCACTTCTTGCTCTTGCCCAAAGATCGTGGAATTGAGCTTGTCATACGGGATTATCACTTATCAAAGGAAGACGTGAATCTATTGGTTAAAGAGCTGCAGGATTCAGGTTCAACCGCAGAGCAGTTATGGGTAAATGGAAAGCGGGTCTGGCAGCGTGCTAACCCCTCATTTGGACAAGGAGTAAGTGGCAATGGCAATTGATGCAATTGGCAGCACGCTGGGCTCGACCTCTACCGAGTTGACGCAAAGCACGCTTGGGCAAGAAGACTTCATAAAGCTCTTTCTAACCGAGCTGACCTTCCAGGACCCGCTGGAACCAATCAATAATCGCGAGTTTCTCGCACAGATGGCCCAGTTTGCGAACCTCGAACAAACGCGCATCACCAATGAAAATACCGAAAACCTGGTTGCCATGAACTCAACGGCGCAATCTCTGGGGCTGCTCGGGCGCCAGGTAGAGGTGCTGACAGAGTCTGGCGAGTCGGTACTGGGGGAGGTTTCTGCCATCTCATTTTCTGCATCAGGCCCGGTGCTTACCATTAATGGCATCAATGGCAATGTCTTGCCCGACGTTCGTCTCGCCCAAATCCAACTGGTCAGAAGTTAAGGAGAGGTCATGCTGCAAGCCTTTTACAATGGAATGAGCGGTCTGTTTGCGTTCTCCAAAGGGTTGGATAACGTTTCCAACAACGTCTCCAACATGAACACGCCCGGCTATCGCGGTAGTGACACGTTCTTCCGCAGTATCCATGGCCAGAACGGCGAGGGGTATGGCGCCGGTATCGCGGGCACTCAGGTTAGAACGACTGCCGGAGAGGTACGCCAGACGGGGAATGACACCAACGTGGCCATCGCCGGTGCGGGTTTTTTCGTACTGAAAAACGAGCAGGGCGAGGTGTTTTTCACCCGCGCGGGTCAATTTGATGTAGATAAGGACGGCTACCTGATCGAATCGGTAACCAAACACCAGGTTCAGGGCATTGATGCCGCAGGTAACTTGTTCAGTATCAATATTAAAGACCAGCGTACGCTCGCTCCGACGCCAACCACCAAGATTGAGATGATTGGTGCTTTGGCGCGCAGCGGCACCTCGGACCCGTCCCATGAAGTCAGCTCAATCAAAGTGTTTGACGCTGCAGGATCGGAGCAAGTACTGACCGTCTCCTTTACCTTGCAGCAGGTGCCAGAGAATAGCTGGCAGGTGGACGTGAAGGATGCAGACGGCGTGCTTCTGCAAACCGGCCAGATTATCTTTGGGGCCGATGGCACTCCATTGGCTGGGTTCAACACCATCAACGTACCGCTTACCGCTAACGGTGCTACCCAGCAGATCGTTCTCGATTTTGGTTTGCCGGGGAGCTACAACATGGCCACGCAGGTGGCCAGCGGTGCGAGCCACACCTTGAGCGCCAAGGTCGTGGACGGTAGCGCTGTCGCGGGCCTAAGCGCATTTAGTTTTGATGAGAAAGGCGTCATCAAATTCACCTACACCAATGGCGAGAAACGAGATGGCAGTCAACTGGCGCTGGCAGACTTCCCTGACCAGAGCGAACTCATCGCCAGCGCAAAATCGGTTTATCGCGCGCCCGCCAATATGAAGCCGGCCTATGGGCGCGCTGGCGAAGCACAGTTTGGGGATATTCAGGGAGGTTACCTGGAGCTTTCCAACGTGGACTTGGCGCAAGAGTTTGGAGACATCCTGATTATTCAACGCGGCTACCAGGCCAGCTCAAGGGTAATGACCGTTTCCAATGAAATGCTAGAGCAGCTGTATAACGGCACACGCGGGGGCTAGGGGATGAGGCGGCTTGGTTTTGTTGGAAAGACCCGTCTCAAGGCGGCCCAGAAACTGCTACCTGATGCGTTGTACGCTTGGCATAAGCAGTGGTGCTTCAGCTCTGAAGGTTCTTTGATTGAAGCACGCAGTATTGAGGAGGCTGGTGGCACTGGCAACCTTACGGACGGCTCCGCTAGATGGCACAAAGCCGAGTCTGCCGAAGGCAGCATTTGGCTACATTCGATGTGCCGGGAAGACTGGCTTCGCCTGCTGTTCGCGCACCTGGAACCTGAAGTCCCGAACGATCAAATAGCGGGGCAGTTAATTGAGCGAGCACAGCAGGCTTTGGTTAATGCGGTACTGGCCGCTTTGGGTAAGGAGCCCTTTGTCGCCTTGGTACCTGCGGAAACCACGGCAACGGACGTGCGCTTGTCCAGTCGGGTAGGTCTTGAATTCAGCTTCTCCGATAGCTGCCCACCGCTGGTACTGCTATTGGATGCCAGGCTGCTGGACGCTTGCCTGCCCGCGGTCACTAAAGCACCGACGCTTAGCCTGCGCCAGGATGCAATAAAAACCGCCACTGTAACACTGCGGCTAAGCCTGCCACCGGTAGCCATGCCTGTGGGTGAGATTGAGCGTCTGCAGCCCGGCGACGTGTTGCGCACAACGACCAGTCTGGATCAGCCTCTGACAATGGGCGTAGAGGGCGATGATGGGCTCTTAAAGGGCTATCTCGCGCGCTCAGGCGACAATCGTGCGCTCCAACTTATCAATTAATTTAGCGCGCCGCGCAACAAATCCAGGAGCAATGGAATGACTAATATAGTGGACCACATCGAGCTGGACGAGGCGCAAACGCTCGATAACGCGCATCTGCAGCCACTGATAAAACGTGATATGGGGCTCATCAAGCATGTGCTGGTCGAGCTGAGCGTAGACGTGGGTTCAGCCAAGATGCCGGTGGAGGAGTTTTTCAACCTGAAGGCTGGCGACGTAGTTAAGCTGCTACAACAGGTCAATGAACCAGCAACATTGAGGCTGGATGGCAAGGCCGTGGCGCGCGGAGAACTAGTGGCCGTTGATGACAACTTTGGCATTCAACTGACGGACATTCTGTGACGCTCATTAGTACCCAAGCCGCAGCGGAGACCTTGCCACTGGCAACCCAGTTGCCGGTGCGCCAAGACGACCCCATATCCGTGCTGTTCATGCTCAAGGTCATGTTGATCACCGCATTGTTGTTGGCGGCCACATACCTGGCGCTGCGTTTGTATGCTCAAAAATCCGGACGCATCGGCAACCGAGCAATATCGCCAGATCTGAGCTGCACTGCGGCTTTACGGCTATCGACTCGCACCAAGGTTTATCTGATAAAAACACCCACAGCGGATGTGCTGCTCTCCGAAGGGCAGGCAGGAGCGACCATGGTGGTATTACCACCGGGCCCACCTCAGGCTGAAGCGCTATTAACGGACGAGCAGCCGTCGCTATGAAAACAAAATTGAGTTTTCTATTACTGCCGCTTTGCATGCCGGCATTCGTGTTCGCTGCCGAGGACATGGGTGGCGATACCAATAGCTGGGATAGCTTCAGTGCTACCTCGTTCGGCTCCCCGGTCAGCGTATTTGCGCTGATGACGGTACTCTCACTGCTGCCGCTGGGCATGATAGCGCTGACCACCTTTACGCGTAATATCGTGGTGTTCTCGCTGGTGCGTCATGCGCTGGGTTTGCAGCAAACCCCGCCGAATATCGTGCTGATAGTGCTTTCGCTCTTCATGACGTTATTTGTAATGGCGCCGGTGATAGAGAGAGCCTACGAGGCCGGCGGCAAACCCTTTCTTGCGCAACAAGCCTCCATTGAGGATTCCGCTGCAGCAAGCTGGGTGCCCTTCCGCGACTTTATGATCCGCCAGACCAACGAGTCTGACCTCGTGTTGATTCACGAGCTGGCGCGTGAGGCTTTACCGCAAACCGTAGAAGGCTTGTCACCGGTGCGTCTGGTGCCGGCCTTTATGCTTAGCGAGCTTAAATTGGCGTTTCAGATTGGCTTCATGATCTTTTTGCCCTTTCTAATCATTGACCTGATAGTTGCGTCCATTCTTATGTCCCTCGGCATGATCATGGTGCCGCCCATCACCATCTCGCTCCCCATCAAAATCATGTTGTTTTTGTTGATCGACGGCTGGGGGCTGATCGCACAGACCCTGGTGCGCAGCGTCAACTAAGCCAGCTAGCTGAATGCTTGAAGAGCGCTTGAAGGAACAGGCCTACGCCGATGAGGACGAAGAGCAGCGGCTGTGGTCGCAGTGGACCAAGCAGAAAACCGCTGAGCTGCGCACGCAACTGTTCTTCTTCTATTCCGGCTGGCTGCGGATGTTGGCTGGTTACTTCTTCAAGCGTTATCCGCATCCTCTGGCAGAATGGGGGGACTATCTCAACCTATGCTCACTGGGGTTGTTACAAGCCATTGAGCGCTTCGACCTGACACGTGGCGTGCGCTTCAAAACCTATGCAGAGCACTTCATCAAGGGCGCTGTACTTAAAGGGCTTGCTAGCTACATCAAAGACCAGCGGGCGATCAGTAAAGAGCGGGTGGAAAGCATTGGCGGCGTAAACCGTTTCGATACGAAAGATAGTGACCTGGAGCTGGTCGTCAATGCGGCAGTTGGGCTGGCCTTCGGCTATTTTTTAGAGCTGGGTATCGTTGAAGAGCAGCCAGCAGATAATGATCCGCTGGCGCAATATGTTAACCACGATATCAGCAACGAGCTGGCGCATCTGGTCGAATCGCTACCGGAGCGGGAGAGGCAGGTAATTGTCGGACACTATTTTCAGCAAATGAGCTTTACTAGTTTGAGCGAGCTGTTAGGCGTCTCACGATCTAGAGTGTCGCAGCTTCATGGAGCGGCACTGGAGCGTATTCGGTTTCTGTATGAAGGGCGGGGGCCGTAAAACCTTCCCGTTACTCTCCGCTCTCCGGACTGTCAGCATCATCGTCAAAAGAGCGCTTCATACTTGGCTACGGCTTCATCCGTGAGCTCGGAGGAAGTAGGGTTGTGGTTGCAGATGGCAGCCCTTTCCGGCTGCTAATAAATTCCGCGACGAGCAACCACTAATGTCGGGAGGGCGAAAGGCAAGACCTGCCCCCAATGACTCTTCGGATAGGGTGTCCAAGCTGGGCATGCTGGTTTTGCTTCCCAAGTTTGATACAGATCAATGTTATCCACTACTCGGATACTAACTCCAGTGTAATGCCCTTTGAAGGTTTGCCTGCAACAGGTCGACACCTTAAAAACCTATCTGGCAGACTGTGCAGCCATAGTCAATTGCTCCAATCGCGTGGCAATTTGATCGTACTGTTTCGGCAGCACGGACATGGCGAAATGAAGGTACTGACTCACCAGCTCAGGCACTCGATCATTCTCGGCAAAAATAGCGGCTGCCACACCATAGTAAGCCCTCCGGGGGAAATTGTTGCATAGCGGGTGTACCTTTGATTCGAGCGGGTTGTTTAATCCTTGCGAGCACTCAAGCAAGGAAGAATACCGCTTGAAGAAGTCTTCACCGTCGCTATTGAGCATCGCAGTAATAGCGGACGCAGCATGCTCGACATCCGCATCGATGGAGGCCAGACGAATGTATTGTTTGTTGTCCTTGCTTTCAGTAAAAGGAAAAAGTCCAAGTCCACGAGTGACTGTCGTGGTGAACCTCTTGTTGTCATCGCCATAGATCAAACCAAGTTGGTTCACTAGGTCTTCCACAGAGTTGTGACGAACGCCCAAAACGGGCGCAAGCTCTAACCTCCCGCCTTCATCGCTGGTCGAGTGCGAGGTCCACGACAAGCTGGAAAAGCCGTAGGGCTCCTTTCGGACGAACATAGCCCGCGACTTGAGCCAGTTAAACCCCGCGATAGCCAATCCTGGCTTCAGTCGCTCGACAAGATTTTTTTCTGCGTTATTCATACAGATGCATCCACCAATCTCCAGAAATGGGTAATTCGTGCCCTGTCACTCTTCCTATTCCAAAGGGCTCAAGCACGGAACCAGCCGGCAAACCAATCGCTTGTCCGTTATTACCAACTATAACACCGCCATTTTTCTGCAAATATGGAAAATGCTCTAGTTGCCGCTTAGTGAACGGTGCGTTTTCGGACAGCTTGAATTCCAGCGCCCCGAACTCTCCTGTGTCCGCGCGAAGACCGGCAGCGTCGAGCTGTGTCCGGCCTGGAAGCAGATTGCCACGGTCGTCAAATGCCCGAACCGACAGGCGGCGTGTCATCTGGCCTTGTTCGAACGCTTCAGAAGCGGCACGTGCAACACCAGCGTCCTCAAAGGCGGTTCCAAGCTTAAACGGTGATTGGGTTAAATTGTTTGGGGTAGGCGCCAGGGCTCTATCCATTCTGCCGCTAGCCGCCATGGTTCTTGCTGCGGAGGCCTGGGTGGCCTGTCGAACCATCCCCGCCCCGGCACCTAATACAGAGCCGGCAAAAGGATCAAGGAAATAGTAAGCACCTGTCTCGTAGTATGCGTCGCCCAGCAACGAAAGGCCTACGCTCGACACATTACCCACGCCAAGGAAGGCGTTGTTTACGAAGGCAAGCCCGTTGTAGATGGGATCGTTATTGTACGCGTATAGGCTGAAGGGCGAATGACTGGCGATATAGTCACTGGTATCGATTTTTAGCCCATTCCACTTATCAGATAGCCTGTTCCCTAATGAGAAAGGCTTTCTCTCCTTCGGAATGTGGTCCCCAAGATTGATGGGCTCAGGCACGTCAGAGCCAAAGCGGGGATCCCCCTTATAGACCATTCTCGGACCGAGGTTCGAGCCGCCTGCTAGAGCGCTGCCAACAATATTGCTAACCCAGGTGGAGCTTCCATCAAAGCCAACGTCCCCTGATGGCACTCCTATCGGATCCCTATCGTCCGCATAAACCGTCATCGTTGGCAGCTCATACACGCTTGATCGGAGAAAAATATCAATTGGCGGCACTTCTTGGTATGCGCTAGTGTCCACCTGAGCGAGCAGCGACCTTGGGTCAATCGAGTGTACGTCCAGGTCCGACACGCTCGCTACTTTACGGCTCTGTTCAATTACTGCCTCACGATGGCTTTTTGTGCCTGCTTCAGGGCCCATGAATGCCCCGTCCAGAGAGGCCTCGACCAAACCGTTTCCAATGGCATTCCCGAAGGCATCTGTGGCGATCGCGGCATAGTCCACTTTTCCGCCAACGCCCATCAGCCGGCGAGCTGAACCGCCCATTTGACCACCGATAAAGCCGTTAGCTAGGTTGTGGGAAAGGTTGTCAGTCGTGAGCTGCAGCGCCTTGCTCGCTGCGGCGGTGCCTACAGCCGCTACGGCGGAGGCCGCCATCGATGCCCAACTGAAGCTGGACTCCAAGCCTGCTATCTTATTTGCCGCGTGTGCGCCCGCAGCGTTTAGAACCGCAGACGCGGCAACGCGCCCATAATCTCCACTTCTGATGAGCTCGGTCGCAAGCTTGCCGCCACCCACAACACCGCTAACACCTGCACCGACACCGCCGCTTATGGCGCCCGCGGCGACTTGCCGCCATGAGAACCCATCGACGACGCCCATCGCCATGCCCGTCAACTGAGATGCCGCGCTACCTACTGCGCCACCAATAGCTGCCGCGCCTACTAAGCCCCAAGACCCACCGGCAAGCGCCGTTACGCCGGCGGTCATTATGCTTGTTCCGCTAGCAACAGCGCCCATAGCCACGGCTGCGGCACCAGCAGTAAAGACCGTCGCAACAACTGCCACTACCACCATAACTACAGTGGCAATCCCGCCACAGCCGCCGCCACTTGGTGGCGGGGGTTTGGGGCTGGGGGTGGTGTTGCCGATGACGTCTTCAGCGCGGTATGGCTTGAAGGTAGTCGCGTCGTTGTGGTTGCTGGTCACGACGTTCGGA
>MDTG01319390.1_pt1 | contig 16976 bp, 14 predicted proteins | sample 811421 | NCBI WGS metagenome assembly MDTG01 (sample SAMN05326645, study PRJNA326480) | marine metagenome | isolation source: seawater | place: Pacific Ocean: South East | collected 2011
ACGGGCAATTAAGCGTCTAAAAATACGCGTGAAAAGGCAGCCAGTTCATTTAACTTCTCAAGGGCTAAGCCAGTGGAAACCGCATCTTCTGCCATGGATACACCTTCTGCCAATGAACTTGCCAAATTAGCCGCATAAATGGCTGCACCTGCGTTCAGCGCAATTAAGTCCGCCGCTTTTATTCCGGCTTCGGTTTCGCGTTTACCTAATGCATCTTTTATTAGTGCTAAGCTTTGCTCGGCACTTTCTACTGACAAACCAATCAGGCTTTGGCTTTTCATACCAAAATCTTCTGGGGTGATATCATATTCAGTCACTTGACCATCTTTTAATTCTGCCACGCGAGTAGCGCAGGCCAAACTGATTTCATCTAGACCATCTTTGGCATGCACAACCAGCACATGTTTTGAGCCTAAACGGCCTAACACTTCAGCCAGTGGTTTGCATAACTCACCGTTGAATACACCTAACACTTGGTTCGGCACATTCGCAGGATTCGTAATAGGGCCAAGCATATTGAAAATGGTGCGCATGGCTAATTCTTTACGCGGGCCAATGGCGTGTTTCATGGCCCCATGATGTGCAGGGGCAAACATAAAGCCTACGCCTATTTCATTAATGGCGCGGGTGACTTGTTCGGCGCTTAAATTTAAATTCACGCCCGCGGCTTCTAATACATCGGCACTGCCGGTGGTCGATGACACACTGCGATTGCCGTGTTTCGCCACTTTACCGCCAGCCGCTGCCACCACAAAGGCTGCAGCCGTGGAGACATTAAATATATTCGCGCCATCGCCTCCGGTACCACAGGTATCCACTAGGTGTTCGTCGTCAATAATGACGGGGGTGGCCAGCTCACGCATAACACGCGCTGCGCCTGTGATCTCATCAATGGTTTCGCCTTTCATGCGCAAAGCCACTAAAAAGCCGCCAATCTGTGCATCGCTGGCTTCGCCTGTCATGATGGTTTTCATGACGGCCATCATTTGCTCTTCATTAAGGTCTTGGCGAGCAACCACTGTGTTTAAAGCGTGTTTCATATCCATGAAAGGATCCTTGTATCAATTATGGGAAAAGGGTCGACAAAAAAGGGGACTCTCTAACGCCATCGCCAAGCCATTCGCACAACAGCAATGGTTTTATTGAGTGTTAAAATCCCCATGGCGACTTCCCAATACACAGGTGAAAAAAGTGGGCTCACTATACCAGTGTCCTCTAATGGCTCCAAGCTTAGCGCTGTTCAGCTTAATGGATATGGGCTTTAATCAGGGGGGTGAGACGATTGCTTGATAAATAAGGTTGACCACTTAGTCAGCTTTATTTAGTTTAAGGCCCATTGTTACTATTTCATTTAAGGTGTCAGCATGAGCTACCCAAGAGATATGATCGGCTACGGCCCACACCCCACTAAGGCGCAATGGCCTAATAAAGCAAAAGTGGCGGTGCAGTTTGTCATCAATTATGAAGAAGGTGGTGAGAACTGCATTCTGCACGGTGATGATGCCAGTGAAGCCTTTTTATCTGAGATTGTCGGTGCGCAGGCCTTGCCTGGCGTGCGCCACATGAACATGGAGTCCATCTATGAATACGGCTCACGCGCTGGGTTTTGGCGCCTGCATCGCATGTTTACCGAACGTAATTTACCGGTAACCGTTTTTGGTGTGGCCATGGCACTTGAGCGCAACCCAGATGCCGTTGAAGCCATGCTGAAGGCCGACTGGGAAATTGCTAGTCACGGCTTGCGCTGGATTGATTACCAATACGTGCCTGAATCGGTTGAAAAAGAACACATCGAACAAGCTTTGGATATCCACCAAAAAGTCACCGGCAAATTGCCCGCGGGCTGGTACACCGGTCGCATGAGCCCAAACACCCGCCGCTTAGTCGTTGAAACAGGGAAGTTGCTTTACGATGCTGACTCCTACGCCGATGACCTGCCTTATTGGCTACACGACTTTGAAAAACCCCACTTAGTGGTGCCTTACACGCTAGATGCCAACGACATGCGTTTTGCCTCACCACAAGGGTTTAACTGTGGAGACCAATTCTTTAGTTACTTAAAAGACAGCTTCGATGTGCTGTATGCCGAAGGCAGCGATACACCAAAGATGATGAGCATTGGGCTACACTGTCGCTTAGTGGGTCGCCCCGGGCGCGCCGCCTCCCTTGCACGATTTTTAGATTATGTCATGCAGCATAATGATGCCTGGGTTTGCACTCGCGAAGACATTGCCAGGCACTGGATAGAACATCACCCCGCCGCTTAATTTAAAACGCCCTCTTATGAGGGCGTTTTTGCTTTAGGCTTGGTACACTTAAAACATAATAATAAAAATATCGAATCATCTTATGCCTCATACGCAGACCATGCCTTTAATTACTCGTCGGGTGGATTTTACATTCCATGACGTACACGCCACCTGGCTAGCGGACTCGATAAAAACACAATTCATGCAAGCGTTATCTCTGTTTATTCCTTCGTCTGAACGCACCGTCATTGAAATATTACGCACACATCAAATTCAAATAAATGATGCCAATATACACATCTTAATAACCGAGCTAATCAAGCAAGAAGGACAGCATGCCGTGATGCATCGTCGCGCCAATCAGGCCATCTTGCATCAACACCCTGAGCTTAAATGGATAATCACATTACAAACAAAATTCATGGCACTGGTACAAAAAAGCAGCTCTCCTGCCTTTCGTTTGGCCATTCCTGTGGCGTTTGAACATATTACCGCAGCCATTAGTAAAGACGTATTAGCCCACAAAGAGTATTGGCTGGGTGATCAGGTTAAGCCCAATAGCGCTTCGAATTTTTTATTATGGCATTGCCTTGAAGAGCTTGAGCATCAATCGATTTGTCATGTTATTTATAAAAAGGCCTACCCGCACAGCTTAACCAATAATGCTCGAATCATATTAAGCCTATTGTGTATCTGGTTACCGGTTACCGTGTTATCTATTTTCCCAGTGCAGTTGTACTTATTGATAAAAGACAAAACACTCATTAACCCGCGTAACTGGCTTCCCTTTATTGGTTTTGTCGGGCGAACACTTAAATTATTTTTTAAAGGGGGATTTAGGTATCGAAAGAAAAGAGAAACCATCTGGCCTCGTGATGAAATAACCTTGTATCAAGCCGCCTGCCAAGACTTTAATACACGGCAAAACAGCTCTGATACCTGACACAAAAACGCCCTCTTATGAGGGCGTTTTTGTGTTACAAGCCAGTGCATTAGCATTGACTTAGGCTTGGTGTTCAAACCAAGTGGTTATGCTAGGTGCTTAACTAATGCAACACCAACCGCATGGGCACTCGATGGGTTTTGACCCGTGATCACACGATTGTCTTCCACCACAAACTCACCCCAAGGTTGTACTTTATTATACTGCTTGGCAGTACGGGCAAGCGACTCTTCAAGTAGGAATGGAATGTTATCAATGGTGCCGTAGTCCACTTCTTCTTCACGAGTAAAGCCCGTCACCGCTTTATCAGCGATCAACTTTTCACCATTACTTAACGTGATAGGCAGTAGACCGGCTGGGCCGTGACAAACCGCTGCAATCACACCGCCATCTTCATAATGCTTGGCACTGATCTTGGCCACTTCTTCATTGCTCGCCAAGTCAGATAACAAACCAAAACCACCAGGATAAAATACAGCGTCGTAGTTATCACCGTTAATTTGCGATGCTGGAATCGTGTTATTAATGCGGTTTTGGAATTCGCTGTTTGCAAGAATATCAGCGTTAACGCTATCGCCTTCCATGTCGGTGCCGTACAACGGCGCCTGGCCACCTTTAATGGAAACAAGGTCGTAATCTAAACCGGCTTCTAACATCACATGTAACGCGTGGGTCAGCTCAGGTGCAAACGTGCCGTTGGCTTCGTTAGTTTCACCAAGGGTGGCGTGGTTGGTTACGAAAATAAGTACTTTTTTCATGTTTGCTCCAATATTTGAGTATTTATGAGATCTCTCAATCTATGGACACATGATAATTACATTCCTTTGAGCTGATAATCCGCTAGAATGACAAATTACTATTGCCAAATAGCAACAATAGGATTGATATGGACAGCTTCGAAGGCATTATTGAGTTTGTAGCAGTAGCCGAAAGTCAGGGGTTCTCGGCCGCGGCCAAGCAGCTAGGGGTGAGCACCAGTCATGTGAGCCGACAAGTTTCACGCCTAGAAGAACGCCTTGGCAGTGCGCTACTGGCCAGAACCACTCGATTAGTAAGCCTGACAGAAAGTGGTCAGCTGTATTATCAGCAGTGTAAAGAATTAGTAAATGGCTTACAGCAGGCCAACGAGCAAGTCAGCCTTGAGCAACTTCAACTCAGCGGCACCTTGCGGGTCAGCGCAGCGGGTGCGTTTGCTGAACAATTTGTCGCCCCTGTGTTAATGGCGTTTGCTAAGCTGCACCCAGAGCTCACCATTGATATGGACTTCAATAGTCGTATGGTCAATTTTGTTGAAGATGGCATCGACTTTTCAATTCGATACGGCCAACTTCAAGACTCAGGTTTGGTCGCACGAAAACTGCTAGACCGCCCCATGATGGCCGCTGCCAGCCCTCGTTACTTGAATGAGCATGGCAGCCCCACCCACCCAAAAGAGTTAAAACAGCACAGCTGCTTAATCTCCAATAATGAACATTGGCGCTTTAACGATGCAGGCAAAGAGCTAAGCTATAAAGTCCACGGTCGCTGGCGCAGTAATAATGCCCATGCAGTGGTGACAGCCTGTGAACAAAGCTTGGGAATTGCGTATATGCCCAAGAGCAGTTTTTTAAAATCCATTGAACAAGGGATATTAACCCCAGTGCTGCAAAATTATTGGAGCTCAGGGGCCAGCAGCTGGATTGTGTATAAAAACCGCCGCTTTTTACCCTTACGTGCCCGCCTTGCTATCGATTATCTGCTCGAACACTTTAAAGATTGGCATGAGTGAACTAAACAAGTAATCGATAGCTTAAAAAAATGACCACGCATAACAACATGGCCGAGACACCTTGCCAGAAAGCCAGTGGGTTACGTTCAATTAATGGCGGCTTGTCCCGCTTTAAAAAAGACGCACTGGGTGTATTTAAATCAAACACAAATTCAGAGACTTCTGCATAACGCTTTAATGGCTCAACATGGACGGCTTTTTTGATAGCAGCGTCTACCCAAGGCGGCAACGGGTGCTGATCTTCTAAAATAGATTGATACACAAGCTTCTGCCGGTCTCGACGGTTTTTTATTTTTGACACACCGGTGCCGTAAGGCAGCGTACCTGTGAGCATTTGATAAGTAATGACACCCAATGAGAAAATATCTGAACGGTGAGAGCCACCCTCACCCAAATAGTATTCTGGCGCGGTGAATTGCGCTGTTCCTTTAATGTCATTGGCGTTTCGGTTCTGGCCAATATCCATGACACCGCCCACTTGAGTCGCACCAAAATCAATGATCTTCACGGTACCAAATTCATCGATCATAATATTATTTGGACGTAAGTCTTGATGCACCATTTCTTGTCGATGAAATGCTTGTAAGCCTTTTGCCACCTGAGAAACAATCCCCCTGACTTGATCGAGTTTTGGCTTAGGGTGATCAACGATCCACTGTGACAATGATTGTCCTTTAATATATTCCGTCACGTTATATAAGTATTGCCGCTTTCTGGGTGATTCTATTGCCGTTAAAACATGGGGGTTATCAATACGCTTGGCAATCCAGTCTTCCATTAAAAAGCTTTCTAAATAGGGTTTATTTTCTCTTAACTCGGTCGAAGGTATCTTAAGAATCACCTGCTGCTGTGTATCGGTATCGTTTGCCAAATACACATGACTGCGACTACTGATATAAATACTGCGTAGGATTTGATAACCATCAAATTCCATTCTGGGCTCTAACAAAGGCGGCAATGGTAAGCGGGCGACCTGCTGCTGTACTTCATCGATTTGATGTAAAGGCAACTCGAGTATCTGAGCAATTTGAATAGTTAAATTATCTTCACTGCCATTATCATAGGCATGCTGAATTATTTTCTCGCAAGCTAGATTTAAGTCTTGTTTGTATTCAGACATTAATGCCAACATCGCACTGTCATCAATGTATTCATAGATGCCATCGGTTGCCAGAATAAAAACATCGTTTATCTCTAAACTTTGCATTGAATAATCAAAATCCAGTTGAGATTGAATGCCTAATGCGCGGGTCAGGTAACTGGTGTCTTCTGAAACCACTCTTCTATGATCTTGTGTTAATTGCTCTAAGCTATTATTCGCTAAACGATAAATGCGACTATCACCACAATGCAGAATATGAAATGAATTCGATTTAAAGATAATCGAACTAAACGTACAAACATAACCTTTATCTTTATTAAAACGACTAAGCCCGTTTTGCCCCTGTGCATACAGCCAGAGGTTAGTGGCTTGCAGTACTTTTTGCGCAGAGTGCTTCACAGACCACACGTCAGCAGTACAATAATAATCCGAAATAAATCCATTAACCGCCGTTTGACTGGCAATATCACTCACGTCACTACTACTGATACCATCGGCAATGGCAATGGCAATCCCTTTTGCATCCAGTAAATAGTTATCTGGAATGTGTACTCCATGGCTATCTTGGTTAACCGCTTTACGGCCCTTGCTTGTGCTTTGACCAACAGCAATTTTTAATTGTTTTTTCATAAATAAAAAACCCTCACTCAATTAAGAGTGAGGGTTCCCAATAAATAGAAATTTAAAGAAGAAATTACCATGATTTATAAGGTAAGAACTTGCCATTTAATGTCAGTATAACGCGATCCCCTTTCGGGTCTTCTTGTTTATCAACATCCATGGAAAAGTCGATGGCACTCATGATGCCATCACCAAATTTCTCTTGGATGACTTCTTTTAGTGTCTCGCCATAAACGCCAACCACTTCATACAAGCGATATACTAGTGGGTCAGTGGGCACAGCTTGATCCCAAATTTTAGTTGGGTAGGCCATCAGCGCTTCAGCCACGTCACTGCCCAGACTCAAGTATTCTGATATGGCCAGTGCTTTTTCTTTGGGCGCGCTATTCATTCCTAAGCAAGCCGATGTCAGCCAAACAGGTGAAATACCTAAGTCTGTACCTATTTTCTCCCACGTTAACGACTGCTCTTTTTTTGCAAGAATAATGGCTTCCGTCATTTCTACTTTATTCATCAATATTACTCCCTCAAATTTAAAGTGTGATTACGCTAACTGACGTTCTGGGCTGGTTTTCACATGGGTATAATAAAGAGGCAAACCGACTAGTAATAAACCTCCAGCAAGGTTACCTAGAACCGTTGGAATTTCATTCCAGATAAGATAATCATAAACCGTAAACTCACCACCCATAATCATAGAGAACGGGAAAAGGAACATGTTTACAATTGAGTGTTCAAAACCCATAAAGAAGAACAACATTACTGGCATCCACATGGCTGCAATTTTTGCACCTGCAGACGTAGAGATCATGGCGCCAACCACACCCATTGAAACCATCCAGTTACATAACATGCCGCGAATAAAAATCGTAAACCAACCTGCAACACCATGCTCTTGATAACCCAATGTACGAGACTCACCAATTGAAGCAACTTTCGCAGCCAGAGCTCCACCGTCGGTGTTATAGCCGTAGGTTAAAATAAAGGAGACAAAGAATGCAGTGGTCATGGCACCTGCAAAGTTACCTAAAAATACTAGACCCCAGTTTCTTAAAATTTGTGATGGCGTAATGCCTGGACGTTTATCTAACCATGCCAGTGGTACTAGTGTGAACACACCGGTTAGCAAATCAAACTTCATTAAATAAAGCATGATAAAACCAACAGGGAACAAACACGCGCCTAAAATTGGACTACCTGTTTTTGTTGCAACTGTAATTGCAAACACCGCGGCCAAACCCAGAATGGCACCGGCCATAAAAGCACGAATAAACGTATCTTTCGTGGACATGTAACATTTGGATTCGCCTGCATCCACCATCTTGGTGACAAACTCACTTGGTTCAATGTAAGCCATATTTTAAAGCCTCTACTGTGGTTTTTGTTTAAGGGTTAACCCAGTAACGCAAGGTTGGTGCCAAAAACAAAATCTTGTTCCTAGCCCGCATAAAACCTCAGTTTTATTAATATTAATTTTTTATAAAATTATTTTTAGTCTAAATTGATGCATGCATTAAGATCAGGACGCACCAAATATAAGCATGCAGAATCCTGATTAAGTTTTTTACTCTAGTTTTCATTTTTTCTTTTAAAGATGAATCGCTGAGATGTCACGAGATGCAATACAGCCATTAAAACGGAAGAAAGTAGATAACCATTTGAGCCATATAGAATATGAGAGGTAAAAGAAATGAGTAGTGATGGACTAAGATTGAATTAAATATTTCTCAAGCAGGGCTTTTAAGCTGTCATGAATTAAAGGCTTAGTTAAATAGTCATTCATGCCTGACTGTTCTGCCTTCTCTAAGTCTTCTTTTAATGCATTGGCTGACAAACCACAGATGATTACATCATTATAACCCGCGTCTCTTAGTGTTTTTGTAGCCGTATAGCCGTCCATTTTTGGCATCTGCACATCCATAAAGACAAGGTCATATTCTTTTTCCTTAACCGCTTTGACAGCTTCAATGCCATTTTCAGCAAGGTCATAGCTTATCCCCAGGCCTTCTAACATATCCCCTGCTACTAATTGATTAATGGGGTTATCTTCCACCAGTAATACATGGCCCGTCATTGCGTGGACATCGCCAACTGGAGTGGAGGATATTACAGCAGGTGACTGATTGACCCCAAGTATCTCTCTAAAGAAGCGTTCATATTGACTGGGTGAAAACGGATGTTGAAGCACGGTAATATCCCCCATTTCGCGTACTTTTACTTTCTCTGCGTTGTCATTGGAGTTCAAAACACAAAATAGTTGAACCTTGGATTTCAGACAGCTCGATAAATAGGAAGCGGGCAGTGCCTTGATTCCTTCAAATAAGACAAATTGCTCTTGTTCACTCGTTATGACCTGTGCACCTTGGATTGTACTGATATCAACCAGAGGAATGTGAAGCTGTTCAAATACATATTTAATATAAGAGGGCTTGCCGTTTCGCCCGGCATAATGAATCGAAGGCAGGTCGCCGGTCAAAGGCGTAAGCAGTGGCGTCTGGTCGGCAATATCACAAGCAATGGATACGTATATCTCTGTGCCAACATTAACGCTAGATTCAACTTTGATGTCTCCGTGCATCAGCTCAATGAGTTTCTTGACAATAGATAGACCTAAACCTGTGCCCCCATATTTTCGGCTAATGGACCCATCAGCTTGGGTAAAGGACTCAAAAATGGAATCAAGCTGACTTTGTGTCATGCCAATGCCCGTATCATGGACACTAAAACACAATTGATTGTCGATATAATCAAACTTAATAATAATGCTACCGCTGTCCGTAAACTTAATGGAATTACTGCATAAATTGAGTAAAACCTGACTAATTCGCAGCGGATCACCTATGATTTTCTTCGGAACATTAGGGGAAACCCAGACTTTAAAATCTAACTGTTTATCGTTTACCCATACCATCATTGATGAAATTAGATTTTCAATAATTGTATTGATATCAAGCTCAACGGATTCGATCTCCATTTTACCCGCTTCGATCTTTGAAAAATCTAAAATATCATTGATAACATTCATCATGATCTGACCAGAATAGGAAATACGATCAAGATACTGCTTTTGTTTGTTTGTTAGTTTGGTCTTTAAAACAAGATCTACCAGCCCAACAATGCCATTCATGGGGGTTCGAATTTCATGACTCATATTCGCTAAAAAATCACTTTTTGATTTGGCCGCTAATTCGGCTTTCTTTTTTTGCTGCTCTAGTTGGATATTGAGCACTTCTTGAGTGGCAATCATATCTTGTGATTCCACCAATAGTTTTTTGGTTAAGCTATTATTTTGATGGAAAATTTCTGCCGCTTTGGCTAAATCACCTATTTCATCATTACGATTAACACTGGGGATACGATCAATATCATCGCCTCTGGATAGCACTGTAAAGATATCCGTAATATTTTTAATGGGAAAAATAATTTTACGAGATAAAAACCAAGCAATGGATAAAATAATTAAAATTGAAACCACACTAATCACGCCATTTACAAATTGCGCTTCTTTGGCTGCACGTTCTGCCTCTAATTCAATTAAATCTTGTTTCTCAAGTGCTGCTTCTCTTATCTTTTTTGTAATAAATAGAAATTCATTGGCTGATCCGGCCATCACCACACTCACCAGAAATTGATACCCTCTGGTTAACTGAATAAGACGCCTAAATTGTTTTTTGATACGCTTAGCTTTTTCAACACCATCCAAATACTGAATGCGGGTAAACTGTGAAATAACCTTACTGATTTTCTTATTAAATCGACTTATATCTAACGGGTTAAATTTCGCAAGATAACTCGACATAATTTCTCTTAAACTTACCACTTCACTTTTAATATCAATCGATACTTGATTACTTCTTTTCGATGTATATTGATCAATACTGGCAAGATCACTGTCAATGCTTTCAATGGCGCTTTCTTGCTGGTCTTTGGCATTAATCACTGAGGTGAAATTTTGCTCGTAGTCAGCTAGGTGACTCACCATTCTTGAAAAGTTTTCTTCATTGATCAGATATTGTTTACCGCCACCCACTTCCTTGGATAATTTAAGAATTTGCTCATTCACTAATTCCATAATAGTATGAAAACGGTGAATCGCACTGTCACTACCTGTGGCTTTGTAAATAAGGAGATTTCGCTGTAAATCAATCACATCACGCTCAAGTTCATACACCACACCCACATGGCTATGTGAGTACGTTAGACTTGATTGATTTTTTATCAGTGTCGACACGCTATTACGAGCAAAGAGCAGCTGCGTCAAAAGTGTTACAGCCAGCACTAATAACACGATGCTTACCTGGGCCTGCAATGACCGAATTTTCATTCACTGTCCCTAAGCACTGACAAACTCATACCATTTTTGCAAACTGTAATCATAAGTGGGCATGACGGTATTCCAAACAGCGACATTACTAAAACGCTGCTCATAACTGCCTCCATTTCGAACGTCACCGGTTTTAACAGACACCCTGCCATCGGTTCCTTTTAATTCGTTGGCCGCAGGTTTGCCGGCGTACCAGTAATCCCACTCAGCCTGTGACAGATAAGACTTAGACCGCTGCGGGTTAGAAATGTAATAGCCTTGGCGCGCAATAAAAGCACCAGGCCAACCCGATAACCACCAGTTCATGTATTCATAGGCGGCGTCTTTCTGCCTTCCTTGGGTTGATGAAGATAGGCACATCACACCATGCCAACCACGATAACCTTCTTTGGGTGCCGCATAACGAACAGGTACACCTTGACCATTTAATGCCGAGACAGCAGGGCTAAACATGCTCTCAATCACCACACGCTCAGAAGCCATAAAATTCACTGACTCAGGCACCGATGTCCAAAAGCCGCTAAAGTGCCCACTTTTTTTCATCTCGATTAAGATATTAAAAAGCTGATTCATTTCTGATTGGGTAATGGCACCAATATCCTTAAAGCTTACAAACCCTTTTGCTTGTGCGGCCAATGCCAAATCAAATATGCCAATGGTTGGCGCATTGACGATTGCGACTTTACCCGCGTGCTCTTTATCCAGTAACCAACCCCAGCTCTCGGTTTCATAAGCGATACCCGGTTTAATAACATTGGTGTTGTAACCAAAGGAATCCACATTATGAACATAGGGCAAAAAGCTGACATTTTGAGTGGGAGTTGCGCTGAATTCATCATCATCCTGCACATATAAAATCTTATGAGGCGCGTCCCCTGCCCCCATTCGTGCATCGTTACTCAAGCGTCCGGTCTTAGAGAGGTTATTGATTTCGTCCCAGTGTGTGATGCGTCGGGTATCAATACTTTGAATGGAGCCTGAGTGCCATAACACGTTAATGCTATTTGACCACTGCTCATACAAATCAAAGGTATCAGGGTATAGCGATGCCTTCTGCAGCACCGCTGCACTGCCTCTGGGTTCAAATATCACTTCGATCCCAAGGTCTTGCATGGCCCTTTGTCGTAACTCTTCTTGAAGCGTGACATGGGTGCCGAGCACTCTTATTGTGGTTTTCTGTTTTGCAAAAACGTAAGGCGCACCTGTGATTGCACACCCAGCTGCGCCGACCTTTGCCAAGGTTGACAATGTGTGACGTTTATCGAGATCGAAAGACGATGCCATAGCCGGCCCCATATAGAATAACCTTCAATGAGTATAGACTGCGTTTACCGAAAGCAAGTGAGCTAGCTAGTGGGCAGTTATTCTGGCCTATGGTGTTCAAATGTTAAGTTTGCGGGCTTAAAGTCACTCAGCAGAAACAGAGGGATTATCCTTGGCGTGGGCTTTAGCGAGGTGCTTGGCTCGCTGCTGATCAGCTTGATTGGCATCTAAGCCTGCTTGGTCTTGGCCATGACTGGGCAAGTAAACCAACTGAGTTAACAAGGGGAAGTGATCCGAGCCAATACTGGGCATGCGTTTAATAAAGCTAAATGAAAAGTCTGCACTGTGAAAGGTGTGATCCAATGGCCAGCGCAAAAATGGGTATCCCGCATGGAAGGTATTAAACATACCTCGGCCCACCCTTGGGTCTAACAAACCGCTCACCTTGCGAAATAAACGTGTGGTCGAAGACCAAGCCACATCATTTAAATCCCCCGTGACGATAATTGGGCCGGCTTCTTCACTCACCTGTCGTGCCAACACACTCAACTCAGCATCTCGCTCAGATGAGTAGGTGTTTTCCGTTGGACTTGGCGGTGCAGGGTGAACAAAATGTAAACGCACCACATCGCCAGAGTGAAGCGTGACATTGGCGTGCATAGAGGGCACATCGTTTTCAACTAAGAACGCGATGTGTGTTTGCGTCAACGGCAAACGTGAATAGACATGCATGCCATATAAATTTTCAAGCGGACACTTCATGGTGAAGGGCATGGTGTCTTCCAGTACCTGCAGTTTCGACTGCCACCAATGATTCGACTCCAGTGTCACTAAAACATCCGGTTGATGTTGTTTCACCAGTTCGATTAAGGCCTCACTATTTTTATTGGTGGCCAAGACATTGGATGTTAAAAATGTCAGGGTACGATCTTTATCCGCCACTGTTGTGGCGTTGACCTCACAGGGCCAAATGGGGGTATAGGGTAAAATCCACCACAATTGCCATGCCATGCATAAACTAACAAAGACAATACTCACGATTGATAGTGCGTTATCAAACTGAAATAAAATACACTGAGCGCTCAGCACAAGACTTGCAAAAATCGTAATTTGTAACCGAGGAAAATCAAATACGCGAATCAACCAATGGGAATGGGGAAGCATAGGTAAAAATGTTAATAGCACCACAATGATACCCATAACAAAAAACAATGCTTGCATGTCACACCCAATCAAATAAAAGTCATGGGCTAGGCTATACCGCAGATGTAGACAAATCAATTCATTTGTCTAGACAGTAATACAATAGCCAAAACACAAAGCAGGCCCTAGATACAAAAAAACCACCCGAAGGTGGTTTTCATATCAAGCAAACAACTTAGACTTTCATTTTAAGAAAGTTGGCGAATAAATCATGACCGTGCTGAGTCAAGATGGATTCAGGATGGAATTGCACCCCTTGAATGGCAAGGGTTTTGTGTTGCACGCCCATGATCTCTTCAATACTGCCATCTTCATTTTGTGTCCAAGCGGTAACCTCTAAACAATCCGGCAAGGTGTCCTTATCAATAACTAAAGAGTGATAACGGGTGGCGGTAAAAGGGTTATTCAAGTTAGCGAACACCCCTTTATCTTCATGAAAAACGTCACTGGTTTTACCATGCATCACTTGCCCAGCGCGAATGATTTTACCACCAAATGCTTGGCCAATACTCTGATGACCAAGACACACACCTAAAATAGGTAGCTTGCCTGCAAAGTGTTTAATGGCGGCTACCGACACACCCGCTTCATTGGGTGTGCACGGGCCAGGGCTGATGACCAGGTGATCTGGATTCAGAGCCTCTATTTCTTCAATGGTGATTTCATCATTTCGAAACACCTTAACATCCGCACCCAGCTCACCAAAATACTGAACCACGTTGTAAGTAAAGGAATCATAATTATCGATCATTAATAACATTAGGACTGTCCTTTGTTGGGTTCATCATTGGCCAGCTTTGTGATCATGGCCTTTAGTGATTGAATTTCTTCATGTAAATCCGCCATGGACGGCTCATTGGAGTGAGCCGCATCTTCAATGGCATTTTCTTTTTCAATGACACTGACCACAATACCAATCACCATATTCAAAAAGGCGAAAGCCGTTAAGAAAATAAAAGTTAAATAATAAATCCAGCTTAAACCATACACTTCCATAGTTTCATACATGACATCCGTCCAATCTTCGAATGTCATAACCCTAAACAGGGTTAATAATGAAATAGAAATATCGCCCCACAGTTCTGGATTAATCGGCGCAAACAAGGTTGCACCAATGGCCGCATAGATATAAAAAATAATAAACATCAGCAGCATCACATAACCTAATTGCGGTAATGCTTTGAGCAATGAGTTTAACAATACACGCAGCTCTGGAATGATCGACACCATTCTTAACACACGGAAAATACGCAGTAAGCGGCCGATAAACGCCATCTCACTTTCATCAACGGGTACCAGGCTTGCGATAACGATCAAGGTATCAAAGATATTCCAGCCACTTTTAAAAAAGTGGCGTTTGTTTTCTTCACCGGCAAAGCGAACAATCAACTCCACCAAAAAGATCAGCGTAATTAAATGATCCAACCAAACCATGATGCTCAACATAGTTGGTGGTAAGTCATAGGTTTTTGCACCAACCACAATGGCCGAAAACAAAATCACACCCACAACAAACAGCTCAAACCCTTTATTACTGCGCAACGACATAAAACGCTGCTGAAGATTCGTGGTATTCATTGCTTAGTTATCCAACCCTGACTCAGCCATGGCCACGGCTTTAAAGATCGCCCGTGCTTTATTCATGGTTTCTTTCCACTCAAGGCGCGGCACACTGTCTGCAACGACACCAGCACCGGCTTGCACATAAATCTTTTTGTTTTTGATTACCGCGGTACGAATGGCAATGGCGGTATCCATATTGCCATTCCAACCCAGGTAACCCACCGCGCCGCCATATACACCGCGCTTAACCGGTTCAAACTCATCGATGATTTCCATGGCACGGATTTTTGGCGCACCGCTTAGTGTGCCTGCTGGGTGTGCGGCTTTTAATACGTCCATAGACGAAATACCCGGTTTAGCTTGCCCTTCAACGTTACTGACGATGTGCATCACATGGGAGTAACGCTCTACCACCATTTGATCACTCACTTTCACTTCACCCATATTACTGACGCGGCCAACATCGTTGCGACCTAAGTCAATCAACATTAAATGTTCAGCAATTTCTTTAGGATCACTTAATAGCTCTTCTTCAAGTGCTAAGTCTTGTTCTGGGGTTTCACCGCGGTAGCGAGTCCCTGCAATGGGGCGAACGGTAATCGTGCCGTCTTCAAACCGAGCCAGTATTTCAGGACTTGAACCCACCACATGGTGATCACCGCAATCCATGAAATACATATATGGGCTTGGGTTTAGGGTGCGAAGTGCACGGTATAAGTTTAAGGGGTGACCATGAAAATCCACGGTGAGACGCTGACTGATCACGCACTGCATGATGTCACCGGCCAGAACGTATTCTTTAATTTTATCCACAGACTCCATAAAAGCCTGCTCGCCATAACCGGATACAAAGTCGGACTCTTGCACATCGCGAGGTTGAATTAATGGCTGACCAATTTGCCCTTGATAAGCGCGGCGAATTTGTCCGCGCATAATCGTGATGCGACGCTTGGCTTTTTCAAGCCCGCCTGCTTCTTCTGGGTTTGCCAGCACAATAAAGAACAACTTACCGCTGAGGTTATCAAATACAATGACCTCTTCAGATTGCATCAGCAGGATATCAGGGTTACCGATGTCATCATCCGGGGCAGATTCGGCCAGACGTTTTTCAACATACCGCACTACGTCGTAACCAAAATACCCAACCAAGCCACCATCAAATTTTGGTAAACCTTCAACAGGGGCAATTTTAAATTGGGCTTGATAGTCTGCGATGAAGTCCAGTGGATCATCCACATCGTGCTCTTCAATGAGCTGGTCGTGTTCAATAATCTGTACTTTATTCGCAAAGACCTTCAGCACGCGCTTACATGGCATGCCGATCATGCTGTAACGGCCCCACTTCTCACCCCCTTGCACGGATTCGAGTAAATACGAGTAAGGCCCTTGGGCAACTTTTAAATAGGTACTTAATGGGGTGTCTAAATCAGCTAATACTTCTTGGAAAACCGGAATACGATTGAAGCCTTGCTTAGACAACTCAGTATACAATTCTGGCGTCATGGATCTTGATCCTAATACGAAAAAACAAATAAATAAGCAGTAATGGTGGCAGGCAGGACGCTGAGACTACGAGGCAGACAGGAGCTCGCGCGTCCTGCTAAAGCCATCGCTTGGCTTGAAGGCCGGTGTTCAATCGATTGGGGTTAAGGAGTACTTTCACCCTGTTATTCCTAGATACGATAAAGAAGGCGCTACTATAGCAGCCTCGCTTAAGAGCTTAAAGGTAGAAACTTATATTTTGGACTATATTTAAACGATTGGGAGGCGCTTATGGAAGCACATGGACATTTTGACATCTGGCTCGATAATCAGGTGGTCTTGGCCCGCTTAAAAGGCTCTTGGAATCAAGAGATGGCGCAGCTTTACGCAGATCAACTCAAGCAAGCCGCTCAGCCTTTAATTCACAGTGACTGGGCACATATCGTCTACTTAGATGA
>MDTG01321927.1_pt1 | contig 16974 bp, 9 predicted proteins | sample 811421 | NCBI WGS metagenome assembly MDTG01 (sample SAMN05326645, study PRJNA326480) | marine metagenome | isolation source: seawater | place: Pacific Ocean: South East | collected 2011
TTCATAGTCTTCAAATTTATTTAAATCGGTTTCTAAAGCCCAAGATATGATGCCCGAATTATTGCTTTGAGGCGTCCATGTGAAGGTTGAATTTCCACTGAGGTCTAATGATTGGTTAGCCATTGTTCGATAATCATTTTTTAGAGAATCACTGTCAGGTATACTACCTATTTTCTTCATAGAGCCGTTAATCACTACAATAGGCGGCGCTCCAGTATTGTATCTTTGTTTATAGTGATCTTCAGTATTGTCTGAACCAAATGGATCTTCATGATCATTATTTCTGTGGAAATGGTACTTCTGTAAAATGCCTTCATCATCTAACTCTTGCAAAGCGCTCTCAACTTTGACACAATTTGTACACCATGTGGCAGTATAATCTTCTGCTATTGCTGGAAGTAAACCCAAATCAGAGTTTTGAGAACTTGAATTATTGGCCCAAGCCCACTGTCCTCCAAACAACGGCCCAGATCCGCTATCTTCGATTGGTTTGGCTGTGACATTACCAGTTCCAGTAAAGCCGACAAGGATAAGTAAACAGCAAACTAACATTGCTCTGCGCATATATGTTGCTATACAAGCCACATTTTTAATGAATCGATTCTACTCTTCATCTTCATACCAGTCTTGGTCTGTATCAAAAGCGCCATTGTCAATTAGCTTTCCTTGCTTCACTTTTTCTTGGAAGCGCTCTAAACTCGCACTAACTCCACTACCAGTTCTGTAAAGACATCCAGCAATTTTTGCTAGCAGGCCTTTCTCTAATCCCATCATTGTTAGGCTAGCATATGTTAGAGTAGCAACAATCATTCTCGCTTCAGTATTGATTGTTATAGCATTCTCTTGGCCTTCTCCCAATGCTTGAACTCTAGCGCTAACATCCTCTAGGACCTTATCCACCAGTTCTTCAGGTAAGAACTCGAGTAGCATTTGGTCGGTATGCAACATTGCTTGTGTTATGTCATCATATCTTTTTTCACCAGGTGCTTTTCTAGGAATAGGATTACTCCACCCCATCCTAGACCTTGCTTTCCAATGATTTAGGATTATGATTCTAGCTTTCATAATCTGTTTGGATGTTACGCCGTCATTACTCAATGAACGCCTTCTATCGAATTTAGGCAAGATACCTAACTCGCCTGCTAATTCAACAATGGCATCAGCGACGATAACAGCATTCTGATGCTCTGACTCGCCCTTTAGGCCTTTTTTCTGACGGCATATACTTTGCTTAGGCATTGATAATGACTTGGACAAAGACTTGTCTTTTAGTTCAGAACGTTCCTTTTCTTGTTCTGGTTTAAGAGGCGTACAAGCCATTTCAGTGATTTCGTAAACAACATCCCTAACATTTTTTCCATATCGGGACTCGATTAGGTCGTGGACTTTCTTACAAAATGGGTGCTTCTGTCTAAAAGAGTCATATTTTCTCTTACTGAATCTCCAGAAGGCTTTGTTTTTAACCCCCTTCAAGTCGCCAGGCATTAACTTGGCTCCACTAGTTCCTGGGCTACTTCCTCTTCCAACACGCTCCATCTGTCTTTCAGAGCCTTGAGAAATATTATCTGCAATATTATCGATTGGGGAATAATTGACATCAACTAAACCGCATTCCGCGCAGATTTTCTCACCCAAAGTCGAATCGTATATGGCGTTTTTACTACCACAGTCTTCGCATTCATCACCTTCTATTCTTGTCTCCTTCTTATTATACGTCATACTCTTATGCCTCCTTCTTGTTATACGCCATTAAGCCCCCGATTCCGATTCTTGCCGTGTAGTGATTTTGTGAAAATAGGCCATTGAGCGAGTAATTAACAGCGCAGGGATATAGATGTGTGCGAACAGGTAGATGAATGTTTCGGTAAAAATCCCACAATATCCCGCAACATGAATGATTCTTGTTAGGGAACACAAAACACATCAACTTCGACACTATTTAAAGAATAAGAACTACAATCGTAGCGCTGCCCAGAATTAGGAAAGCCTTCAATAAGTGTCGTCTAATGTAATATAGTATGGAGGGCGTAAGTTGGAGATATTAAGTGGCAATACATCCCAAATTACCATTGAACCTACGCCAAGCGGAAGGCTGATTCCTGAGTGGCTGAGAGAAGATCTAATCAGTAAGACTAGTTTGGATAAATTGATTATTTATCCTTCAGAGAAAGCAAGGAAGGCAAATTTAGAGGCGCTTTCTAAAGATATTTCTTCAATAGATACATCAAAGCACCTGACAATTAATCGTTTATTCAGTTCATTATTTCTTGATTTGAGATTGCCCAATGTAATGGACGATGACAATTTATTATTCACCTTAGTACACCAAAAGATGGCGCAGTCTGCATTAAATGGTAGATTTCCATTTATGTTCACTGCTATAGAAGGAAGAAAATGGAGCGAATACAAAACCGAGCGATTACTTCAGTTGCACAAGGAATTAAGCGACTTAAAACCATCTTGGAAATGGGATGAAGACCCGGGCGTCAAAGAATTTAGAAAACTACTTTTAGAAATAGAAAAACTAACTAAAAAAACACATCCACAATTAATGAAAACCCATTTATTTGATAAATTAGCGTCTATAAGTGAGATTCCATTCACGCTCAAAGATTTGAGAGGAATTATCATTTTAGATCACTGTCCAGAATTCTGTGAGATGGACCGGGAGTTGTTAATTTTAATATCCAAAATAGTACCAATACACCAATTATGTAGCCCTGGTTCTTTTCGTTTAGGATTTCATGGAGCTTATATTGATGATATTCCTTGGTGTACGTCGGACACATTACCAAAATGGCTAACACCACATGAAATATCCACTAAAGCAGATAAATTAGAATGGAAATCCGAAGTAGGTATTGTTCGAGATACAAAATGGCATCGTATTTCTTTGGAAAGAAAAGATCATAATATCTCTTCATCCATTGAATTGATTTCTGACTTTTTTACAGAGAAAGAGGGTAAAATCATCATTGTAGATGCCGCATCAGCAAAAAATAGACAGTTTTGGTCTAGAAGGCTAAATGATTTAGGCCTATTATGCAATCTGCAAGCAAATGATTTGCGAGAACAATCATCTATGGTAGGTTTAACTAATGCCCTGAATATGGGCGAAGGACTAGAATCATGGTCCTTTGATAAATTTAGAAGATTAATTGAAAACACCACTTTTCCGATAGAACTTAATTTTTTATCAGATCTTATTCATCCAACGCATCCTGACTGGAAACCATTACCCCATTTGGATGTACTACAAAACATATCATTAAATTTCCATGTTTTAGGCGGCCCGGGTGCATTAGAAAGATGGATTTATACTCTTTCTATCGCTAAACCAAACTTAGGTAGTAATTTGGAAATTATGGAACAGAAACTCGAAGAAACACAATGGTGGCTTGCCAATATTGTAAAAATTTGGGCCCCCCTGTGTTCAGAGGCCTATGAACTATCAAAGCAAGATTTTATCGGATGCTCTTCTAGTAAAGAATTACCAGTAATTGAACCAAATAGTGATGGAACAGAATGGCTTAATATGATTTTACGTTCTGTAGACTTTAGCAAGCTTTCACTACACGAGGCTAATTATTCTAGATCTATTCCTTCGATTCAGATATTATATGAAGAGCATCATAGAATATCGGGGGAACTTAATAATTTAAATCTCGATTTACCTCTTTTAGGTAGTGATTTTATTAAACATATTTTGCGAATTATAGATAAAACCAAATTACCTAATCAAAGATCTGAATCGAAAAACCTAGCTTTATTAACTCCATCTGAAGCATTTGGTTTGGAAGCAGATTTAGTAATTTTAGCAGGCCTTGATGCAGATTCTTGGTCAATGAAGGCGCCCAAGGTGCCTTGGTTAGACACTGAATCTAGATTGAAATTGGGTATCTTAAATCAAGATATAGAAGTACGTAAAGGTAGACATCAACTCAAACATCTACTCAACGCTTCAAAGACAGTAATCATTCTAGACACTACTGAAGATGAATCAGCAGGGCCTTGTGCTCCTTTGGCTGAGTTTTTACAATCTCAAAACAATTCTAATAAATTCAATTTAATGAGTGAAATACCATATTTTATACAACCAGAAAATTATGATTCCGCTAACGCAGATAGGCCATGGACATTGTCTAGTTCCGATACGGGGAGTAACGAAGGATGGCTATCTCCTAGGACTTTTTCTATGGTTATGACGGAACAAGGCGCTATAGGAAATCGTTCTGGTAAAAGAGGTAGAGACCATATCCAAAGAGCAGGGCTTAGATTATCTAATAATCAAGAAATAAGTATCGCCCCAATTTCAATAAGCAATTTAGCTAAGTCTAATGAATTAAATATTTTTAATGATAGATTAAAACGACAGCCGAGCCATAAAAATTTAGAAAGAGGGAAGTTATTACCTTGGGATTCTAGAGATTTCATGGTATCGGTTCGCGACCTCACTCTTAAACCATCAAAATCACAAGCTGAAATAAATGCTATTGACGTAAAGATTTGGCCCCACCTAGGTGTTAAGGGGGCCAAGTCAAATAGTCCTGCCATAGACCCAAGACCTTTACCTGTCTTTCAGTCTGGCAGTGAAATTTTCCAATCTGTGACTGGTAAAACTTCGCAGAAAATCGATAGAAACTATTGGTCTGCAAGTAGGATACAGTCTTGGTTACGTTGCCCGCGAGGTGCTTGGCTAGAAAAACATCTATTGGCAAGTCAAATTGAACAGTCTAGTGAAGATATTGATAGTAGGACAAGGGGATTATTAATTCATGATATCCAAGCTTTCATCTTGGAAGAGCATGGGTTGAATATTGAAGGCCCAGCGATTTCTTCGCCTACTCCTCTAGTCAAAGGAAAACTAAATACAATTGAGAAATTATGGGAAAAATCATTGGAATTTATCGAACAAAACGCACCGTGGCTTTCGCGAAAAAATGCTGTATCTCATCACCGATGTAGAGATATGCTGGGTATTAATTCTTATATTTGGCAACAATATTTAGAATCTAAAATAAAATTAGAACCAAAAGGAAGAATAGGAAGAATGTTAGAAGCAGAGTTGTTATTAGAAAACAGTTCGCCAGTCGCTTGCGAATGGAACTTAAACTCAATCAAAGGCGGGTGTACAATTAAAACAATACTAAACAATAAAGTAGAAATCTCATTTAAATTATCTGGAAGAATAGATAGAGTAGATGTCGTCGAAGTACCTTCTGACATTAAAAAACAGGCCATTATTGATGGGGCTACTACTGAAGATCAAAGATGGATTATAATTAGAGATTTAAAGAATATCGAAGGCCCAAAAAGTGATAAACAAGGCAGCCGTCATAGAAATGCAATATTTGAGGAAGTACAATTAGCATTATATGCTAAAGCATGGGAAATAGCCTATCCTAAGGATAGAGTTGTTGGTGTTGGAATTAGTGAAGTAGGAGAGGTAACCCGTCATTATGTTGAACTTGATTCTGATGTTGCAAAGTATTTTGAGGATGTAAAAATAGGAATAATAACAAATTATACAAGTAATCATTTCCGCATTCCTAGTGCTAAATCAACTCCAAATATTGGATTTAGGGCTTGGTTGGAAGAGCGAATAACTACCTCTGCACGAGCTATACACTCTGCACAACAAGGAAACTTCCACCCCACTTCATGTGAACAATGTTTCTATTGTAAATCGAGTGGATTGAGCCCATCTTCTGAACTTGGGGGTGGGCAATAATGATTTCATTTAATGAAAGTCAAATTTTAGGCCTAGATCTTGACAAGCACATTGCTCTAGATGCTGGTGCTGGAACAGGAAAAACAACAGTTATGGCTGAAAGATACGTACAACATCTCATTACTCCGGAGCAACGGTCCCGTATTTTATTGCCCAATGGGCCGAGAAAACCTCTAGAAGGCCACGGCTCATTAAGAGCGCCAGCTAGGGAAAGAACCGAATTGAAAGATTGGCAGGGGCTGCTACCTAGTGAAGTAGTCGCAATCACCTTTACCAAGAAAGCAGCAGCTGAATTAAAATCTAGAATTCGAAAGCGTCTAGCACTTACTCGTTCATCTCCAGTAGTTGATAGCGAGGGGATTTTCGACCCTCGAATTCGTCGTATCGGCGATTTAGAGATGTTATTATCGTCTCTCGATGAGGCGCCAATATCTACTATTGACTCTTTTTTGTCTCAACTAGTATCCCCAAATATCGACCTAGTTTCTATTAACCCTACTAAAGAACAAATTTCTGAAGTAAGGTCGCCTTTACTAATTCAAGAAACGATACATTCTGCTTGGAGAATAAGGTCTACTAATGATGCGATAGAAGCAGGCGTACGCGGTGATTTATCTGGATTCATAGAATCTAGGAACCGGTTGGCAATTTTAGTAGGTGGCCAGTCTAGAGCAGAGGTAATTTTGACTGGAATGCTTACCAAGTCACTGTTTGTTGAAGAATCTAAAAGAGCAATGAAGAAACGTTCGAAAGAAAAAGGAATCAGTTGGAATCCATCAAAATTATTAGATTCTGAGGTCTTATTAGATATGTTCCTTGAGCCTGCTGCAGATATAATTGATAACTTTGCAGATAAACTCCATTTAGATTTAAATTTCTGGGTAGATGAAATATTGAGTGAGCATAAAGCATTTGTTTTAGATTGCGAAGTAGAGCAAGGCACAACTAATACGCGATTTAACCATTTAGTTAACTTAGCAAGACATAATTTCCCAAAAGATGCTAAAGGAAAGTTACAGTGGGTTTGGTTAGTATCTTTGGCATCAGCAAATTATTCTGCACTACTAAAGAACGAGACGAAATTTTTCTCAAAAGGATTCCTGCCTCAAAGAAATCATTGTAATGGCTGGATGCCTGGTTTATTTTCTAAGACTAATGTACGAGGGATTCCAGGTGCTACTAAAAAATCAATAATTGAAAAAATGCAAAAATTAGGAAAAACAATGCATAACGACCTCTCTAGTAAAGAGGGACGATTGATACGGATTTTAGGTAGAAGTTCATTTCTTTTAAGGCCGATTTCTAAACTACCATTCATGGATTCTGATTGTATTTTAAGATCAAAACCAATCGATAAAGAATTAGAAGACATCGCTCCCTCAGGCAAATTATCAATCTCAGAAGATTTGCAAGTAGAAGTATTATCTGATTTATTGATTGTTCATTCTGGTTGTCAAGACATCATGAAACTAAAGAAGATAAATGAAGGAGTCCATGATTTCGACGATATTCAAAGACTTGCAGCAGATTTATTGTTAGCAAGGTGTCCTGATTCAGTCCGGTATGATTACCCATATGAAGTAGTAGAAGCACTAGATAGTTTAGATGATGAACCATGGTTAGATTTGCATATTTCATCGGCCTTAAGGTTGGCACAAAAACATCCAAAATGCTATGAAGATTTGCAACATAGATTTACGATTTTACAAACTTTGAGAAGAAGGTTTGGAGCTTTTATTATTGATGAATACCAAGATACAAACCCTGCACATTTCAGACTTTTATCAAGGCTTTGGGGTAGAAGAAAGCATGAGAGCGACGATCCAGAACCTCCTCTTGGGCCGTGGGACCCAACTATCTGTATAGTTGGTGATATGAAGCAGAGTATATACCGATTTAGACAAGCCGAAGTGACAGTAATGCAGAGGACTGTAGAAAATATCAAAATTGTAAATCAGATAGAATTTTCCGAACCAAGGTTATTGCATCTTAGAAAACAGAATCATGGGAGAGACCCTAGGCCGGTCGGCGCTGGTGGTGAAATCGGTTCATTTTCTAATCAACACTCACAAAAATCTGGTACTATAAAGTCTAAACCGTGGAGTCATATTTCAGCCGAGTTTGAGGATTCTCCAAAAGGAACTAAACATTATATTCAAGTCTCAAAGCAGAGACTTGAAAATAGAAATTTGGGACATATTGATTTAACTTCAAATCATAGAACTTTACACAATTTAATGGAAACTATGAATGGGATATTCAAAGATGTATTCGACTCAAGACATCATATATTGCCGGGAGATTGGCACGCGAAGGCACAAGATTTGCGCCCATCTAGGGATGATAATACAGATGGCATATTAGAATGGTTACTTCCCTTACAAACTTCAAAAGATACTCCATTGCTCGATTTAACAAAACCAAATAACGTATTTTCTGACCCGAATGCAAAAAGTATTCATCTTGAACACGAATTGATCGCTCTTCGCCTTCAAAGTTTGTTGACTTCTAAAACAACAAGAATTTGGGATGCAAAGAATTCGAAATTCACGGATATTGAAGAACCAGAAAACAATTATCTTCCTAAAGATATCACTATCCTAGTGCATTCTAGAAAACATATTTCTGATTTGTTAAATAGATTAGAATCCCGAGGAATCCCAGTAATTTCAGATAGACAGGGTGAATTACTAAAACGTCCAGTAGTAAATGCTCTAATGTCTGTATTAAATTTAGTAGCCCATCCTAGTTCCAAATTTGCAGCAGTTTCTTTTGCTAGGTCTCCGATATCTGGTTTGAATGATGACCAAATACATCAGATTTTTTCTAAAAACGATGAGTCGAAAAATTGGTGGCCTATCATAGAACAAGGCATTACGACAGAAAAAGGAAAATTACTCGTAAATCATTTGAGTAAATTAGCATCAAAGGGAGCGGTTCATGAGGTATTTGATGTTGTTTTAGATCATTCAGACTTATTGATGGCCTATCCGGATGATACTTCGAGGCAGAATGCAGAATTATGGTGTTCTTTAGTTCACAACATTGGAAGCGAATATGGGCATGATGCAACCGAGATTTATTCACATTTACAATCGTTGAAGAAACTTGAAAATAAAGGCCCCCAATCAATTACAGTTCCTTCCGGAGGCGCAGTAAAAATTATGACAATTCATGGCGCAAAGGGTCTACAATCAAAGGTTGTAGTTGTTTCTGGATTATTCCATGCCGGTAAATCTGATTCATCTTTAGCGTCTCGAAACAATGTTTTAGTGACACCAGAAGTTGTTGCAGGAAGAATTAATCCGTGGTCTTCTAGAGATCGACCATATGATGGATTATGGGAATTTGCTAAAAATATTGATTCAGCTCAACGCCAAGCTGAAAGAAGAAGAGAATTCTATGTTGCATTAACTAGGGTGGAAGATCATTTGATTTTGGTTGGTTCGCCCAGTAATAAATGCTCTATTGAGGAGTCAACTAATAAATTATCATTTAAGAGCAAACCATCAAAAAACACGATGGGTTCGATGTTGTTAGATGGATTAAGGGGTATTTCTTACCACAACAATGTTAACGATTCTCCATGGTTACTTCAAGATGATTCGTTCGATAAACCATTATCGCCTTATCGGGAAAATATCATCGCATTAGATCCTTTTTCATTATATCAAGACCCTTTGCTGGGAGGTGGATATGTTAATTCATTGAGGATATATCATTCCTCTGAATGTTTCGAACAAAGTAATCAAATAACTCCTCTACAAAAATGGAATAATATCGAAAAGCATGCATCGAAAGCAGTTGAGAGAACCGATATTTCAAACACTAAAAATGAACCAATTTTCCAAGTTCAACATAAGATAAAAATGAGCCCTAATGAATTAGATTCAAGTTTTGATTGCCCCCGAAGTTTTTGGCTTTCTGAAGTAAAAGGATGGCTTCCAAATATGCTAAATTTAAGGAATTTACAGTTAACTAAAACTTCAACTGAAGACTTATTTTGCGAACCAAAATTATTTGGAACATTGATGCATAGACTATTAGAATTAGGTTTAGAAAATCCATATGAAAAAAATCAACCACCAATTCTTCCCCTTCCTAGTAGTTGGAGGAATAAAAATGCGAATGACTTGTTTAATCCTAAATTAGTCGATGAAGTACTTTCGGAAGAAGGAATATCGATCATGAGTGATGGACATGATAAACAGAAGGCAATGTCTATGAAAAAGCGACTAGCGCATCTTTCTAATTTAGTCTTTAATGGTTTGATTGGTAGATATTCTTTAGGCGAAACGCATCACGATAGAATCCCTGAAGGATTGCGAACAGAATTGCCATTTTTCTTTAATCAAAAGATCAAAATGAACGATATTTATCGATTAGGCTTTTCAGTTAATGGGCCAAAGAAACTGGCAGAGATTAGAAATGTTGAGATTAGTTTTGATGGTCGAGCAGATTTAGTTTTGGCGTTTAGGGATTCAAATGAACAAGGGTATTTACAAGTAGTCGATTTGAAAACTACTGGCTGTAGAAGTGATTTTAATCCTGATAATCCTTCACTTGGTTCTAAACTTCAAGTTTACAGTGGAGACCTTTACGATAAATACCCTCAAACAGATGCTGAGAGAGATATACTTGACAAACATAAACTCCAGTTAGTTCTCTATTCGCTTGCATTAGAGGCAATCGAGTTAGATAAAAAGGAAGATGAGCGAAGGAAAATTTTACCCCCAGCGATTCTAATTGGAGCGTCTGGAAGATGCGTTGAATTAACAGAGAAAGAATTTAGAAATTTAAAATCAGAACTACTTTCTCATTTACAATGGGTTGCCACACTATGTTCTGAACCAACCCTGGTCGAAGAACCGAGAAGTTGTCTAGGAATCAATGGCAAATCCTGCTATAAGTGCGAGGCTATTGACAAAATTTTCCAAGCCAATGAATCATCATAATTTCTTGCCAGCAATTACAAGAGTTCCTGGTGATTTCTTACCAGCTTGCCAGTGAGTGATGCTGGAAAATCCTGCATCTTTCCAAGCCTCAAGCCATTGTTCTGTACTTAGAGTAGTCATTCTAACACCAACATGTCCAGGCCACCCAAGACTTTCTTCATGCTCTAGATAATGGTCAATACCAATTACAGCCCAACCACCAACATTTATCCATTCTTGGAAAAATAATTTTAGCATTTCTTTAGGGTCTTCGAGGTAATATAGGAATTCCATTGAATGTAAAAAATCATATTTTCTAGTCGGGGAGAAATCGGGCAAATTACAAACGGAATAATTCCCATCATCATCAATTTGCTTAGCCTTTTCTATCATCGCTTTTGCCCCATCAATACCTTCAGCATAGTTACACAAATCATGATCATTAAGTAAACGAACTACCCAACCATTTCCACACCCAACATCGATTGCAGAGAAATTCTGGTTCGACTTCTCCGCTTCTTTGAAAATAAAGTTTAACATTTCATTAACTGCGTATGAATGGCCTTTTTCCATTCCTAAATCTTTACCCGCAAGAGCCCAATCATGGAACACATCAGTGGCTTTCCTTATCTCCATATCAGTGCGGGAAAGACGCCATTCGATAAAGCGTGTGATTAATAATCAATAGAAAGGAAAAAAGTGTTGCTTTATGTCCGAGAAATATGTCCAGCGAACCATCTTCTCTAAGCGATGTACTATATCCTCAAATCGAACCACATACTACAGGTAATTTATCTGTTTCAGATTTACATACTATTTTTTGGGAAAGAACAGGAAATATAGATGGAGAGCCCGTTATAGTAATTCATGGCGGACCAGGGGGGGGAAGTCAACCGTCGTATCGTCAATATTTTGACCCACAAAAATTTGATATCATTCAATTTGATCAAAGAGGATGTGGAAAATCAACCCCCTACGCGGAGTTGGAAGATAATAATACACATTCATCAGTTAATGATATTGAAGCCTTAAGAGAACATCTATCTATAGAGTCGTGGCACGTTTTTGGCGGCTCTTGGGGTTCAACGTTATCTTTAATTTATGCACAAAAACACTCTCAAAGAGTGAGAAGTCTAATTTTAAGAGGTATTTTCATGTGCAGAAAAAGTGAATTACACTGGTTTTACCAAGAGGGAGCCAGCCATATTTTCCCGGATGCATTCGATTCCTATCGTGACCATATTCCCGTGCAGGAACAGAATGACCTAATCAATGCGTATTACAAGCGATTAACTAGTTCTGATGTAGAAGTGAGAAGGGCTGCGGCAAAAGAATGGACAAGGTGGGAAATGGCTACTAGCAGGTTAATTCCAGATGCAGAATATTTAGAAAAAGCAGAAGATTTAGATTTTGCAGTAGCATTCGCAAGGATAGAGTGTCATTATTTTATCAATGAAATTTTTGTCGAAGAAGCGTATATTCTCAATAACGTCAATAAAATTCAGAATATTCCTATATTCATTGTACAAGGCAGGTATGATGTAGTATGTCCAACAAGAAGCGCATGGGACTTACATAAAGCAATACCAACTAGTATTTTGAAAATAATTGCAGACGCAGGTCATTCGATGGGAGAAGTAGGAATTGCCAGACAATTAGTAGCATTTACAGATAATGTATAATCCTACCAGTTTGTTAATTTCCTGACCTATTGAAGCGTCGGCTTGATATGCTCAAGGCTAGTGGACTACTATTGGAGGCAAGCCTCCGGGTGAGAAAATGACCGAAGAAGGGACAATTACTCCAGAAGTTAAAATTCAAGCACTTGAAGAAGCATTGGCAACAGAAACCGAACGTGTTCAGAAATTATTCGCTGCATACGAAGGTCAAGAAAAGGACTTGATGGATGCGCGTGCAGAAATAGAAGTACTTGAAAAAGAAATTATTGAAAGAGAAATAGAGAAAGAAACTCAAGAAGCTCTTTTATCAGAGAAAGAAGTTAGAATTAGAGAACTTGAATTACGCGCAGTAAAAGCATCTAAGAAAGTAGAACATCTTGAACCTGAATTAGAAAAGATGGAAGAGAAATATTCTCGTGAAAAAGACCGTTTAGGTAAAATTTTCAATATTGCAACTGAGTTGGATGATGATTTGAAATTAGCAGTATCAGAGATGAAGGCTAGAGACGATTGGTATGTTGATCATATGTCATTATTTGAAGATCTAAACAAAGCCATTAAGGAAAGATATGAAATGATTGAAAGAGCGGTTGAAGCCGAAAGAAAATCACAACATATGGCTCGTGCATTTGACGAAAGAATGGAAGAAATGGTTAGCGCTAGGGCTGCAGAGATGACAATTGAAGAAGCCGAAGCTACGGTTAATACCAAAGAACCAGTCAAGGCAGACGAGGATAAAGATTACAATGAAGAAGAAGTCGATAAAGCAATTGAAGAAGCAACCGAGGAATCGGTTGAAGAAGCAGACGAGGCGACAACCGAAGAAGTAACAGAAGAACCAGCCGAGGAAACTCCTGAAAAGGAAGCAGAACCAACTCCAGCACCAACTTGGGGAGATGACGAAGATCCGTGGGCAGATAACTAGGTGATTCAATGGGGGGGTTGGCCCGAGGGGGACACGCCCCAGTTCTAATCACATTTATGATGGGAACTAGCGCTATAATTATTGGAATAATGATAAATTCTCTAAATGGTTTAGTTCACTTATTTGGCATTCTATGTTGGATGCTCTCAGCTTTTTTTGTTAACTTCTGGAGGGATCCAGATAGAAAAATTCCAAAGGATGAAGGAATCTTAGTTTCTCCAGCAGATGGCCATGTAATGTTTGCAAGAAGAGAAAAAGCGACCGGTAGAAGGCCATCATCAAAGGAATTAGAAGATTCTAAAATAGAACATGATTCGATGACAGGCACATGGTTCACCTCGCCTTTAGAAAATCCTTTAGATTTTTCAACAGAGCAACGTTTTGAACCAGTAGAAGATGGTGAAGAATCAGATGATGACGTATGGAGAGTTGCTATCTTTATGTCTCCACTTGATGTTCATGTGAATCGCTCACCATGTGAAGCAATTATTGAGAGAATGGAACATAGAGTCGGAAAAGGCCGTCGTAGGGGCCCATTTTTACCTGCAATGAAGAAAGAAAGCGAAAATAATGAGAGAGTTAGAACAGTTTTTCTAACCGAGAATGGCACTCGTATTGAAGTATGTCAGATATCAGGCGCTCTAGCGCGAACCATAGTACCATGGCTCACTATCGATGCTAAAGTTCGTCGAGGTCAAAGGTATGGAATGATTAGACTGGGGTCAAGAGTCGATATTAGAGTTCCAGCAAAACTGTTCAAGCCCGCTGTAATTTCAGCTGAAGACGATGACTCACAATTCCCTAAGGGGCAATTTGTTCAGGCAGGTTCATCGATTCTATTCAAAAGTACTAGTAATCAATAATATCGGTGGTTTGAAACACAAGACTGTGTCGGAGAGGTTAGGAGGAGTTCTATGACTGGACCAAAATCATTGACTTTAGTTGGGGATGGTGGTAAAAGCGCTAGAATTCATGACTTGATTAAAGCGCCAGCCAACACTCCTTGGGCTAAAGCCAAGCAACAGTCTTGGGATGGTAACGAACCAGCAACGGTGTATTATACTCCTGAAACGTTGGCAGATGGCACGCAATGTACGGCAATTACTGTGATTTTACGAACTAAAGGCTGCCATTGGTGGTGGTCAAGTGGCTGTACTTTTTGTGGATATTTTAACGATACAAGAGATGATGTAACCAGTGAAAATTTACATGCACAGTGGAATAAAGCCAAACTTGATTTTGATAATTTTGATAAGCATAAGATGGTGAAAGTGTATACTTCTGGGTCTTTGTTAGAGGATAGGGAAATACCGATTGACTTTCAAGAAACCGTCCTTCGCGACTGTCATGAAATGGGCAAAGAACTCATTGTTGAGAGTCGTTGTGAACAACTGACTGAGAAAAAGTTACAATGGGCAACATCGATAAATCCTAATTTTTCGGTTGCTATCGGATTAGAAGCATATGATGACGAAGTCCTTCGTTTCCATGTGAACAAAGGATTTACTACTAAATCATGGGACAGAGCGGTTGCTAATTTACAAAAATTCAACCTTAGGATTAAAACATACTTGATGTTTAAACCACCATTCATGAGCGAAAATGATGCACTAGAGCATGGAGTCAAATGGATTTCTGCAGTGGCAGAAAAGAGCGATGAAATCTCAGTAAACCCGATGAATATACAAAGAGGAACTATAATCGATAGATTACATCGAAATAATGAGTATAGGCCTCCATGGTTATGGTCTTTAGTTGAACTTATTCGTAGAGCACATCCAATCATACATCCTAAAGGAGGAGTAAATGGTGACCCTGATCAAATTTCTAGATTGATAATTCACCCCACAGCAGGAGGTAAAATTAGAGGGGCTCACAATTGTGGTTCTTGCGATAGTTTAGTGATTACAGCCATCGAAAATTATGCAGTATCTGGAGATTTAGCCGAATTTGATGGCTTGGAATGCCACTGTCAATCAATCTGGAAGGAGGAATTATCTCTAGAGTCTGATTTACCAGCACCATTAGGGGTATCAAAGGCTAGAAGAGGAAATTTGATTAATCGATTACGTTCTTTTTAGAGCTAAATTTTAGTCAATCTTTATCACTACTCTCTATGTGGACAGATTGACCCCTACGGGGTCAACGGGTGAACATATGTCGAATAATTCAATTTTACCAGATACTACAGTTGGAACCGGACAACCGACATTAGGAAGAGTACTTCTAACCTTGATATTTGTAGGAATTATTGGACTTTTTGCATTATTTGCTAATGTGTTTGGCTGGGACTCAATGCCAATTATTGGCGATATTGTACCATTAATTGGCAATCTTGGGGGGAGTGGTATTTGGTACTACCTAATTGGATTTTTCATTGGCATTGGAATTATTGTTGCAACCTTCATTGGAGAGGTAATAGTAGAGTAGGAGGCGTGATGTATGGAAGCAGTTTTTATTTCAGCAACACTCGTATTAGTATCATTGATTGCGACATCTTATTTCATAACTAATGGATTAGGAACAATGGGGGCCCCTCTTAGACAATTTTCTCTCTTTTTAATGAATAAAGCGCCGGTTGGTCTAGTTGATTTATTCAGTGATAAACCTGGTAGTGGAAGCCGAACTTGGATTAAATTTGGTTCTGGCTGGTTTCTTTTAGCTTCAATTTCGGGGTTTCTTGCAATTTGGCATAAATATGATCCAACTGCACTCGATTCATTAGCCAGTATTGGCTGGTCTTATGATGACGGTTCTGCTCTACAAGACTTTACTCTAGCTACATTGAAGATTGCATTCATTTATCTTATGGTAGGAGGCGCAATGGTTGCTGTATCACGTTCAGCGAATAATCGTCTAGCTAGCGAAGCAAATGCTTCCATGGTTGCAGTGGTTTATACAGCTGTAATGGCGTTAAGTTTGATCTTGTTACCAATAATTTTCTCATTTATCACAATTTCAGACGAGGCAGGAAAGTTGAATTTAATTTCAATGTTAATCAATCATGGTGTTGCTACAATGCTATTCACCGCAGTATTGATTAATGTATTAACTACTTATTCGATGCGAAGAGATGGAACTTCTTCAGTCTCTGCTTGGTTCTTAATTATGGCATTAGTCACAAAATTAGTAGCATCAACATTTTACTTATTTGGAGAATTTTTAGATTCTACCCAAACTGTATGGATGGCAGAACAAATGCTCAATGGTTGGGTTCCTCTCGCATTGATGTTTTCTGTAGCATACCATATAATTCCATATAATACGCAGAAACCGATTTGGTCCCATTCTTTGTTGAATGCTGGAATGGTTCTTCTATTTGTTACAGTTCCACCATTTTTCATTGGAGACGCTAATGCAAGTGAATTTTTACAGAATATTGGAGCATTATTATTGACATTTTCATTAATCCCAATACTTGCAAATTGCTTCAATTTGCTTGCTACAGCAGCGTCTAATTCTTCTGCGATTCTCAAAAATCCTGGAGCATTAGCAGCCACCCTTGCAATGTTTATTCTACCATTATTTGCTGCCGGCGGATATTTCACTAGCATGGATACTTTCACAGGGACCAATAAATTAGCAGATTTATCTGTAATGGTAGATAATAGTTTCATGTTCACAGTTGGTGGTTTAATGATGGTGTCAACTATATTTGCATCTTATCCACTTGCTTCTGGAAATCAGTTAGAAGATACTTCGAAA
>MDTG01296052.1_pt1 | contig 16973 bp, 28 predicted proteins | sample 811421 | NCBI WGS metagenome assembly MDTG01 (sample SAMN05326645, study PRJNA326480) | marine metagenome | isolation source: seawater | place: Pacific Ocean: South East | collected 2011
GTAAGAGCAAAAAGAATATATAAAATGAGTATCCAGATCGAAAACTGGAACGGAGAAGATGCAACTGATTTATATGGTATAGGAAAATATGGTTCTGATAGTTACAGAATATTTTACAAAAATGACATACCATCAGATGTAGAAGATAAAGAACTTAAAAGATATATAAAGGAAGAATTAAATTATGCAATTTAAAGATATACCTTGGAAAGACGTTCTAATTGATACTAGAGATTTTACAGTATTTAGAGATGGTTATCCTGTAACAGATGGACACATTCTTTTTGTACCCAAAGAAGAAACATGGGATAGTTTATCTAAATGTTACAAGGCCGCTTATGCTTGGGGTTATGAATGGGTAGAAAAAGGATATTGTGACGCATATAATCTTGGACAAAATATAGGCATTGAAGCAGGCCAAACTGTAATGTATCCACATGTCCATTTGATTCCAAGAAGAAAAGGAGATATGGAAGACCCCAGAGGAGGTGTAAGACATGTCATTCCGGAAAAAGGAAACTATAGAAAACCAATTGAAAAACACATAAACGGACAGTATACCACTGAAGAATTAGTAGATGCAACCAATAAAATACTACAAAGTTCTTGACAAAAACCTAAATATATACTATATTATATAATGATAAAGGCTAAACAGATGGATGAAAAGAAATACTATTACTCCGAAATATTTTATAGTATTCAAGGAGAAGGACACTATACAGGTGCTCCAACGGCTTGGATAAGATTTTTTCTTTGCAATTTACAGTGTAGTGGCTTTGGACAAATAGATCCAACTAATCCAGAAACATATGATTTGCCCTTTGAGAATTTTGATGTAAGTTCTGTGGATAGAGTTGAGGATTTGCCTGTATGGGAAAAAGGTTGCGATAGTAGTTACACATGGGCAAAGAAGTTTAAAAGTTTAATGGGGCACGAAACTCCAAGTACACTTGCAAATAAAATTATAGACTGTATTAAAAATGACAGTAATCCTGAAGGCAAGTTTTTACATCCTGTAAGTAATTTTAGACAACACTTGTGTTTTACAGGTGGCGAACCTTTAATGGTTACAGGACAACAAGCAGTAGTAGGTATATATAATGAATTAAAAAGACAAGACAATTTGCCTGGTTCTATGACATTTGAAACTAATGGTACACAAAAGTTACGTCCAGATTTTATTGAATGGGGCAAAAGTGTTGACACAGAAATATTTTTTAGTTGTAGTCCTAAACTGTTTACAGTGTCAGGTGAAAAGCCAGAAAAAGCAATTAAGCCTGAAACAGTTGCAGAATATTTACAAGTAAGTAATAAAGGACAACTTAAATTTGTTGTAGGTGATAAAGATAGAGAATGGGAAGAAATGGAATCAGTAGTTGCAAAATTTAGAGATGCAGGTGTTGATTGGCCAGTCTGGATTATGCCTACAGGTGCTAGAGAAGAAGAACAAACTGCGGGTGCAGGAAAGGTGGCAGAAAAAGCATTTAGAAGAGGTTATAACGTTGCGGCAAGAGTACATGTATATCTTTTCGGTAACGCAATAGGAACATGATTAAGGAAAAAATAATAACTATTTGGTTCGAAGCAGAAGATAAAGCATACGAATGGACACAGACAACTCTATTCAAAACTTTATCTAAACTATTGCTTACGGCTGTTTTACTAGTGTTTACTATTACTTTCTTTGTAGTTTACTCTATAATAGATGTATTTGTTTTTTTGAAGACTAAACTTAATAAAAGAAACAAAGGGGTTGTTACACAAACTATTGCTCCAGAAAGCAATATTAAGTATGAAGATATGGACGGTGTTAGTGAACGACCAGAAGATAAACTAGAAAGAATCAGGAGATACATGTAATGACTGAATATAGTTCACACGATTGGAGAAAGAATACAGATGACGCTATTGTTGTTGCATCTAATATAGGAATACAATTAGAAGCAAACAAAAGCAAAGTAATTTTTACAAATCCTAAAACACTTAAAAGAGAAGAAGTTGATATATCAAGACTAGTAAGAGTGTTTGTAAATAATATGGAATCAAATAAAAGGAGTGTAAAATAATGAAAGGAGGAGAGATGTTAGATAAACTAAAAAACATGTTTAGCAAAAAAGATCAAGTGCCGGCAAGTGTATCAAAAGACAAAGGAAATGATGCTAAAGAACAAGCAACTAAAAATAAAGAACCTTATATTGCAGTGCTAGATGTACAGATGAAAGAAGATAATCCAAGAAATGGTTTTTTTGAATTAGATTGGAATGAGTACTTTGTACGTGATTTAAGACTAAATGGTTATAGTGGTGCAACTGAAGAAGAAATTGTTGATGCATGGTTCAAGGAACTTTGTGGAAATATTGCAAAAGAACAAGGTGTTGCAAGTGATAGTGTTCCAATGGGAGCAGGTTACGTTAATGTAAAACCACTCGGAGATAATAAGTCTGAGGTTAGTTAATGGCAAACCAAGGTGAAATTCTTGGATTATTTCCTAATGTAGTTGCTAGAAAAGAATGGTCTGATTGTGCAGAACACAATCAAACTATGAAAGATCTTTTTTATAATATTGAAAAAGACTTTCCTATGGAGAATAAAAATGAAATTGACATTAGTTCTAACTATTACACTAGTTATAATTTACAACTGGATAAGCCTTTAATTACATATGACGAACTAAAACCTTTTGTTAACTTTTTAAGTGACAGTATTAGAGGGTTAAATGAATTTATGCAATTTGATGGTGAATACAAATTCACTATAAAAAATTTATGGTTTGCTATAAACAGAAAATATAGTTTCCATGAAGTACATGCACATACTCCGGCAATATGGAGTGGTGTGTATTATGTGCAGGCACAAGAAGATGATGCACATTTAAAACTATTAAGTCCTCCTAGATTTAACAATCAGTGGGCAAGTCATGTTATAAAACAATACAATGACTTTAGTAATGCAGAAGTAATATTAAAAACAAAAACAGGACTACTACATATTTTTCCTGGTTATTTGGAACATAGTGTTGGACAACAAATAGTTAATAGAGATAGAATAGCAATTAGTTTTAACGTGGTATAAGGAGAAAGATATGGAAATGTTTGTTTTAGTATTAAGTATGTGGGGTAAAAATGCACTAGGTGAGTGGTTGTATATAGGAAACCAATATGCATTTAACTCGCCAATGACTCAAATTGAATGTGAAGACCTAATCGACAGACGTTCTTGGTCGCACAATTTAACAAATGAATATTATCGTATACAGTTTGATTGTATGCCCGAAAGTAGTGAGTTAAAGGAGTAGTAAATGGCAACAACCAAAGAAGAACTTAAAAGAATTGAAGAAAAAATAGACAAATTACAGTTGACAGTTGATCAATTAAGTGCTAAACTACAAAGACATATAGAATTTATTGATCGGACATACGACGGATTAAAGAATCCAATCGATGCCGCAAGGAGATGGTTAGGACGATGACATATATACTTGTTGACACTGCAAATACTTTTTTTAGAGCAAGACATGCCGTAAGAGGTGATGCTGATATAAAGATTGGCATGGCACTACATACTACTTTTCAAAGTATAAGAAAAGCATGGAAAGATTTTAATGGAAGTCATGTTGTGTTTTGTTTGGAAGGACGTAGTTGGCGTAAAGATTTCTATGAGCCTTATAAACGTAATAGACAAGAAAGTAGAGATGCACTTACTGTAAGTCAACAAGAAGAAGAAACAGTTTTTTGGGAAACATTTGATGAGTTTACAAACTTCTTAAAAACAAAAACTAACTGTACAGTAATACAAAATCCTAGTTTAGAAGCAGATGATCTTATTGCAGGTTGGATACAAGCACACCCTAAAGACAATCATGTAATTATAAGCACTGATGGTGACTTCGCACAACTTATTGCTCCTAACGTAAAACAATATAATGGAGTACAAAAAGTAACAGTTACACATGAAGGTTACTTTGATGAAAAAGGCAAAAGTGTAATTGACAAGAAAACAAAACAAGAAAAGCCTGCTCCTATTCCAGAGTGGTTATTGTTTGAAAAATGTATGAGAGGCGATACAAGTGATAACGTTTTTAGTGCCTATCCTGGTGTAAGAGTAAAAGGTACAAAAAACAAAGTAGGTTTACAAGAAGCATTTGACGATAGAACAACTAAAGGTTATGCTTGGAATAATTTGATGTTACAACGTTGGGTAGATCACAAAGGTGATGAACATAGAGTGCTTGATGATTATACTAGAAATGTAACACTATGCGATTTAACTGCACAACCTCCTGAAGTAAAAGAACTTATAGGGCAAACTATTGCTGAGGGAATAAATGCACAAAAAAATATTTCACAAGTAGGTGTTCGTTTAGTAAAATTTGCGAGTAGTTACGATTTAAACAAAATAACAGAACAGGCTCAATCATTTGCAGAGCCTTTGAATGCAAAATACGGAGGTAAAGATGCAAGCCAAACAATTAGTGCCTAATAAATTTTGGATAGTACAAGATCACGGAAGGAAAGTTGGTACACTAGCAAAAGACAAAAATAGTTTTGTATTAATTACACCAAAAGATAAAATAATTTTTGAGTCTGTAGACAAAGTTTATGAAACATTCGGAAAAGACTTTTTTGAACAAGCAGTTCAAAAGAAAACAAAAGATTCTAAAGTATTAGAAGTTAATGGGTATCCTACAAGCACACCTGCTTTTAATCCTTTATTAGATGTACAGAACAATTTACCACTATACAGTAAAAGTAAAAAATCAAAAAGTTTGTATTGTGCAGGATATTACACAATTAAATTTGCAAAAGGATGGGTAAAATCATTTTGTCCTAAACTAATTACTTTGCAAAGGTATGTGTACAAAGGTCCTTTTACAACAGAACTAGAAATGCGTCAGGTATTAGCAAATGTCTCGAAGTCCGATTAATACAATTCCAGTTGAAAACTTTTTACAAGCGGTTAAAGTCGCAACTAAGACTCAACAACGTGAAATTAAACTAGATTCTAAACAATACAAAGATCTTGCAGACAGTATTAGTATTTTAATGGCTAGACTAGTAGAATTGCAGGATAAACGTTTACAACAGCCACAAGATGTAAATGTAGACGTGCAAATGGACGGCGGAAACTTCTAAATTCAGATAAATAAGTACGTAGTTAACTAAAGGAATTACGTACATGAGTAGACCAAAACCTAATGTCTTATTAGAATTTACTGATAAGAACACATATCGTAAAGAAGAAGTCTTAGATGCAGAAGCCATCTGGGCAGTATTTTATCAAGGAAAGCCATTTAATCTAAAAAGTTCAAATAGTATTTCGCCAACACCTGGTCCTAAGTATAAGAAAGTTTCTTTTTCAAATCCTGGACATGCTCATAATCTTGCACGAAAGTTAAACAGTACTTTTAAGTGCGAAGATTTTGAAGTATATAAGTTGACTAAAGGCGAAAAACTGTAAATGGATGTAAAAGAAGCATACACAAAAACATTTATGATAGGTGCTAGTGAAACAGACCTATCCACAGAGTCTATTAAGAAAAACTATATGCTATGGTGGCAAAACACTAGAGCAAAAGGAGATAGTGGCTTAAGACTCACAAAAGATGGTTTCGTCTATGCTACTGATAGTGCAGATTTACAAACATATGAAATAAAATTTCCTAACGAAATTAAATTTACACCACAAGTATTTCTGTATTTGGACAATTTTATAGATTGTCCTTATTATGTTACAAAGAAACGCATTTATGTATTCTCTGAAAAAATGGGATTACAATTAATGATGTTCGCCGGTGACATAAAACAGTACGGCCTTGCCCGTGCTATGGCCAAAGAATTGGAGGATTAATAATGGCATATAAATTGAGCAGTCGAAGTTTGGGAAAACTCGAAGGGGTTGATTCTAAATTGGTAAAGGTAGTAGAAACTGCTATCAAACACACAAAAATAGACTTTGGAGTTATACAAGGTTTACGAACAGTCGAAGAACAAAAAGAACTTGTAGCCAAGGGTGCATCACAAACTATGAAATCTAAACATCTAGATGGTTTAGCAGTTGACTTAATGGCATACATTGGTAGTAGAGGTTCTTGGGAACTAAATGTTTATGATGAAATAGCAGATGCTATGAAAATCGCGGCAAAAGAACATGAAGTTTCTGTTCGTTGGGGAGCGGCCTGGCATATAAACGACATGCGAGAGTGGGACGGAACTATGGAAGATGCTATGAATTCTTACATAGATCTTAGACGTTCACAAGGCAGAAGACCCTTTATCGATGCCCCCCATTTTGAATTAACGTAAAAAAGTTTCATTTTGGACAGTTTTTTGTAAAATAAGTGGTTTTTCCGCTTGACAAATCCTTTGTCTGTGTTATTATATATGTATAGTTAGAAAACAAAGGAGCATAGCAAATGGCACAACAAACTGAAGCAAGAACAGTTACACCAAATGAAGCGAAGGCGGCTGTTCAACACGCAATGAACAAAAAACGTCCTATCTTTATGTGGGGACCTCCAGGTATTGGAAAGTCCGACATTATGGGACAAATCACAAATTCAATGAAGAACGCATATTTGATTGACGTGCGTCTGTCATTATGGGAACCTACTGATGTAAAAGGTATGCCTTATTATAGTGCAAATGATAACACTATGAAATGGGCACCTCCTTCTGAACTTCCTGATGAAGAGTTTGCAAAACAATATGATACTATTGTATTGTTTTTAGATGAAATGAATTCGGCCGCACCGGCAGTACAGGCGGCGGCATATCAACTCGTGCTTAACCGTAAGGTAGGTACATATAAACTTCCTGACAACGTTGTTATTGTAGCGGCGGGTAACAGGGAAACAGATAAAGGTGTTACTTACAGAATGCCTGCTCCATTGTCCAACAGATTTGTACACTTGGAAATGAGAGTAGACTTCGAAGATTGGTTGCAGTGGGCAACTGAAAACAAGATTCACCCAGATGTTGTTGGATATGTTTCTTTTGCGAAACAAGATCTTTATGATTTTGATCCTAAGAGCAGTTCAAGAGCATTTGCTACTCCAAGAAGTTGGAGTTTCGTGAGCGAACTTCTCGATGACGATCTGCCTGAAAACACATTGACAGACCTCGTGGCAGGTGCAGTTGGAGAAGGGTTGGCAGTTAAATTTGCGGCACACCGAAAGGTTGCTTCTAAATTGCCAAATCCAACGGACATTTTGTCCGGTAAAGTGAAGAGCATGGAGACAACAGACATTAGTGCTATGTACTCATTGACTGTTTCAATGTGCTATGAACTACAAGAGGCGTACAAGAAGAAAGTTCAATCTTGGAACAAAATGGCTGATAACTTTTTTGGCTTCATGATGGACAACTTCGATACTGAACTTGTTGTGATGGGAACTAGAGTTGCAATTTCAACTTACAAACTTCCATTTTCACCAAAGGACCTAAAGAATTTTGATAGGTTCCATAACAAGTACGGCAAGTACGTACAAGCGGCGATGACGTCGTAACTAACTATAGAGGGGGTCTTCGGATCCCCTCGCTTTATTTCACTTGTAATTCCCCGAAAAAGATATTATAATATATACAGTTGCAAAGGATTATATTATGCAAACTGTAGAATTAAGAAACTGGTTACGTGACCATGTAGATTGGACAAAGTATGTAAGTCTAGTAAATGCAATAGGTGACGAACTAAATGAACGTAAACTTCGTTTTGACAAAAGTGATTTATTTGAACGTGCATTAGAAAGATTCAGTAATAACGAACTTGAATATGTGAACAAAGAAGGTGTTGATCATATTGGACCAGAAGGTGTTACAATTGAAATGAAATACACAGATGGATCTTTGTACACCAAAAAAAGAAAAAAGCCAAAAATTTATGTTAGCGATTTACAATTAATCAATACACGTGGCAGTAGTGAAGGAAGAACTTTACCAGATACCTATGCCCAATTTTTGCTCATTTGTGATCGCGAGGCGGCATCTGTGATAGCCAAAGAAGACTTATTACCATATGTAGTAGACGCAGGAGATGGACTTAAAACAGAACTTTTACCAGCAAAATTGACACAAAATATATTTGCTCCTGGTGATTTTACACCACAACATATAGTAGAAGCAAAATCGTACAAACAATCCAAATTGGATATGCAAATTGCATTTTTAGACCAATTTTAGGTTGACAAAAAACCGTATGATGCTATACTGTAAATATAGTTAGAAAGAGGTTATTATGTCACAAGCAACAACAGCCGTAGAACAGGAAATGATGGATGGTAAAATCTATGAAAAAAATCCTGATGTTAGTTCCGAAAAAGTAAAAGAAAAACTTATCACTGCCAGAATTGGTTTGCTCATTAGGCAACCTTTCTTTGGTAATCTTGCAACAAGACTTGTATTAGAAGATGCAACTGATTGGTGTGCAACTGCGGCCACTGATGGTAGAAAGTTTTTCTACAATGAAAATTTTATAGACAAACTTAATCCTAAACAAACAGAGTTTTTGTTTGGTCACGAAATACTACATTGTGTATATGATCACTTTACTCGTAGAGATAGTAGAGATCCACAAATCTTTAACATTGCCGCAGACTATTGTGTTAATGGAGATCTTGTTAGACACAATATTGGTGAGATGATTACACAGGTTAAGCCATTCCATGATCCTAAATACTATGGTTGGGCAACTGAGGCAGTGTATGATGATATCTACAAAAAATATGATAATGAAACTTTAGAGCAACTAGGTAAACTTCTTGACGAACATATTGATTGGGAAAAAGGCAAAGGTCAAGGTCCTGCAGGTAAAACTAAAAAGCAAAAAGGCAAGAAGAGCCAACCTACATATTCTAAAGAAGAATTACGTAAGATACGTGATGAAATGAAAGAAGCAATGATTTCATCAGCACAGGCGGCTGGCGTAGGTAATGTGCCAAAAGGTGTTGCTCGTATTATTCAAGAACTTACTGAGCCTAAGATGAATTGGAGAGAAATACTTAATCAACAGATTCAATCTGTAATTAAAAGTAATTACTCCTTTATGCGTCCATCACGTAAAGGTTGGCATACTTCAGCAGTACTTCCTGGTATGGACTATGAAGACACAATTGATATTGCTATTGCACTTGATATGAGTGGCAGTATTGGTAGTCGTGAGGCAAAAGACTTCTTAAGTGAAGTAAAAGGAATTTGTGATCAATATGATGATTACAAAATTAAAGTATGGTGTTTTGATACCGAAGTCTACAACGAACAAGACTTTACACCAGACACACCTGATTCAATTGAAAATTATGAATTGCATGGCGGTGGCGGTACTGACTTTGATGCAAATTGGAAGTATATGAAAGAACAAGGTATTACTCCTAAGAAACTATTAGTATTCACTGATGGATACTCATGGAACTGGGGTGATGAAAATTATTGCGATACAGTTTGGATTATACACTCTGATACTTCAATAGAAGCACCACACGGTATTACTTGTCACTATGACTTAAAGGAGGCGGCGTAATGACATTCTTAACAATCTTTGGTACTGCATTAGTTGTACATATTGTACATCTTGCAATTACAGGAGAACAGTTAATGATATGTGTTTCAGGCTGTAATTAATGAGATTACTTGCACAAGAACCTAATCCTTTAAATGTTTTGGACATCCGTGAATTAGATTATATACCTATTCATTTTGAAAAACTTAGATTAAAGTCTGAACTTTACTATGGTTCAGAAAAAGTTGAGTTGATTAAAAGATGGATATATAATAATCTAAGCAGTAGATTCTGCATGGTACAAGATTTAGAAATTTTGGACAACAAAATTGAACAAATTTACATTTTGGGTTTTGAAGACGCATCAGAAAGTTCATTTTTCAGTTTGGCTTGTCCAGTTCTTGCATCTCAGGATATAAAGATAGTATAATTAATAGTACGAAGGAGATTTTATTTTATGACAGAAGAAATCAAAAAAGAAGCACCGGCGGCAGACGCGAGTGCAAATCAGGCTAAACCTGATCCAAATAATCCTGCCAACCCTGCTAATCCGTCAGCACCAGAATTAACTGTTACTGACTTGCAGGCACTAAAAACAATTATTGATGTTGCTTGTTCCAGAGGAACTTTTAAAGCGGCAGAAATGACAGTAGTTGGTAACACTTATAATAGATTAGAACAATTCTTAAATGCAGTGAAGCCAGCAGAACAAAAAGCCGGAGAGGCTCCAGCAACTGCTGAAGCACCAAAGGCCTAAGGAGAAGTTTATGGCAACACAAGTAAAACACGTTGGAAACTTCGCAGGTAAAAAAGTAGTTCTAGCATACAGAACACTTCCGAATGAACCTTTAAATGCATTAGTCATTCCTACAGAAAGATTGACTGCATCATATCACGATGAACTATTCAAAGTGGTTGAGTCACAAAACGGACAAGATGCTTTTGAACTTGCGACTGTACTAGCACCTAAAAAGTTTGCTGATGGTAACAATATGCTTGTTACTTTAGCACAACAAAATTTGTTAGTCAAAGTTGAAACAAAAGATGTAACTGTAACTCCTAGTCCGCAAAAAGAAACTTGGTTAACTTTAGATAAGTTGAACGAGCATATTGCTGAACAAAGAGGTGTAAGTATTTCTGAACTTGCAGTTAAAGAAGAATCAAATGAAGATACTGCTTTAACCAAGAAAGATACTGCACGTAATTACAGAAACAGAGCAGATACTTTATACAAAGAAGTTATTGAACTTAGACGTAGAGCAGATGAGATCGATCCACCTGCATCGGCTAGTAAAAAAACTTCTAAAAAAGATACAGTAGATGCGTAATGGAAGACAAGCCATCAGGCAAAATTCTATTAGATAAAAATAAATCAACCTTCGATGCCGATTGGGAAGATGTATTAGATACAATTAATATCAAAAGTCTTCCCATTCGATACATTAATCACTTAAAAATAAATCTCAAAAATAATAAAAACATGATCATCGATGTTAAAAGCATCGTTGCTAATTCACGTAGTTTACATCATGCATCGGAACAGGTAAATGCAATCCTGTCAAAAAATAAACAAAATATTGTTGATATAGACTTTAGTATTCGTATAGATGAAATGATGGAAAATATTACAAAAGCAAAAAACAGTTTTGCAAAGAAAATAAATTTCAAAATGAAAAGAGAAGGAAAGAAAAAATGAATGTTAGGTTAGTTTCATATTCAAAGCCAGCAGAGGCTTTTGAAGCAGAAGGACTAGAAAATGTGCAAGACTTAATTGCCTTTTGTGCAAGAGTAAGCAATCCTTCCAATCAAATGAATAAAGAGACGGCAGAAAAATTAATTGGATATCTTATTAAATGGGGACATTGGTCACCATTAGAAATGGTAAATGCTTGTTTAGAAATTGATACCACAAGAGATATAGCACACCAAATAGTAAGACATCGTAGTTTTAGTTTCCAAGAATTCAGTCAAAGATATGCTAATCCACAAGATATGAAAGACACGTTTACATTCCGCGAGCCACGTTTACAAGATACTAAAAACAGACAAAACAGTATAGAAGTAAACGATCAACAACTAGAAATGGATTGGGGAAGATATCAGAAAAAGGTTATTGAGACAGCCAAAGAAGCATATGACTGGGCGATCCAAAACGGTATAGCAAAAGAACAGGCTCGTGTTGTTTTGCCAGAAGGATTAACCAAAACACGCCTATATATGAATGGCAGTTTACGTAGTTGGATTCACTATATTGAATTACGTGGAGCAAACGGTACTCAAAAAGAACATATGGATATTGCCCACGCCTGTGCGTCGGTTATAGCGGCGATTTTTCCTATGGCATCAAGTATACTAAAGCATAACTAATCACCGCTACAGAGACCTTAAAATGCGTTTTAGACGCCATTATATGCGTACTTAACTAAACCATTTCCTTGCATCTGTGTCCTGCATATAGCAGTTATGAGTAGGTTTCTTTCTCATTTGTTCTACCCATTCTAGTTCTTGTATAAGTCTATTGTACCATTGTTGATCATGTGGATCTTTGGCTTTTGACATATCTTCATGCAGTTGTTTTATTCTAGTTCTAACGTATTTTGTCCTACGGTCTGTAAGATCTGAGTTAACACTTACTGTCTTTGTAAGAGGTATTCCGAATGAATATTCCATTTCTTTCTCCTATCTATTGAAATAAAGATATCCTATACCGAAAAGTAAACCGGCGGTCAAACATATGAGTAACACTATTGCTATGCCTTCAAGTAAATTTCTTTTTAATTCTTCAGCCTTATACACTTCTTGTTCTCTTTGTTTGACTATCTTTCTACGCATTTCAATCATTTCTTCCCACGTTTTATATCCGTAGCGGAAATTTAATAAAGTACGTAACTCCTTTTCCATTTCCTGCACTTTCTTTTCGTGCATTAATAATTGTAATGCTTCTTCTTCGACTGAACCAGCCGCAAAAACTTTTTTAAATAGCGGTGCCCTTTTATTAAGGTCTTTTGCTTTTCGTATATCTGCTGTTGCTGTAAACCACTTGCCTAACTGACCTGTTACGTTTTCAATGTCTTGTCCAACGGCTACTGCTTTTGAAATTGTTTTGTATGCCGTAGTGGCTACGGCAAATGCACTTACAGGATCTATCAAATCCTTTCTCCCTCTTACTCAATAGTATTTATCTTTTTAAGATTAAACCACTACTTCAATAAGTCTTATTTCAGTGCTACTATCTTCTACTAATGATTTACCAATTATGCAAATTGCATGAGGCATAGAACTATATTGATCTAATGCTGTTGCAACGCCTGGTGTCGGTGCGGAAACAATTACGTCTCCTTTTTTTACAGGTCCTTCAACCTTTACAGGAACTCTACCTCTTAATGCTACTGCAACTCCTTCTTGAGTACTATTCATTAAGTGTGCAGGTTCAGTTGAAACAACTCCTGCTATTCTTGAATCACAAAATTGTGTGCTTTTTGTAACTTCTTTTTCTCCTCCAAACACTAATACTGTGCCTGGCTCATAAGATTCATCACTTGCATACATCTCTGCCAAGTCAGCAAATTGTGCCGCTGTTGCTGTACCTTCAAATTTACGTGCAACCAAGTCTCCGTCTGAATCTCTTTTTGCAATAGTATTTGCTGTTGCTGTAATGTCTGCACCAGCATTATCTAACTTACTACTATTTGTAGCAGTGCCGTTAAATATGTTTGCAGTAATATCACCGCTTGAATCTCTACCTACTATACTGTTTGCAGTCGCAGTAGTTACTGCCGCTACACCATTTCCGCCGTCTAGTTTAACAAGTTCAGCAGTAGTAGATGTACCTACAAGCGAACCTGTAATAGTTCCGTTTACTGTGACATCGTTAAATGTGCTTGTTCCAACATTAGATTGTACATTACCAAAATGTGTTCCTGTTGAATTACCTGTTAAGTTTCCTGTTACATTACCTGTTACATTACCTGACAAAGCACCATTACTATCAAGTGCAATATCATAAAAATATCCGTTTGCCCATTTAATGTTTAAACTTCCTATAGATCCTGAATTATCCTGAGCAGGTAAAAATGCAGTGTTTTCTATTCTTGCAACATTTACTGCTCCTGCTCCAAGATTGTTTACATTAAATTTAATATCATTACCAACTTGGTTAGTAACGTTAACTTCATCACCGTTTGTTATGTGTAATTTTAAATCTCCACCAGCACCAATTGTTATACCATTATCATTTAAGAAACTTACAACGTCACTGAACTGTTGAAGTCCGCTGTTAAGAACATATTGTGCCGCTGGTATGCCTCCAAGTTTGTCTGAATCTTCAGCAGTACCCCAATATCGCATTCCAGGATATGTAACTTTACTTGCAAGGTTAAGTCCTTTTTTGATTGCACTAAAACCTGTGATAGGATTTATTGAACTATCAATTGTAAATTCATCTTTAGAAACTAAATTAATAACTTGGTCTTGTACTGTAAATGCAATTACTGTTCTATCATTACCTAATGTATCTTTTAAAATTCTAATACCAACTTGTGATACACCTTCTCCTCCAGCACTTTCTGGACCAATCAAAATAAAGTCTTCACCATTGTAAACATATAATTGTTCACCTTGTGTTTCCCACCAAAAGTCTCCTTTTGCTAATCCTGTTGGCGCAGTAATACCAGTTTCAGCACCTCCGGCAATTCTGTATTGTGAACCATCATAAAATTTTAAAACTTTGTTTGCACTATCAAACCAAACTTGTCCTGCAACTGGTTTAGGTGGTTGTGTAGCACCCGCAAAACTTTCTAGCAAGTGTACAAGGTTTTCGTTTAAAATTTCTCCGAAACCTGCGTAGTTTCTACCAATTAGTTTTATGTCAGTAGTTTGATCAATAGTACCGTCTGGCACTAGTGCAATTTGTTGTCCGTTGTATGTGTTTACAATATATGGCATAGTAGTATTTACCTATTCATCATTCATACGTTTTTTAACGTTTTCTACAATTTCCTCTTTGCTTACAAAAACATAAGGAGTATTTTCTGTTTTGTAAACTTCTTTACGTGCATTGTTTCTATTGATTTCGTCATCAATAAAACTACACATATCTAAAAATTCTTTTGGAGCACCTGCACCCCACATATTCTGTAATGCTCTTCTAATAATATTAATTTGTTTGTGAGCAGGATATCTTGTGTATATTGTTTGACCAACATTAATATCTAATTGTTCTTCATCAATAATACTATCATCAGTACTTGGTATTGCAATTAATCCACCTTCTTCATATGTGCCTCTGTAATAAAATCTATCAGGATCATATTCAAGTGTTTTTAATCTTACATTTTCAAAAACAGTTTTTGGTGCGTTATCAGTTTCATAGCCACCAATTAGTTCACCGTTATCTTTATTAAACATTAATGTCATTAACTTTTTAGCCATAACTTTATTCCCATATTAGGCAAAGACTGTATTTAGGTTCTTCACCTTCCTCCATTTTTGTTACTTCATGCCACGTCTTAATTGGCATATCGAACATAGCACCTTTCTTTTCTTGTACTAAATGTTCATTGTTATCATCGTCCCAGTATTTAAAGTGTGGATTACCTTCTGTTAAAAAAACTAATTTAAACTTCCAATAACCTGCCGCACTGTCTTGATGTTTAACTAACCAATCACCGGGTTGATATTTGTTGACTACAACTTGGCTACACCATTTTCTTTCATTTGGTATTGTATTCCAAATTGTTTCAACTAATTCATCACTCATGTGCTTTTGAAACAAAGAACGAAAATGACTTTCACCGTATTTTGTTCCGTGCTTTTCAGAACCACCTATACCGCGATTAGTAAATTTTCCTTGTGCTTCGTGTTCTTTTACTTTCAACATAATATCATCTACATTCGTAATAAAATTTTCTACTATCTTATACATTAGAAATTCCCAACAAAATTCCAACTGCCTCCAAATTCTTTTTGTGTAAAATCAAATGCATATTTGCTGGCAGTCATTGTAGCATTACCAGAAAATACTCCACCTAAATTTGTCCACGCAAGTTGATGATCTTGTGCAAACGCCTGTCTACCAATTGTTTGCCCTGTTCTAATACCATCAATAGTTGTAATCGCTCCCGACTGTGGTGATGTTCCTATAACAACACCGTTATTCATAACAAGTATTCTACTACTTGCACCTGCAGGTATACCTATATAATCTGCTTGATCTTGTGTTAGGCCATAACTTAAAACTAACCAACCAGTAAATCCTGCAAAAGTTAAATCTAGAGTAGGACTAATATTTGGTGTACTAGTTGTATCACTTGGATTACCTGCGCCTTTGACTACAAATTCATAACCTGTAATACCTGATTTACTATTAATTAAATCAGTTGCTCCGCCATAACTTCCTGTGAATGTATAACTTCTTCCACCAATAAAACCAATTCCGTATCTTGTGCCTCTTCTTGCACCATACTTGTAAAAGAATAATTTATTACCATTTATATCTGTACCATTGTTTGCAAAATAATGACTTCCTAATATTCTTGCTTTTGTTCCGTTAGCATATCCTGACGCTGGAGCAATTCTTTGTAATTGTGCTTTGACATCATCAGTATTCATGTCTTTAGTATCTAAATGGAAACTAATATCTTTTGGTACACTTGCAACTTGATTATCTACATACTGTTTAATTGCTAATGCTGTAACAACTGTATCATTATCTACATTATTAAACGCACCATCATCTGAAATAAATTTAAACTGTTTATTATTTCTATCTGTGAATACAGTTGATTTGACTTCTGACAAAATACCAACTGTACCTAATGCACTGTTTTCTATTCTAGAACCGTCATCTATTACAACCCTGTTTAAATTTGTATCTTCAATTTCTGAATTGTCAATAGTGACACCGTCAATAGTTAAATCTGTTTTTGTTCTACCAGCATCCTGTGATGGAATAGCACCAGCACCTATTGTACCTTTTGAAAGATTTACATTATAAGCACTTGCTGTATTATTAATGTTTACTGCTTGATTAAATGTTTGTGTTGCATTCCAAGTCTTTGTGCTTGTAATAGTTTGTGGATGTGTTCTATACATACCATCAATAACAAATTTAGCAACTCCATCAAAGTAACCTTCGTAATTTCCTGCAACACCATCTCTACCTGCGTCTGCAAGTGACGTTTGTAAATCATTATTAACAATAATTTTACCGCCGGTTGCTTTTACTTGTCCTACTGTTGGTCCTGTATGTGAACCATTAGTTGCACCTGTATGTGTTCCTGATGTGTTACCAGTTAAGTTTCCTGAAAATGTTCCAGTTGCATCACCAATTACATTTGAAAATATTGCATCAGCATAAATGTTTCTGTATTTTACTGTAGGTGCACCTAAGTTAACTTCGTTGTTTGCATAAGGTTTAATATCTTTTCCTTCAATAAAGAATACAGTTTTATCTGCTCCACTTCCTGTGTAGTTTACAC